>Ga0116227_10016742_pt1 | contig 10432 bp, 11 predicted proteins | sample S1TSphgellanicum_FD_89693 | JGI IMG/M metagenome (GOLD analysis project Ga0116227, IMG submission 89693) | Host-associated microbial communities from peat moss isolated from Minnesota, USA - S1T2_Fb - Sphagnum magellanicum MG | ecosystem: Host-associated > Plants > Peat moss > Unclassified...
ATGAAGTAGGAGACACTATAGTAACTTGGCTTTGGGGTGGTTTCTCTGTAGACAATGCCACCTTAAATCGTTTTTTTAGCCCTCATTACTTACTCCCTTTTATAATATACACACAGAGACATCAACAAATGTCTGTGATTTAGCTGAATCATATTCCAATCTGAAGTTTTATGCAATGAGTTCTCGTGGAGGGGTAAATGCTTCCAATGTAAAGAGCCAACCTTCCTATTGGTGCCAAACTTTCCAGAGATTTGTGCATTGCATCCTTCTGATGGTGCTTCAAGTCTTGGAAATGGAAACCTGGTGGCAATATGTGTGTGCAGTTGCTGATGCTACTCTGGTGCTACTTCACGGTGATCTTTACGGATCCAGGTGGTGTGCCACAAAGTTGGTGGCCATCTCCAATTGAGGATCTGGAAAATCAAACAACTCCATTGGCATCGACAGATAGTCCTTCTACTGGGCTGAATGTGCCAACGGTGGCTCAAGGTCCTTTAGTCCGATACTGTCGTAAATGTTCCCACTTCAAACCCCCACGGTGCCATCACTGTTCTGTCTGTAAGTTTTTCCATGAAGCAATTGGTTTGTGATTGTTCAGTTTCTGCTCTATTGACCAGCTAAAAGTCCTCACGCTTGTTTTTGTTATGATGTGTTAATTTTTTTCATGGTATATGGAACCTGCATTGCACTACTAGCGGTATGTTCATATGTGTTGGTGCACTCGACAGGTAAGCGATGTGTTTTGAAGATGGACCACCACTGTGTTTGGGTGGTCAACTGTGTTGGAGCTCGTAATTACAAATTCTTCCTGCTTTTCCTTGTAAGTCTTGCACTAATCAAGATTTAACTACTTTGTTCTCTCCTTGCATTTCTAGGTAGTTGTGAACCTCCTGTATGTTCAGTTTAAACTTTATTGTAGAGAAAGTTGATCAAATGTTTGGGTGGGATGATGCAGCTGTACACATTTCTGGAAACAACATTGGTGACAGCTGCACTGCTGCCACAGTTCATAGTTTTCTTGAGTGATGCAGATGTAGAAGTTGTGCACCCTGGCATCCTTGCCACCATCTTCCTTGCTTTTGGTTTGCATTCTGAATCCTCCTTGTTCAATGCTTTCAGTGATGAACTGCTTTTTGGATCTGTGACTGCTTTGTAACCAGAAATCTTGTATACCATTTTGCTAATTTTACAGATCTGTGCTTTTAATGACAGAAAACTCACCTATTGGCTGGACTTTGTTTTGAGTTATGCCTGCATGACTGAACATTTTGTCTTTTTGGGTACAGTGCTGAATCTGGCTTTTGCTTTAAGTGTGCTTGGCTTCCTGATCATGCACATCTCTTTGGTTGCTGGTAACACAACCACCATTGAGGTATTTTGGGCTACAAACCCTTTTCCGTATTGCCACTAATAAGTAGTTAGCTTTTTAGTTGGTGTGGAGTATCGAAGACTTCTGTGCCTGCAAGTGTACTTGATATATATATATTTTAAAGTGTAAGCTCAATGCCTGTCTAAAATGATTGGAGATCTGAACGTGAAAAGGTAACAGCATTTGCAATATGTCCTCTGTTTCCTTGTTAAGGTTGTGTTGTAACACATTGCTGACATGGACGTGTTTAATGTTAATAGGGGAGAAAGTCATTAGTTTGATGTCTTGTCTGAGAGCTGACAGGTGAAATGTCATGACACCATGAGTGTTTTATGAATTGAGCTGTCTGAAACAATTCTAATGTCTTCCAGATATCATTTGGAGGAATTAACTGTAGCTTTGAGGGTTTATAGGTTGTGCACTTGATTGTCATGTTTTGGCAAGTCTCAAAAGTTGGCATTGGGCTAAGATATATGGTGATATTCTGATAACTGGAATTGTACTATATGTCAGGCATATGAAAAAAAGGTATCTGCAAGGTGGAGATACGACCTGGGTCCCAAGAAGAATTTTGAGCAGGTAATGGAGTTATTTCCTCTAATCTTGTGTTCTTTTATACCCTGGATTTCATGGCAGAATGCGTGTCAGAAATTACTTGTATCATCATAAAAACTTGGATTATCAGAACATTTGGCTGAAGATTGAATGGTACTGCTTTGGGGACAGAAGATTAAATTTCATTTCTATTGCAATGTGCAGTGTGCAAGATAACACAGCCTCTGATAGGCTGGTGTTCCCTAAGTTGCCAAGATAAGCATTGCAACAGTGCAATACACAAGAAGTTAAAGTTACATACATAGGGTTCGCTCAAGCATATACTTAATCATGGACTAGGGAATTCAGAATTTAGATGGCCCTCATCTGATTTTTCCCTTCTGCTTTCTGTTACATGGAATCTTACCTGTTCTCTCAGAGATTGTCAACCTCAGTTTGGGTTGTTTTGATTGTGGGGCAGGTGTTTGGAACATGGAAACTCTACTGGCTGCTCCCCATGTATGCAGAGGAGGATCTAAGAAAGATGACAGTGCTGCATGGACTTGACTATCCTCTGAGACCAGACCTTGACAGCTAAGAGTTTTAGCAACAACTAGGATTTGATTGACTTAAGAAACGAGTTGTGACATTGAATGTGTAGCATTGATGAGGAGAATGGATGCAGCAAACCTTCTTCTCACATACATTTGTTCAGCCTAGGTTAAAGGTGCAATAGTGAATGATATGATTTCCTGCTGCTTTGGTAGTCAAGTATTTCCCGTCAGTCCTGACCCAGCCTGCCATTCAGTTATATCATTCTTCCTTGGTCATTTCTGTCTCCTTGGCTCGAGATCTGTATGTTTTTGATTCAATAAAAGCATGCTTCAAGCCACAACTTACAGATGTGATGCTTCACAGGTCAAGCAGAATCAGAGTTTCAGTTTTCTTCCAGAATTGCTGTGAGCTTCAAAAAATCTTAGTCTTCCACTAAGACAAAATTCCACCATCTACATAGCTAAGTGCTCTCTACAGGCTGAAGGAAAAAACATCATTAGATCTTCTGAAATTTGATTGTGTTTCTTGCAATTTGCTTTATCCCTACACCACCTCCACAGGTGTAGGGATAAAGCAAATTGCAAGAAGTTTTTAAACTCAACGTTTTAAAGCCCTGCTGAAGCTTTGGACACTGGGCTCTCAACCTAAGCTAGCTCAAATACTTCAGAGAAAGAATCTCATGAGCAAAGGTGCTCTGCTCAATTATGAACAGCTCCTAGAGCTAGCTCCACCATGGCTTCACAATTCTAGCACTGTTTGTGTGTGTTCTCCATCCATCAGGATGTCAAGAAGAGTCAGAAATAATCAACCCAAATGCAGTGCCCGATATGGAGAATGATTCGCCAACTGATGAAGCACTCTGACAGCACAAAAGCAAATAAATAAAATGGTGCAAACATCACTCCAATAACATAAACCAAAGCCTTCCATGTAAGCATCTTACAGGGATATCTGCATTTGTGGTGTTTTCATAAAACTGCTCTTAAAATACTACATCAGAAATCACAAAATAAGGAGTCTGCTGTTACAATAGTGAAGTGACTAGCTTTACAAGGTTGCAACATTTATTCTGAATGTCATTCCCAAAGGACAAAAGAATGGATGAGACCTTGCTAATCCAAGCAACTAATAAGCTATCTACACCTGTGAGAACGGACTAATATCACACTTGAAATAAATTAGCTTAAAGGCTACATAACAGCTTTCTGGAACATAACCAGAATGCTGTCTTATCATTTGTATCTTTGTTTGGAAGAAAATCCAATTCACTCTGAAATTGAAAGTTACTGAAAAAAACAAACGACAGATTACCGTGTCTTTATGAATACACCGGAAAAGTTAGGGATCTTGTTCAATGCTTTCAGTGCCCTTTCAGCAAGCTGCTTTGCATTGTAGTTGCCATAGCGGAATGCATCAACTAGGGCAGTGTGGACGTTGGGATCCATGGAAATGGCACGAGCTAGATCAGGATCACGGAGGATGCGCTCCACCATCCACACTGCCCGCTGCCTTAATACCTCAGTCCTGTGTTCTTGCATAATCACCAATATTGACTGTATTGCATCATTTTGTTGCAGCACCTGTAGCCACCCAGTTACCAATCAGGTTTCAGAACTACAATCTAGTCTGAAGTCTACTGTAATACCCATGTGTTGGAAAGTAAAATCTTTCTCCCACTCTCTTGGGCGAGAGGGATTCCAAAAATCTTGAGCTTACAGTTTTCCAGTATTTAGAACTTACCAAATCTTGAGCAATACAAACATGGATACTGGAGTGCTAACTGGACAAAACAACCAAATATCCTTTGGGCTGATCAAATAATAGGGTCTAAAGGATGGTTCCTGAAGGAAAATAGTGGCAATGTGCAGAAGAATGCATGCTTTAGACCATGATTTCAAAGTTTCTCTGGAAGATAATTTCTAGTGGATGAGGATAGAATTTACACAAACCTGCACACCCCGCTCAACATCAGTTGTGTCCATAAGAAGAGTGGATAGAGCACCCATTGCAGCTTCCACAACACTTGTGTTCCTATGGTCAAGACAAGCAACCAAGGGTCCTATAGCTTGTGCTTCTATCAGGCAGAAGGTCTCTCTTGCTGAGCACAAGCCACCATGCACAGGGCAAAGCCCAATTGGAGGAGGCGGCTTCTTCCCACAAGGGAAACAGCTGAAGAGACCATGCTTCTGCTTTGTTACTTCTGGCAATCTAGATAGCTGCTTTGACTTGGTTGACAGATTTTCCAAAGCCTGTGCAGAGGATCGTTGCACCTCCTCCAAGTTTGACATGCGTAGCAATGAAGTGAAAAGAGATGTCAAGTCAAGCTTCCTCGCTTCATCTACAATGTCAGCATCATCTAACACAAATGTGAAACGTGACAAGATGCACACTAAGCCCTTCTGGAAAGGGCCTATGTTACGACCAACACCCACACGTGCAACCCCTCTTTTGACCTCTTCTATACGGCCCACAAGGATGGGTAGAGCACCCTCACTTAGTAATGCACGGGTAAGAAAGTGGTCCTGCATGGGCAGATTAGCAAGCAGGCCAGCTGCATATGCCTGTTCTTCTGTGACACTACTTTCTCCCAGCAGCCTAACCAGTGTGCCTAACTGGCGGGTTGTCACCCGCAGTCCATCTGCAAGCTCCTGTCCCATGTAGCCTGAAAGCAGGTGCAAAAGCTTGATTGCTATCACCCTCAAGTCATGTTGTGGGGCCTCGAGAAACTGGATAAGATTCACTGTTGCGCCTGCACTCTTGATATATGTTACAACTCTGGTCACTGAGCGTAGATTAGAGGCCAATCCTACTAGCAGCTGCAGCAAAGTACACAGCATCAGATGTGAGAGAATTATGCTAGGAATGACAAAACCTGCCCATTGTACCCACATTGCACCTTTCCAGATCCTTAGAAAAAGAAAAGAAAGAGAACTTGTAAATTGACCAGCTTTCCCAGACTGACCTGTAAGAGCTTGGATTCGATTGCTGGTCCAGTATTGCTGATCAAATGCAAGAAATTGTGGATGATGAGCTCAGAAGTCAGGGTGTTGCCATCAGCATCAATACGAACATTCTCCCACAGTCCACTGGAACAGACCACATTTGCAAGAGTGGTTGCAGAAACCTCCTTCAGCTTCATTGGCACAGTGTTGGTCCCAACTAAAAAGAGATCCCGCATCAATGGAGGCAGCACCCCAGCCTCAATAAGAATGTCACCATTGCTGTCTAGAGATGACAAGCTTCGAAGTGCCCTCAATGCTGATGCCCTCTCTGGTGGGCTATTGCTCCCAAGCATATGCACTAAGACATCGGCAGCTGCCTCTGCAGCTCGGGCTTTGCCTTCTGTTGTCAAAGTAATGTGAGCAAGATCATCTGCCATTTCTATTCGTACCTCTTCAGGACCTGAAACAGGATCACCACACCAGATAAAGAACTGTTGTACACAACTTGTGAACATAAATGTAGTAGCCCCCTTGGAATTTGGTGTATAGTACACCAAGCATTTTTAAGTTACCTTCCACAAGCCGGGTGAGAAGTGGTTGGAGCCGACCATTTTCAGCCATTTGCCGGACATTTTTGTCAGAGCCCTCCAAATTGTTAAGTGTCTTGTTAGCAAGTTCAGCTGCCTTTGCATTCTCAGAGTCACTACTTGTCATTCCCACCAGGATAAGGATGGCACCATTGGCATCACCTATTGCCTCGCAGAGTGGAGCTGACTTGGAGAGCTCATACAGCAGTGCCACTGCCTGCTCTCGTTCTACTGACAGTTTCCTTGATAAACACTTGATCACAGAGCGCATCAGGTTTGTCTGTGCCAATGCCAACTGCAACAGCATTTCCAGAGAATATATCTTTCATAAGAACAGAGAAATCTCCATTCTCATGATGAAGAAGAAACAGCAACGTTAACACTTCCTCAGTAAGCCACAGAAAGAACCAAACTAGGGCAAACAGAAAACAAACAAAAAACAAAAAACACACACTGGTATGAACAAAAGTGCCAGTCTCACTCCTGTTCAGGGACCATCAACAATAGTATGTATGATAGTGACTTAACTACCATAATTTCCCCAGTGACTTCATCAGCTCCCTACAGTAGGTAAAGGCTGGTGATAAGCACTGACCTACAAACTGAGTTTTTGCTGCAATTCTGGAAGCAACGGGAAGACTCAGCCATACTACTGGCTAGCAACAGACCACAACAACAATGACAAGACAAAGAAACAAAGAATGACAGAAAGGGAAAAGAAAAACAAAAGGAAAGGACAAACAGGGAAAGACTATGAACAGAGAATAGGCCAAATTGGAATTGTCACCAAAATTGTAGTGATTTATGTTTTCTCCATTGGTATACCCATCTAATTGAGCCAATACCCATCATTTTCAAACTCTCAATCCTGAAAGATCCACATCTGGCTAAACAAAAGAAATTCTTGACATGAGTGAACTGTTCCATTCAGAAAATTTCCAACTGGATTCAAGAGTAGAAAACAGGTACTACCTTGTTGTCATCATCATCTTCTGCAAGAATACGGAGGGTAACTAGGGCACGGATGCGAGCATCAGGACCACCATTTCTCAATCGATCCACAATGAGAGGTAGCAGTCCCGCAGCGCGAATCCTGTACTTGTTCAACTTGTTCTTCTGACACAGGGCTTGAAGGTCTTTTAGTCCACAGACAACATCAGTCTCTGAGCTATCTGCTGAAAGAAGGCCCATTGCAATTTCAATGTGGGCCTGATCATTTCGAGCAGTCCATTCCTCAATTGTGTTGCGAAGAGCAATACTAGGTTTTGGTGGAACAGTTACAGGCTGACCAGTAAGAGGGCAAGCAGGTTCTTGTCCATTTTCACGACACTGTTCGAACCAGCGCTCAATGGCAGCTCGCTCATATGTTTGACCACTCTCCAGAGTCACAGGGTCCAGCATCACCTGCTTGGTGAGTGGACAAACAAAAGCTTCATACAAAGGCTCAAGCTTCCGATACTCTCGATGCATTGGTGTGGAACTGCCATCACGTGATGACCGTGATGATGGACTAGGATGATCATTGGACTGCACATAGTTGTCATAAATGTTGCCAATCACATCCATCATGTGCAAATCATATGGCTCATTTGTGTTGTGTACATCATTCCGCAGAAGATCGATCTCTTTCTTCAATACAGAAGGGTTCCTGTTCAGGGCATCTACTCCGACCATGCGGGCAATGTCCATTAGAAGGTCTCTTTGTACACTTACATCTGTCCAAATGCTCCCATTCTCATTTTCCAGTGTCCGGCAAATCTGCTCCTCAGGTGCATTTACTGCATAGTGGGCCTGCTGCATGTCCTGTGCAAGTTCTTCAATCAAAGCATATGTTTCAGTCTGCACTGCTGATCCAGGAATCTGGCTCAAATTGTGACCAAATCCATGTGTGAGAGTAGTGAGCTGCTTTGCAATTGACCGGCAATGTGTAAGAAGATAGATGCGGCTTCTGTTTGTCCATGTGGTGATGAGCTCCTGTGCTGTCTGTAAATCTGCTAGCAAAAGTTCAACCACCTCATCCACAGATTTGTCTTCACATTCACTTAACTTGGCAGCAATTGGCTCTGCTCGGTCCAAAAATTCTGCTAACTGCTTAAAGCTCTCCTGCTTCGCCACCACCTTGCGAGCTGCTGTGCTTGCCTCTGACAGCTTCTTTACCAGGATTTCTCCTGACCCATCAGCTGGTGGTTCCTGCATCCTGCACAGATTGAAAACCCAACAGGTTCAGAGTAGTCATCTCAACAAATTCCCCTTATAAAAAATAGAATTTTTCATTGTAATGCCCAGCATTCAAAATACTGCAGTGGTTGCACTAGCTGCTGCACATCATATCTTGACTGTTCCAAAGAGGAGAAAAAGTTGCTGTATATTTACAAACCCTGAACCAGATTTGGCAGCTGCTTTGAGCCATCAAATGTCTCCAAATACTTATTATCCATATCCCTGAATGAGATGGAATAGGAAAAACACAGATTGTTTTGTTCAAAAAGTACAGATTCCATGACAGACATGCTCCTTTCCCCTGCTGTGGACACAGCAGACATCTCTTTGAAGTCCATCCCCAGAAACCTCTTAATCTTGTCAGACAAGCAATAATCATGAAGAAAAACTGAATATGATGTTCTCCAAAACACACGAGGGGCTGGCTAGTCAGACAGTATCTTGAGCTTGTTCATAGATTGAAGGAACTCACTTCCCAGATGATAAACCTCGTTTGTTTCTAAGTCTTTGGTGAAGAGCTCTACAATGTGCAAAGTTCGGAAGGGAGTATTGAATCTCGTCTTAGAAGATAGCACTTAGCAATAGAACCAAAAATCTCATAAACAGAATGCAAAACGAAGATTCAAAGTCCGTGGATACATATCCATCCTCCCGAACCTAATCTCCAAAGAAATTCACAATCTGAAATTCGAAACCTACGCACACAAAAACAAACAAATACGCACGCACGAAAAGAGAAAATACGCAAAAAGAAAACAGATAGGCAGAATATCTTACCTGAACTAGCAACGGTGCCGTTCTGCTTCACCGGAAATTGTGAGCTGCGACTGTTGTTGCTGCTGCTGCTGCTTCCACAAACATCCTGTCATATCCATCTACTTCATGCCTCCTCCAGTACAAGAAAACAAACAAGGACGATCCACAGAACGACAAAACTCCACCTGCCGCTGCTTTCGCAAACATCCGGCCATATCCTCTATCTCTTTACCTCATGAGGAAAACCTCGTCAGCAGGGAAAAAACATCTTTTAAGTTTTTTCTTTTTTTTTTTTCTGAAGAAGATCCACAAGAGCGACAAAAGCTGATCTGATCTTCTTGAGCACCAGAAAACTCCGAGAGAGAGAGAGAGAGAGAGAGAGAGAGTGGGGGAAAAAAACAAACAGACAAAAAAAGGAAAACAAATACAGAAAAATGCAGGAAAAATTCAGAAAAAAATACATATATGAAAAACAGAAGACGAGAAGAGGAGAAAGAAAGCCAACGGGAGGGAGAGAGAGAGAGAGGAAGGGAAGAGCTTCAATCAAACGCAGCTGCAATACAACACGCGCGCGGGTACCGCGACAACGAAGACCAGCGACAACAACTGTGACTCCCCCCGCCCCAGAAAAAGGCCCAGAAACAAAAAATCAAAAAGAAAAAAACCTTTTCGGTACTACAGTGTCTATCACCAAAAACGGGAATCGACAGCACAGTGGGGGCCCCTTTAGCCTTTTTCTTTTCTTAATGGCGAAACTCAATTAAAATTTCGAAAATGAAGTCTTCTTGGAGGTTTTCAAATCGCCAGAAGTGAGGAAAAAATTAGTACAAATCGCTAGTAGATCTCTATATTTGGTTTTCCGTGTGTAATAGCTTGTTTTTTTTGGGGAAGAATTTAAGAAAAAGAAAACCCAAAGTGGCGATCATGCATAAATAAGAAGATGTAGAAAAAGTGGCAATCATTCTCTAGGAATATTTAGCCAAATCTGGCTATTCATCATATATGAAGTGCAAAATCTTTATATATTACACATTAGCCTTTTCTTATTGGCGAAATTTCGCCAAAAAGAGAAAGTTAAAAATTAAAAATTCCAAAAAGGAAGTGATTTTGGAGGTTTTCAATCATCAGAAGTAAGGGGGGGCAAAAAAGAAAAAAAAGAAAAAGAAAAAAGAAAAAGTCACCAGATATCTATATTTGGTTTTCAGTGTATAGCCAAAAATATAGAAAAGGATGATAAGTTAAAATTTAGCACTTTCTATTTGGTGTATAGCCAGATGTGGCTAAATCTTCACTAACTAAGTAAGATTAGCCAGTAACATCTGCTAACTGATAATCGCCACTTTGGCTTCAAACAAAAATTCCCAAAAAAATCACTTGGGTGGGGGGGGGGGTGAAGGAGATGAGTGTGGACAGAGCGTGTCACAAGAGTCACGGAAAAGGTGGCGCAGATATTGATTACTTAAATGGCG
>Ga0116227_10016743_pt1 | contig 10430 bp, 11 predicted proteins | sample S1TSphgellanicum_FD_89693 | JGI IMG/M metagenome (GOLD analysis project Ga0116227, IMG submission 89693) | Host-associated microbial communities from peat moss isolated from Minnesota, USA - S1T2_Fb - Sphagnum magellanicum MG | ecosystem: Host-associated > Plants > Peat moss > Unclassified...
CGTCACGCTCGGCGGCAACCGCCGGCGCGTCGTGCAGCAACGCCCGCGACGCCGTGCCGATGCCGAGCAGAATGAGCGCTGCGCTCAGCCGCGGGTTCGCGCGCGCCCGCACGCCGTCGATCAGCGCCGTTGCCGCCTCGAGCGCCGCACCGGCACTCGCAAAGTGCATGCGCTCCGGCTGCGGCGGCAGATCCCACGTCCAGCGGCCGAGTTGCGCGCGGATGCCGCACGCGCTCGCCGCGTCGGCCGCCGCTTCCCACGCGAGCAGCGTGCCGGCTTCGCACACCGTCGTCGTACCGGTGAGCAGCAGTTCGGCGAAGGCGAGGTCGCACGCGATCCGTTCGTCTTCGGGTTCGAGCGCCGCGTAGGCCGGCAAGAGCCACTCGGCGAGCCACGCCTGCGGCGCCGCGTCGTCGGGCACGAGGCCGCGCATCACCGACTCACCGAGATGCGCGTGCGCGTCGACGAAGCCCGGCACGATCACCGAGCCGCGCGCGTCGATCGTCTCGACGTCCGTAGCGCCGTATGCCGGCATGTCGCGCTGCGAACCGAGCGCGACGATCCTTCCCGTCTCGTCGAACGCGAAGAAGCCGTCGTCGAAGATGCGGCGGCCCGCGTCGACGGTGAGGATGGTCGCGCCGGTGAGCACCGTCGTTTTCACGCGCGGGTCACGCGAAATCGCTCTCCGCGCTCCAGCCCAACAAGCGCTCGCGCGCGAACAAGAACGCGCGGTCCAGGCACAAACCGACGACCGAGATCGTCACGACCGCGACGTACATGTCGGCCGTGCGCAGCGTGCGGTAGCTCACGGCCATCATGTGGCCGAGACCATCGGCTCCGGCGATCATCTCGCCGAGAAACACGCCGATCAGCGCACCGACGAGCGCGATCCGCGCGCCCGTCATCAGTCCGCCAAGCGCGGCCGGCAAGACGATGCGCCACAAGAGCCGGCTCTCGGGCGTACCGAGCGCCCGGGCCGACCACAGCAGACGCGTTTCGACTTGCGATGCGGCGGCGGCGGTGCCGAGCAGAATCGGAAAGATCGCCTCGGCCACGCCGAGCCCGATCTTCGATTGCGTGCCGAGGCCGAGCAGTATGAGCATCGCGGGATAGAGCGCAATTTTCGGCGTCGGAAACAAGAACGCGATGAGCGGCCGTAGCGCCGCCCGTACCGATGCGATGCGACCGACCAGAATGCCGATCGCCGCGCCGGCGACGAACGCGATGGCGAAGGCGGCGAGCACGCGTCCGAGCGTCACGAGCGTTTGCGCCGCAAGCGTGCCGTCGGCGAACATCACCGTCGCCGAATCCCACACGCGCGCAGGCGAGGGAAACACAAACGCGTTGCCGAGCAGACCGTGCGCCGAACACTGCCACCACACGAGCAACACGAGCACGAACGGATACACCGCCGCGGCGATCCGCCAGCCGCCGGCGCGCGCGAGGGCCAGCGACACTACACGTCCCCTTCGAACCAGCGCAGGCTCGCGTGCACGATGCGGACGTAGCCGAGATCGAGCAAAAACGCGATCGTTGCGAGCAGCGCGGCGCAGGCCCACACCTGCGGGGTTTGCCCGTCGTCGAGAAACGTGAACATGTACGACCCGATGCCCGACTGCCGGATCAGCAGCTCCGATGCGAGCAGCGTGAAGATCGAGATCGCAATCGCTAATCGCAGGCCCGCGCAAATCTGCGGCAGCGCCGCCGGAAACACGATCTTGGCGAAGAGCGCGGCGCTCGAGCGCGTTCCCAGCGCCCGCGCCGACCACACCAGGCGGTTATCGATCGCGCGCGAGCCGTGATACGACGAGATGACGATCGGAATCAAGCAGCCCATGATGATGATCGCGATGCGCGAGAGATCGCCGGCACCCCACCACAACACGAAGATCAGGATCAGCGCCGCCTTCGGCACGGGATACGACATCGTCAAGAGCGGATCGACGAGCGCAAAGAGCACGCGATTGCGGCCCATCGCAACGCCGAGCGGCACCCCGATCGCGATGGCCAGGATCAACCCGACCGCCCAGCGTCCGGCCGACACCGCAAGGTTGCCCCAAAAGTCGCGATCGGCAAACAGACCGAACGCGGCGACGACGACATCGCTGAACGGCGGCACGCTGCCGCTCGAGACGAGCCCGAGGCGCGGGCTGAACTCCCACACGAGCAGCACGATCGCGATGCCCGTGAACGGCAGCAGCGGGTTCGGTCGCGACTCAGCCGGCGCGTCCGCTGCCGTCATCGGCGGATTCCTCCGAACGCAGCAACTGCGCGAGCCGGTGATGCAGCGTTGCGTACGCCGGGTCGTCGAGCATGGCCTCACGGTCGCGCGGCCGCTCGATGTCGACGTCGATCACGGCTTTCACGCGCGCCGGACGCTGCGAGAACACGTAGATCCGGTCGGAGAGGAAGATCGCCTCGTCGAGCGCGTGGGTCACGAAAACGATCGTCGTTCGCGTGCTCTCCCAAATGCGCATCAGCTCGACTTGCAACATCGCACGCGTTTGCGCGTCGAGCGCGCCGAACGGCTCGTCCATCAAGAGCACGTCGGGTTCGACGGCGAGCGTGCGCGCGATCGCAACGCGCTGCTTCATGCCGCCGGAAAGCTCCTTCGGATACGAGCCCTCGATCCCCGCGAGATTGACCATCGCCAGATACCGGCGCGCGCGTTCGCGGCGTTCGGCCGGCGGCACGCCGCGTTCGATCAAGCCGTACTCCACGTTGCCGAGCACCGTCTTCCACGGAAAGAGCGCGAACTCTTGAAACACGATCCCGCGTTCGGGCCCGGGACCGCGCACGACCGCGCCGTCGCACGCCACGCTGCCGCCGTCGGGCCGCACGAAGCCGCCCAAGATGTAGAGCAAGGTCGACTTCCCGCATCCCGACGGACCGACCAGCGACACGAACTCACCGGGCCGCGCGTGCACGTCGATGCCGTCGAGCGCCACCACCTGTTTCCCGCCACGCGTTACGAACGTCTTGCGCACGTCGCGCGCTTGCAGCTTGAAGTCGACGCCGGGAGCGGCAACCGTCATTTCACAACCGAGACACCTTGCGTGTAATCGGAAACCTTGAGGGTCTTCTTGATCCCGCCCTCTTGGTGGAAGAAATCCCAGTTCTTCTGCAACGCCGGGAGGTCGACGGCACCGTGCACCGGACGATAGAAGTCGTCGTTCGTCAGCAGAAATTTGTCGAGCAGCGGCGCCGGGAACTTCATGATCGACGAGGTCGCCGCGATCACCGTGTCGCGACTGGCCGGATCCTTGACGTAGTTCGCAACGGTCACGAAGTCTTCCATGTATTTGCGCACCGCGAGCGGGTTCTGCCGAATGAAACTGCCGCTGAAGCCTTGCAAGAGTTGCACGAACGGATTTTGCGCGTCGGTGAGCCGGAAGAGCGGCGTGAACAAACCCGTCGCCATCGCGATCGAGTAGAACGGCTGCGGGAAGATGCCGACGTCGATCTTGCCGGCCATCAGCGCCTCGCGTTGTTGCGCGAACGGCAACTCGATCTTGTTGTAGTCGGTACCCGGCAGCAACTTCGCCTTGTCGCGAATGTAGAAGTCTTGGATGTAGTCGGTCGATCCGCCGATCGCCGAGGTCGCGACGTTTTTCCCGCGCAGGTCGGCGAGCGTCTTGATGCCCGAATCTTTCTTGACGAGCCAGCCGGTCGAGAAAAACGGCGAGCGCTCTTCGATGAACTCACCGACGACCACGATGTCGGCGCCTTGTTCGATGCCGTTCGGCATCGATAGGCATCCGACGGTAGCGGCATCGAGCGTTCCGGCGGCGATGCCTTGCACGCCGAGCGCCGTGCCCGCGAACTGATTCCACACGATCGAATAATACCGGCCGTTATTCGGCGCTTTCGCCGGATCCGTGATCATCACATAGTGGATCTCTTCGGCCGGAATACCCCAGCCCATCCGGATCGGCACGGGCTTCGCGGGCGGCGGCTCATCGGCGGCAAACGCGAGATCGGCGAGCGTGAGCACCGGCAGCGTCGCCGCGACTGCTCCGGCCCCGGCGAGCAATGTTGAACGTCGCATGGGCTAGGGCGTTGCGTACCCGGATGCATCTCCCTTCTGTGCAAATGTCCCACCCTCGTAGACGGCCGGATTGACGATCTGCGGCAGCCGCTTTCCGGCCAGCCCCGCAACGAGATTTTGCGCGGCGTATATCGACATGCGGTCGCGCGTTTGGCGCGTCGCGCTGCCGATGTGCGGCGTCACGAACACGTTGGGCAGAGCGAAGAGCGGATGATCCGGCGGCAGCGGCTCGGGATCGGTAACGTCGAGCGCCGCCCCGGCAACGGTCTTGGCAACGAGCGCCCGGTAGAGCGCATCGGTATCCACCAGCGCGCCACGCGAGGCGTTGATGAAATAGGCTGACGACATGGCGCCGAACTGCGCTTCGCCGAACATCCCCCGCGTCTCGGCGGTCAACGGCACCAGCACGACGATCCCCTTCGCGGTGCGCAGCAGTTCGTCGAACGAAACGTGGCGCGCGTCGACCTCGACGTCGTCGCGCCGGCGCTGACGGTTGTGGTACACGATCGTCATGCCGCTGGCGCGCGCGCGCTTCGCGAGCGCCATGCCGATCGCGCCCATGCCGACGATACCGAGCGTGCTGCCGGCGAGATCGTCGGCGACCGGAGGCGGACCCGCGAGCCACCGTCCATCGCGGGCCCAGGCCACGCCTTCGCCGATCTGTCGAAAGGCCGCGATCACGTGCAGGTAGGCGATGTCGGCAACGGCTTCGGTCAGCGAGCCGTGCGAGTTCGAGACCGCGATCCCGCGCCGCGTGCATTCATCGATGTCGACGTTATCGTACCCGACGTTCAACGAACTGATCACGCGCAACGCGGGCGCCCGATCCAAATACGCCGCGTCGAGCCGGCGCGGATGACCCGCATCGATGTAGAGCCCGTGCGCCTCGGCGAGACGATCTTCATCGACCGTGGTCGCGTGCTCGGCAATGAGCGCGCGGGCCGCCGGCGTCACCCACGCGTCGTGAGCGAACGCAACGCAGGAAGTGCTCATTATCAGCCGCTTCTTCTCCCATCCGTTCGTTTCTTGCGCTCGGTGATAGGATGTGGGTGCGTGGAAAGCACATCGATCTTCGTCGAACGACTCTCGCTGGGCGGCGACGGGGCGCACGTGGCCGTCAAAGACACGATCGATGTCGCCGGCGTGCCGACCCGCGCCGGCAGCCGCGCGTTCGCCGATGCACCGCCGGCGGAATGCAACGCCGCCGTCGTCGATGCGCTGCTTGCCGCCGGTTGCCGGATCGTGGGCAAGACCAACCTCCACGAGTTTGCCTACGGCGTCACGGGAATCAACGACTACACCGGAACGCCGCTCAACTCGCGCTTTCCCGACCGCGTTCCGGGTGGGTCGTCGAGCGGTTCGGCAGCCGCGGTCGCTGCCGGCCTGGTTGCGTTTGCGCTGGGCACCGACACGGGCGGATCGATCCGCGTGCCCGCCGCGTGCTGCGGCGTGGTGGGCTTGAAGCCGACCTTCGGCCGCGTCAGCCGCGCCGGCGTGATGCCCGCGATCTCATCGCTCGATTGCGTCGGCCCGTTCGCGCGCGACGTCGCAACGATCGAGAAGGCGATGTCGATTCTCGATCCGCATTTCGCGACGACGACACGAGGGTCCGATCCGATGGTCGGCGTCCCGATGCTCGAAATGGATAACGCCGTGCGGGCAGCGTTCGACGCCGCACTGCGCGCCGCGCCGATTCGCCACGTTCCGGTGACGCTCGCCGGCATGCTCGATGCGTTTGCGGCCGGCATCGCGATCATCGGCGCGGAGACGTGGGCGGCCCTCGGTTCCTACGCTACGTCGGAGGCGATCGGCGAGGATGTGCGCGCACGACTGCTCGCCGCGCAGCAGATCACGCCCGACGACATCGCTGGTGCGGAACGCATACGCGCGAACTTCACGGCCGAAGTCGACGCGCTGCTCGAGCGCGTCGATGCGCTGGTCCTTCCGACGATGCCGGAACCGACGCTCGGGTTGGATGCCGGCCGCGACGCGCGCGCGGCACTTCGCGTGACGCAGTTCGTACGGCCGTTCAATCTCTCGGGCCATCCGGCGATCAGCGTACCGCTGCCCGCGCGCGACGGCTACTCGGTTGGGCTGCAACTCGTCGGCCGTCGCGGTGCCGACGCCGACCTGTGCGCGCTCGCCCACGCATTCGAGACGGCATGATCGATCGCGACGAGGCGCTCGCAGCACTGCTCGTTGCGGTTCGCGAACGGCACGCGGAAGCGACCGCGCGTCAGTCGATGAGTCCCGACATCGTCGAACTGATGAAAGCCGCCGGCGTGTACCGTGCGCTCGTCGCGCGGCGATTCGGCGGCGACGAGCGCACGCCGTCGGATTTTCTGCGCCTCATCGAACGGATTTCGATCGCCGACGGTTCGGCGGGTTGGGTCGCGAGCTTCGGCTTTTCGTCGGTCTATCTGTCGGCGTTGCCGATTGCGACGCTCGAGCAAATCTACGCCCACACACCCGACGTCGTGTTCGCCGGCGGCATCTATCCGCCGCAACCCGCCGCGGCGGCCGACGGCGGCGTACGCGTCTCGGGACGCTGGACGTGGGGCAGCGGATGCACCGGCGCATCGCTGATCGGCGTCGGCATCAAAACCGATGCGAACACCGGCGGCGGCTTGCCGCGCATCGCGGTCATGCCGCGCGAAGCCGTGAGCATCGATCCGAACTGGGATGTGAACGGGCTCAAGGGAACCGGCAGTCACGATATCGTGGTCGACGATGTGTTCGTGCCGCTCGATTGGACGTTCGTTCGCGGCGGGCGCTCGAGCCTCGACACGCCGCTCTTCCGCTACCCGTCGCTCGCGCTCGCGGCGCAGGTGCTCGCAGTGGTCGGACTCGGCGTCGCGCGGGCGGCGCTCGACGAGATCACGGCGCTCGCGAGCGGTCGCACCTCGATCACCGGCGCGCCCGTGCTCGCCGACCGCGCGTACGTGCAAATCGAAATCGCCAAAAGCGAGGCGGCGTTGCGCTCGGCGCGCGCGTTCTTTTTCGACGCCACCGACGAAGCGTTCGAACGGCTCGCGGCCGGCGACGAGCTCGACCGCGAACGCACCATGCACCTGCGGCTCGCATCGAGTCACGCGGCACGAACCGGCGCCGACGTTGCCCGGGCGGCCTACACGATGTCGGGAACCACGGGAATCTTCACCGATCACCCCATCGCACGCTTCATGCAAGACGCGATCGTCGTGCCGACGCACGCCTTCCTCTCCGAAGGCACGTGGCAAAGTGCCGGCCGCGTGTTTCTCGGACTCGATACGCCACCCGGGTTCCCATGATGCCGCCGCGAATACGGTCGCACGATGCTTCGCACGCTCTTTTGCTGCGCCGTCACGCAAAATTTTTTCGATCTGCCCGCCGCTGAGATCGGGAGCGTGTGGCAGGCGACCGGCGCAATGCTCGCCGCGCTGCGCGATCTCCCCGGCGTCGTGATTCTCGGCACGATGGACGACGATCAGACGATGGTCGGTCCCTCGCCGAGCGGCTGGCCCTGGACGTTCTACATCCTCGCCGACGTACCCGACCACGCCACCGCCGTCGCCGCCTGCAACCTCTTTCGCGTCACGCCCGTCGGCGAGCACCGTCTGTGGCGCTACATGCGTGTCGAAGCGCGCATCGGACGCGAACTGGTGATCCCCGCCTGATGGCCGGCGATGCGGACGCCACGGCCGATCTGCTCCGGCGGCTCGATCGGCTCGAATCGGTGAACGCCATTCGCCGGTTGGTCACGACCTATTTCGAACTCTGCGACCGGCTCGATGCATCGGCCTCACTCGCTTCGATCGGCGATCTCTTTACGCCCGACGCCTCGTGGAGCGGTAAAGGCTCCCGCTACGCCGCCGCATTCGGCCGGCGCGACGGACGCGACGCGATCGTCGCGATGCTCGCCCGCTACGCGAGCCACCCGCCCCACTTCGCGTTGAATGCCCACTTTCTGGGCAGCGAGCACATCGTGGTCGACGGCAATCGGGGGCACGGCCGCTGGATGATGCTGCAGACGTCGAGCTACACCGCAGGCGGCTCCGATCTGCGGGCGGCAAACCTCGAGATTGGGTTTGAACGTTTGGCCGAGGGCTGGCGCATCAGCAGCTTCGAAACCGAGAACATCTTCAGCCGGCAGGTCGACGCCTGGAACGACCAGATGCCCATCGCCGTGCCCGAAGAATGATGGAGACGTTCCATGCTACATGAGCTCCCGGTCACCCGGCCCGCGATCGATTACGGGGCACTCGTTCGGGATGACCGCATCCACACGTCGCTCTACCGCGAAGCGCCCATCTTCGAAGCCGAGATGGATCGCATCTTCAGCAACGTCTGGGTGTGGGTCGCCCACACGAGCGAAGTGCCGGAAGCGGGAAGTTTCAAGACGACCTTCGTCGGGCGCCAGCCGGTGATCGTGACACGGGATCGGGCGGGCGATCTCCACGTGCTGCTCAACCGCTGCCGTCATCGCGCTTCGATCGTGTGCGAGCCGAAGAGCGGCAAGGCCGGGGCCTTCGTGTGTCCCTATCACGCGTGGAGCTACAACCTCGACGGCACGCTGCGCGCCGTGCCGCGCGACTCGGCGTATACGGCGGAGTTCGACAAGGCCGATTACCCGCTCGTATCGCTGCGCGTCGAGCAGTACGGCGGCATGATTTTCGCCACGCTCAAGGACGACATCGAACCGCTCGCATCGTTTCTCGGACCGGCCCGCACGTGGATCGATCTGTTCATGAAGCAGGGGGCCGGCTACGGCATCAAGGTTGCGGGGGAGCACACGTTCCGCTTCCGTGGTAACTGGAAGATTCAACTCGAGAACACCACCGACGCCTACCATTTTCCGATCGTCCACAAATCGTTCCTCACCTCGCTCGACGATCAGACGGGCGAGCAATTCGACATCCTCAAGCAAGGCGGCTGGGTGGAAGATTTGGGCAACGGTCACAGCGTGATGGTGATGATGCCGCACCTCATCGACCTGGAAGAAAATCTCGACGCGCCGATTCCCGAACGCTTTGCGGCGCTGGCCGACGAGCTCGCCCTCGAGTATCCGCCGCACGAAGTGAAGCGCATCGTGCGCGCCGTCGGCGGCACCGGCTTCAACCTCAACCTCTTTCCGAACGTCGCGTGTTCGATGTCGTTCTTCCGCGTGCTGCGTCCGATCGCGGTCGACCAAACGGAGATCCGTCACGTGGCGCTGGCGATGGACGGCGGACCGGAGGCGGGCAACCGCGCGCGGCTGCGCATCCACGAATATTTCCAAGGCCCGATGGGGTTCGGCAGCCCCGACGACGCGGAGGGCTGGGAACGCGTGAATCGCGGCGCGGCGGCCGGTGACGATCTGTGGATCTTGCTCAACCGCGGTGCCGATGCGACCGGCGGCGACGTGACGGCCGAAACGGGGATGCGCGCGGCCTACCAGATGTGGAAGCGGACGATGCTGGCATGACGGCGCACCCACCTCCGCTGAGCGCCGCGCGCATCGAACTACAAGACGCCGTCGAATTCATCTGGCACGAAGCCGATTTGCTCGATGCGCGGGACTACGAATCGTGGTTGCGGCTGTGGACCGATGCCGGCCGCTACGTCATCCCGGTCGAGCGCGACGTGGTGGACTATGCCGGTGCGCTCAATATCGCCTACGACGACGGAGCGCTGCGCGAGGCGCGCGTAAAACGGTTGCGTAGCGGTCTCTCGATTTCGGCGATGGCCGCGGCGCGCACCGTGCGCACGCTCTCGCGCTTCGTGCGCGTGCGCGACGAACCGGGCGTGCTCGAAGTGCGCTGCGCGCAGCACATCGCCGAACAAAAGCGCGAGCACGCGCGCGTGCTCGCCGCCGACGTTACGTATCGCATCGTGCGCGCCGGCGATCGCCTCGCGCTCGATCTGAAGGTGATCCAGCTGATCGATTCTGACGAAGCGCAGCATGGCATCGGCTATTTGCTCTAATCGTTCCCGATGAGCGAGGTCGCACTCGTCACCGGCGCGGCACACGGTCTGGGTGCGATCGTCGCACGCGCGCTGCACGCCGCCGGCTACCGGGTTGGATTCGGCGATATCGACGCAGACGCGGCGACGCACGCGGCCCGCGCCGTCGACGACACCGGCGCGACCGCCATCGGCCTCGCGCTCGACGTGCGCGAGGCGTCGCACTTCGAAGCCGCGCGCGACGACCTCGTGGCGCGCTGGGGTTCGCTCGAGGTCTTGGTCAACAACGCCGCCGTCCAACTCGCGACGCCGCTGTTCGATATTTCCCCCGAAGAGTTCGGCGCGGTGCTCGCAACCAACGTGAGCGGAACGTTCATCGGCAGCCAAGTCTGCGGCCGTCATTTCAAGGAGCGCGGCTACGGCCGCATCGTCAACATCGCCTCACTCGCCGGACAAAACG
>Ga0116227_10016744_pt1 | contig 10430 bp, 3 predicted proteins | sample S1TSphgellanicum_FD_89693 | JGI IMG/M metagenome (GOLD analysis project Ga0116227, IMG submission 89693) | Host-associated microbial communities from peat moss isolated from Minnesota, USA - S1T2_Fb - Sphagnum magellanicum MG | ecosystem: Host-associated > Plants > Peat moss > Unclassified...
GGCGTGGGGGGGGGGGGGGAGTGTTCTCCCTGAATTTGTGCTGACTGCGTCATTTACACCCACAGTAAATGCGATCTCTGCACAAAGAGTTTTAATTAGTAAATATTTTATAACGGGTATTAAAAAACCATAACGGGTGGACCGTACAAATACCGTACTAGTAGCCGTACTACCCATGGGTTCCCCCCGCTACCCCATCAGTTACAACTTACCACTATTTACCAAGTTCTTTAGTCGGTATTGAACGCGGAGAACTAAAATTACCATCGGTAACAAAACAGCGACCTTCCAAATGTGGAGGTAGGTAGGGACCAGGTACCTACTACCCTAGTGGTCCCTTCGTGGTTTTTTCTCGAAAAATAATTCAAAATTTTAAATAATTGAAATAATATAATAATTAAAAAGGGTACGCGAAAATGTGATTGCGTGGAAGGAGTTCGGCTTCCTTCCGCGACGCTGCGCAAACGCTGCAATTTTTTTGGGAGGATGTGGAGCCTCATCCACCAGACTACAACAGTTTATCATCCATCCACTCATTCACCGTGTGCAATCAATTCGTTTCATCCATGCGCACCTTCCTCGAAGGGCACCCCCTCGCTGCATGCGCGTGGCACAGCATTGGATGTAGATTAGGATGAGGATGAGTCATATTATCTTGAAAAATCTGTTGACAAGAAATTTCTGTTGACCACTCAGCAGGGCAAATCCTTAAAATCATCCACAAATATATTACAGTATTATACATAATGAAAAAAAACATACAAACTTAAGAACAGGCCCCCAAAAATTAGAAATTAATTAATTAATTAATTTTCTTTTTATGTGATAGCTGTTTAATTTTGGCTAGGTTTATTTATAATGAGTGCCATTTGGACACAATAAAGGATGTAGCAAATATGAAATATAGGGTTTCAAAGTGAAGAGAAATTTGAGAATGATTATATTTTTTATTCGAGATTATATATATAGGTGAAAAAAATTTAGACATTTTTCAATTGACAAGGTAGATTTATTTTTCTCTTTTTCTGGTCATTAATTTCATTAAAAGGTGAAGAGGATGAAATTTTGCAAGGGACGGCATCCTTCTGAGTGTATACATTTTTTTGGCTATGAGATAAATGTGTTTTGCTTGTTTGGAAGTTGAAATGTTGAAAATATTAATTTTTTTCAAGTGTTTTTTGTGCATTAAATTCATTTATGGGAATTGTTTCAAATCCATTGCACTTGTAGTAGCCCAATAATTATTATTTTTTCCAGTTTCATGTTCCTAAAAAAAAAGTGAGTCTAGAAATTGGTGAAATTCATACCATTATTGATAAACCCTAGATGACCAAAAAAAAATGGAGTATCAAGTCTTTTCCAACTTACAAAACTTATTGAAAGATATATGCCAACTCTAGATTAAACTTTTAAAGTAATAAACCTTAAGTTGGTTCAATTTCGTGATTAATGTCATGTAGGGGACAAGGCTACCATTAACTACTTTTGTATTTTGGGTCTATGGGAAATTCCTTCACTATGCCTCAAAATACAATTTGAACACATATGTCATATAAAAAGAGCATGAAAAATAATACTTGAAAATTGATCAACAACAAAATGTCTAATTGACACATGAACTTAGTTCTTTAAAATGATGCCATGAAATTTGGTCTTGTGAAATATGGGGTAAAACATAGATGGATGTGAAACTACTATTAATAAAATAAAGAGACGGAAAGATATGGAAATCAATTTAGCCACGGTGTTTAGTTGGTATGCTCAAGTTGACCCGATATGCTTGACCGGCGGTCGTGAAACACACCTATCATTGGTTTTGATTTTTTAATTATTTCATAATTAAATAAAAACTTTTTTTATCTATTTGAGAAAAAAAAGAGAATTATTTCATAAGCCTCAAAAAAATTGAGTACAATCATCTTGATTGAACAAGGCTTTTAACATTAGAATGTTCAAAGGTTTGCGACTCATAAATTTTAGGCCAATGTTGAAAAATATTGAGCATTTATATTTTAAAATTTAGTCAAATTTTTGGTTTAAGCTTTCTACACATACCTATCAACAAATCATCCTTGGACCTTAAAACTAAAATTGTACTATCATGAAAGTTTAAAGAAATATCTCATACCAATAAAAAAACTATTATGAGAATTTTAAAAATAAATCCAATACCTCTACAAGGCTTTTTTCTTTTTTTTGAAAAAAAATGTTACTAGTACCATGGTAGTATGGTATTTCAAAATTGAATTTGGAGTCTTTTATCTTGATCATGTCCAAATTTGGAATAATTTTATTAGCAATGGGCTAATTAATGTGGTTCAACCTAGATTTTATTTTATTTTTAAATGCACCCCTTGCACCCACAAATAATTAACATTAATCACAAGAAATATGCCCAATTTATAATGGCCAAGTTGGAAATGGTGATGAACCACTTTGGAAGAAAAAATTTCATGCAACCAATGAGAAAGTTCAAGAAGCTTAATTTTTTCCTTCTAGATTTGGGGGGGGGGGGTGTATTTTTTTGCTTTCTATGTGTTCTAAAAATGTTCCCATCAAGATCCCAATGTATTCCTTAAGATGTTCCCAATAACACTTCATTGTTCAATTTCCTTGTATACAAGTTGTAAAAGGGGCATGAATAAGTACCCCCATTTTATGAGTATACACCCATAGTTCATGCCCTTGCCATTAGCCTAGGCAAAAAATGGCGAGAACACATGTAAGGAAAAAAACAAATTCTTGTAACCAATGAAATGAGATAACATGCACCCAAGACCCAAGTTTTTTTTTTCTTTTGTGAGAAGATGGGGATGTTGGATTATTGTTGTTCCCATTAATTTCTCAACATGTTCCCCATGTAAAGAGAGGTTATAATGCATGCTTTAAAAACTATATAATCAAAGTTCTCAAAAACCAAATAACCAAATGAAAGAAAACTTTTCCAACTACTTAACAACCTTTCCATAGTTGGTTACAAAATTTTCATTACCATTCTTGCAAATTCTCTTTTTCATTTTTGTTTCAAAATAATGCAACAAGCTCCTTGATTTTTTACATTGAAAATTTTGTGCCATTATCCTCTCCAATGCAACAAGTATCCAAAGACTCCTATACACCACATCTTTCAACCTCTAAAATTACAATTGTTTTCAAAAAAAAATTCAATTGGTTAGATGTAAATATTTTGAAACTCCTTAACAATTTGCAATTCATGTTTAACAAAAGAAACTCTAACATACAAGGTTATTACACTTTCATGACATAAAATTCATATATTTTGATATGAAAATCTAAAATTTCTAAATACAAATATAAATTGAAAACAAAAAATATATATTTTGTTCCAAATTAGTTTAAGCAATTTGGTATATGAATTTAGGAATTTGATAATTGAACTTTCATTTTGCTAGTGGTGTAAAATGTAATTGTCACATTTTAGTTATTAAATTTGAAAAGAATATCGAGTTTATTGGTGAATGTATTTTTTTTGGTTCTTTCACAAACTTTTATATTTCTACAACATATTTATAGTTGGATGTTCAAGGTGAAACTTATAATCAATATGTTTTCTAAGCATTCATATATATTTTTATACAATCCTGATCATAAAGCACTACACTAGTATTAATGAACTTGGACAAATTTATCATGATAAAAATGGCCACCATTTCAATGAATGGGGATAGTTGTTATGAACAAGTGATTTCATTAATAGTTAATCAAATTCATTAATAATTAATTCATTAAATTAACATTCTAATCCATAGTTAACTTAGGTTAAGCATTTAGGCACCTAACTTAACCTAATTAAGCACCTAGGTTAAGGTAGCCACCTAACCCACCAACTTAAGGTGTAAATGTGAAAGTTTAAACATTAACCTCCCTTCACCTCCATGTTTAAAGAGAAAATATTTAATTGTTGGATTACTATTTAAATGAATGATTTGCCATTGCATATTATTATGCACATTCGTTTCTTAACCTATGTGTAGGTTACCATAAGCTATTTTAAATTATTCATAGGTTGATAAGTTATCTTAAGCCATAGGCTCAGATTTTAAGTGAATCCTATGCTTTGTTTATTCCACCTTTGAATATTTTAAGCTATTATATCTTAAGTTTGTTTAGACTATTCCACCTTAGGTTATTTTAGATTATATCACCCTAGGTTATTTTTAAGTTTTTGTACTTTTGGTTATTATAAGATATTTCACCTTAAGTTATTTTTTGTTGTTATATTTCAAGTTTTTTTGGGATATTTTAAGTTATTCCACCATAGGTTATTTTTGGTCATTCAAGGTTATTATACCTTATGTTATTTTTGATTATTTTAACTTATTCCACATGTGTTATTCTAAAATATTTTTTGGTTATTCTAAGTTATTTCACCTTAAGTTATTTTTTGTTATATTATAGGCTAGTATACCATAAGTTATTCCATTTATGTAAATAAAAGTAAAATATATGTTATGCAACATAATCTGCATGGCTAATTATGTCACAAAAAACCTATAAGGCTTGAATATATGAAAAATCAGAAAACTTCAATAGGTTCAAATTTGTGATATAGATGTCATCATAGAAAACCAAAAAAATTACAAATAATGGAATAATATGTTGATCGATTTATATAAAACAAACTTAATATATCGATGTTAAAACTTCACCATCCATATTCACTAGTACAAAAGTGGGGTGTAATTCATTAGCTTAAATCATTATGGGGCCTTAAAAGTGAAGTGAGTTCATTGCATTTTGGTGATTTCACCATGGTTAAACTTATTTCACTATAATATCATTATGTAAACATCATGTTTCATTAATAATTGACATAATTCATTATTATAATTTATTGTGGTAAATAGGTTGATTTTTATGTTGTTAATTTAAATACCCTATGTTATTTTATGATATATCTTATATTATTTTAAGTTATTTTAATCATTCTAACTTATAACCTAAGTTGTTATATGCTATTATACATTATTACACTCTAAATTATAACATGTTATCATATTTTAAAATATCTTAACTAATTTATTATAAGTTTTTTTAAAAAATTATTTTAAATTAAATTATTCAATTAACTTTAACCTATATCTTAAGTTATTTTATTTTAAATTAAAATATTTTATTTCAAGTTATATTTTAAGTTATTCAAGGTCATTATATTTTATGTTATTATAATTTATTTTATCTTAGGTCTAACAATCTAAAACAATCTAAAATAAATATAATGACCTGAGGTAAAATAACCTATAATAACCAATGATAACCTATGATAAATAATTTAAAATACCCTACAATAAAATAAGTACCAATAACTTGTAATAATATAGCCAAAAAAATCCAACAAAAGCTTATAATATAATAACGACTAATATGATAGCTAACAATAACCATTAATAAAATAATCATCAATAACTACCAATAAAATAACCATTAATAATGATTAATAGTCATTAATAAAATAACCACTAATAACCATCAATAGAATAGCCACCAATAGCCATTAATAAAATAACCATTCATAACCATCAATAGTCATTAATAAAATAACCACTAGTAACCACCAATAGAATAACCACCAATGGCTATTAATAAAATAACCACTAATAACCATTAATAATCACCAATATAATAGCCATCAATAACCACCAATAGTCACTAATAAAATAACCACCAATAGCCATTAATAAAATAACCACTAATGGCCTAATATAAATAACCACTAGTAAGCACCAATAGAATAGCCACCAATAGCCACTAATAAAATAACTAACAATAACCACTAATAAGATAACTATTAATAACCATTAATATAATAGCCACCAATAGTCACTAATAGAATAACTATTAATAACTATAAATAAAATAACCATTAATAAACATTAATAATCACTAATAAAATAATTACCAATAACCATTAATAATCACCAATATAATAATCACCAAAAGAATTGCCATTAATAACCACAAATATAAAAATCACCAATAGAATCGCCATTAATAACCACTAATAACCACCAATATAATAATCCCCAATAAAATCGCCACTAATAGGCATTAATAAGCACTAATAAAATAGGCATTAATATAATAACCATCGATAGAATATATAAGCGCTAATAGAACATGCACCAATAGTCACCAATAAAATAAGTAATAATAACCACCAAACTAATAACCATTGATAAAATATATAAGCAAAAATATAATATGCACCAATAGCCATCAATAAAATAACCAACAATAACCACCAAACTAATAACCATCGATAGAATATATATGCACCAATAAAATAGCCACCAATAGAATAACCAAGAATAGTCACCAATAAAATAGCCACAAATAGCCTATGGTAATATAATCTAAAATAACCAATAATAACAAAATGTGAAATAACCGAAGGTGAAGAAGCCAAAAGTAACATAATTTTTTTTTAAAAATTCACAATAGTAAAAAATAGCCTAAAGCGAAATAGCCAAAAATAACATAGAAAAACAAAAAAAAACTTACAATAGTCAAAAATAGCTTGAGGTGAAATACCCTAAAATAACATAAAATAATCAAAATTAACTTACAATAGTCGAAAATAGCCTAAGGTGAAATATCCAAAAATAACATAGCAAAACCAAAAATAATTTCCAATAATCGAAAATAGCCTATGGTGAAATGGCCAAAAATAACATAAAATGACCAAAAAAAATTTACAATAGTCGAAAATAGCCTATGGTGAAATAGCTAAAAATAACATATAATAACAAAAAAAACTTACAATAGTCGAAAATAACCAATGGTGAAATAACCAAAAATATATATAATAACAAAAAATAAATTATAATAGTTGAAAATAGCCTATCGTGAAATAACAAAAAATAACATAAAAAAACCAAAAATAACTTACAATAATAAAAAATAGCATATGGTGAAATAAACAAAAACAACAAAAACAAAACAAAACAAAACAAAAAAAACTTACAATAGTTGAAAATAACCTAAAGTGAAATAATTTAAAATAGATAAAAATAACTTAGAATAACTAAATGTAACTTAGATAACTGAAGGTAACCTAGAGTGAAATAATTTAAAATAGCCAAAATTTTAAAAATAACCATAAATAGTGGTAAATAATGTAGGGTGAAATAATTTAGAACAATGAAAAGTAGCCCTATAATAGTTGAAAGTAGTGTAACATAAATAATATTATATAAGCAAAAACATTATCCATTTATTAAACATTTTATTTTTCAAAAGAATGGTCATTGAAATGTTATTGAATAGTGGTATTCAAAAAAAAATTTATTGAAACGATTTTACATTTTCAAATGGAAATAAATGTAATTATGTACATTATTGTTTTTGAAAATTAAAATTTAATCATTTCATTTGGACAAAATTTCAATAAGATATGAATTTTTAAAGTTTGTGTTTTTGTAATGTTTAAAATGAAGTATTTGATAAATAAAATGTAATGTAACACATTATCACAACAAGCGTGGTGGTTTGATGGTAAAAGTGTGTGTACTTAAATGGTGTATTTATAGTCAACAATGTTGATCGAATATTTTCTTATGTAGTTCCCTAAAATTAAGTGTTTATTTAGGTTGATTACATGGCCTATGTACCTAGGTTAGGTTTTTGACCTAACATAGATAATGACACATGTCAATAATTCTTAGGTTGAAAAATCATGAAATTATTAATAATATTAAATATTACATTAAATATTTAATAATTTAAATTTAATTCATTTTCATACCGCCTAGTTAATTAACTAGCAAGTGAAATGGTTTCGTAATTTGTATTTCATTTGAAAGTAACTTTGTTCATTGTCTATAATAATTAATCCTTTTTCACTAAAGGGTCAACTAGTTTCACCATGGTAAAAATGTTTAAATTCACTCAAAATCTAATGAAACCCAAAGTGAATTAAGACGCATTTTGATGTAGTGATTGTTCAAAAAAATCTCATACACATATTGATGATAATTCATAAAAACCTAAAATACACAAATTTTTTTAAGTCCACACAAAAAAAATTCCTTATGTAACAACATGAAATATATGACCTTTAATTATAATGATATTTATCCTTTTAATATCAAAAAAAATTATCATAATAATAATAATGTAAATTAAAATAATTAACTTTTTTTTTTGAAAATTCATATAAATGGATTTCATTAATCATTTATTGCAATATGTAAAGGGTGTTGTAGGTATATGCAAAACACAAAACATCAAAGCTATCAAAAAATATTTTTTAAAAAACAAACAAAGACAAAAAGCTTTGCATTACAATAAATATTGTAAACACAACTTTATTGATAAGTGGGACAACTATCCATTCCTTATTCATTTTATCAATTGATAAAAATATAATTAAAAACAAATCCAAAATAATATTGGACAATTGGTTTGATATTCAAATTATGATTGTCAACAAAATATCAATAGTAGGTTGCGCCATGCTTGTTATAATGCATTTGAAATTACAAAAATAAAAATCAAAGATATTACCATTTGGAAGATTTAACATAATGTTTATGGGAATGTTTTTACAATTTCCACCCATCACTTATACACCATTATTTTCAACAAACATCCAACCAATTTTGCATCCACAAATTTGACCCAAAAATAAGTCATAGGTAAAAGTATATGGGAGAACTACATTCATCCAAATAACATCATATTAACTTCTAAAATGCAACAAAACAAAAACATTTAGATATGTAATTCTATTACAAAACCTTTGAAATGGAAAGATTTCATATTTAGATTTTGTCTTATTAACAACACGTTTTTTCTTTATTCTAAATGGTAATTTATTCAATGATCCATGGAAAATAACCTTTTTAGTACTTGAATTTTTTATATAGAGTGCAATCAATAACCAAATGATAACTATTAATTCAATAAAATAAAATAAAATAAAATGTTTGAAACTTAAAACAAATACAATATATAGTGACATTTAATACCCCATAAACAAAATGTATCCACTAGTAAAACTCAAAAGTTAACACCTTTATTGAAAATATACAAAGGAATGAAAGTCATAATAGTTGAAAACCAATATCCTAAATATCAATGGAAATCTTGGTTACATTCAAAATTTTATTCACCAAATCCCATTGGATTCAACAAAATCATTCAATGCACCTTCCTACAACTGTTTTTGTTGATTGAAACGAATTCATTCAAAAAATGACATTTCACAAGACATAACCCTACAAGGTTTGCCAAAAATGTAATATCAATAGTACCCATATCAAAAAAATTCCCATATCATCATCACATACCATAATCAAATACCTCCAAAACATGTAACATCAATAGATATCAATTATCATAGACTTCAAAGCTCAAAAATCGACATTTGACCATTTGATCATCAATTTGAAACAATCACCCAACAATGTACCATTTAACATGCATATGTAAAATTATCATGTTTATGTTCATTGGATGGACTCATATCTATCAAAAACATATGTAAAACCAAATTCAAAAAGGAGTAATTGGAGATGACAAAACCTATTTCCCCCAAAAAAATGTAAATAAAAATGATACACTTGACAACACCCAAATTAAACTTCCTCACATCAAAAATGACAAAAATATTGAAATATTGAATGATTCAAATAATGACCCCAATGATTATGAGACCATTAGATATTGGCATGAAGACCTCCAATAAACAAAATCAAATGAAAATATTTTTTTGACTTGAACGAATGTTTAAGTGACCAACATTTAGGAACCACTATGCAAATATTGTATGTTGAAAAGTTATAATTGTTAAGATATGTACAACATACATATGAAATCATAGGAAATACATGTAGATTTGTACATAAATGCTTTCAACACATTCATGAACAACAATTATTGGATTGTAATAAAAATGGACATATTCATTCCTAGTTTGCATTCTACAATACATGATTAAAACAGGCTAATAATACAACTTTGCCAAATGAAACAATTCAACTATTATGCAAATTTATAAATGTTCATAATTTGTTCAAAAAACAAGTAACTAGTTCATCACGTGGTGTTTTCACAATAGCATATGTAGTAGATATTGCATTTGGAATTGACTCCAAAAAATTTCAATTTGTTTTTATCACAAATGCAAACACATTTACAAACTCCATAAGTAGCTGAATATGTCTTTCCATTCCCAAAATATTTAACATTACCCTACATTCCAAAATTTAGTAAGAATATCATAATTCAATAAATTTATAAATGAAAAATACAAATGGAGAATTTATAACCAACTTTCCACATACCAATTTTTCAAAATACCTTAGGCCTATTTGGGGGGGGGGGTGGGGGCAGGGGGTACTGGCTATTCTCCTATTTGGTACGCTTGATCAAGGAAGCCAAAACAAATTGTCTATTTGTTTTTAAAA
>Ga0116227_10016745_pt1 | contig 10430 bp, 9 predicted proteins | sample S1TSphgellanicum_FD_89693 | JGI IMG/M metagenome (GOLD analysis project Ga0116227, IMG submission 89693) | Host-associated microbial communities from peat moss isolated from Minnesota, USA - S1T2_Fb - Sphagnum magellanicum MG | ecosystem: Host-associated > Plants > Peat moss > Unclassified...
AAACCGGAGACCAGGTTTCAGTTTAGTCCGATAGTTGTGACAGATGCTTTGAAACCACTGACCGAGGTGAAACGAATTTCAATCAATCATACTGCACAATGGTGTTTGAATGCCATCCAATTGCTGGATATGGTTGGTGATCAGTTACCTGAAAAACATCCATTCTGGGGGGTAGATAAATAGTAGTTTTTTGAATTTTTAATAAAATATAAAATGATGTTGAATAAAAAAGTGAAAGGATTGATTGGCTACATGTTTGTATGGCTTATCGTAGCCAATGCTGATGGACAGGTAATTGAAGGTGTAGACTATACCAGGTTGAGGTCTGTAGATAAAACATTTGATATGGACGGTACAGATGTTTTTGGTCAACGATTTCCTGCTGAAAGTTTAACAATTGTTGATCCGGTTACCGGGAATAAGATTATTGCCTTGACAACTTCGCGCCACAGTAGTATTAAGATTTATCAAGATCACCCGAACTGGACTTCGGATGGTAAATACATTATTTTCAGTTCCAATAGGAATACTTTGGCCGGTGGAAATGTTACTTTTGTAAATAAAGATGCTGCAGCCAGAAAAACAAGACAGTTTTATGCCATGTCTATGAAAAACCAGGAAATTGTACAGGTAACTACGGGAAACGGTGCAGGGGATTTGCTGTTGGCACATCAAAAAAATATGGCTTACCATTTTAGAGGTAGTGATGTGATCTCGCTGAATATTGGCGCCTTGCTGGCAGATAGTGAGGATGGGAAGGTAAAGGATTCGGCTAGTTACGAGCAATTGGTAACTTCAATACCTACCGAATTGAAGCCTGGCGGAATGTGTTTGGATTTTAACGATGACCGGATTTACTTTTCTACTCGTGAAGGGAAAGATAGTTCTTCCATTTACGCAGTTGATTTTTCAACGCAGAAAACGATAAAATTGGCTACAGTTCCGTTCAGAACCGGACATTTCCAGGCTAATCCCTTCAAATCGCGTGAGATTATGTATTGCTGGGAAACTGGTGGCGATTCGCCGCAGCGCATGTGGGCCCTCAGTATCGATCAGAAAGGAAAGGTGTTAAACAGGCCTCTGTATCCTGAAAAAGCAGATGAATGGGTGACACATGAGGTCTTTGCTGGGCCGGATCATGTGCTCTTCAATGTGATGGGACATATTGACCGGTTGAGGAAGAACCCAACGGGTGTAAAGCTGCTGAATATCCGTAATGGTGAAGCTAAGCTTTTAGGGCAAGCTAAAGAGTTGGGGGGATATTGGCATGCTTTTGGAACTCCTGATTTGAAATGGGCAGTAGTAGATACTTTCAATGGGAATATATACCGGATGAACATAAACACAGGTGATTTAAAATTGTTAACAGCTGGACACCGTCCGAATACGCAAAGTCCTTTTTCCAGCCAGGCGCATGCACATCAATCGATTAGTCCGGACGGAAAATGGGTGCTTTTCAACAGCAGTATGCTTACCGATAGCGACATCATGATGGTAGCCCTTCAGCCAGAAACAAATTATTAACATGAGGTACGGTTTTAAAAATTTGTTGTTTTCTTTTCTATTGTGGAGCGGATTTCATGTTGAGGCACAGGAAACCAGGTCTTATCAGATCTTTCAATTTCCGGCAGACCGGATTCCGAGCATCGACGGAAAAACTGACGATTGGAAAATGGTGCCTGAAAACTATACGGTTGGCATGGATCAGCTATGGGATGACAGTAAAAAGCATTCCCGGGCTGATCCCGCTAATTTAGATGTTAAAGTTAAAGTGGGTTGGGTGAAGGGAATGAACCGACTTTATTTTTTGTATGAAGCTTATGACAATTACTGGGATTTTTCTTTGCCCGATTTGCATAATGATATTTTTGAAGTGGTGGTAGATGGGGACCTTTCTGGTGGTCCGTTTATTGATCGCTTTCATCCCAATAAGGAATTGAGCCTGATGGAGGCTTATTTTTCATTTCACGGGGTGCATGCGCAAAACTATCACATCTTTACCCCTGCCGATGGAAAGGACTGGGCAATGCTCTGGGGACCCCAATCCTGGCTTAAGGATTTGCCTTATGCCAATTCGGCTTCCAATTATCGATTTAAGTCGGGCGAAGGCGGGAAGTATACCCTGGAGTTTTGGATTACTCCTTTTGATTTTGCCAGTGCCAAGGGGCCTGCTTATTCTACGGAGTCGGTACTTATTGAAGGCAAAGATATTGGCCTTTCCTGGGCGGTAATTGATTATGATGATGTAAATGCCAAAACACATAATGGGTTTTGGAATCTGTCTAAAGAACATACCATGTATGGAAACGCTTCTTACTTACTGCCTTTCCGCTTAATGCCTTTGGAGCCTCAGTTTACCAAGCAACTGGATGCGAACTGGTCGTTTAAGGTGCTTGACATGGGGCGCCGGACGGTTGCCTTTAAAGATGAGTCTGTTGGGAAAATCAATTCCTGGAAATGGGATTTTGGCGATGGTACCACTTCTGATGAGCAACATCCCGTTCATAGGTACCAACTGGCCGACCATTATGTGGTGACGCTTTCGGTGACCGGCCCCGATGGGAAAGCAAAGCGCACAAAAGTATGGGATGTAGCTGTAAAATAGTGTTCTGATTTAGTAAGTTTGCCGTAGAACGATAAACTCAGGACACATGCTTGCATTTGCGAACGCTAAAATCAACCTCGGCTTACATGTTACCGAAAAAAGAGCCGATGGTTACCATAATCTGGAAACCATTTTTTATCCGGTGAAATTGTATGATGTATTGGAAATCACGGATGCGGCTGTAACCAGCTGCGTGGTGGGAGGGACTGCTGTTCCGGGAAATCCGGAAGATAATATTTGTTTGAAAGCATATCACTTGCTTGAAAAAGATTTCGCTTTGCCTGCACAGCAAATTTCCCTGTTGAAAAATATTCCGGTAGGTGCAGGCTTGGGCGGTGGATCTGCTGATGCGGCTTTTCTAATTAAATTACTAAATGATAAATTCAATTTGGGGATTTCTCGGGCCGGGATGGAAGATTATGCGCGTCAGCTCGGGGCAGATTGTGCTTTCTTTATCCGGAATAAACCAGTTTACGCAATTGGGCGGGGGGATGAGTTTTCAGAAATTGATCTGGATCTGTCAGCCTATTGTCTGGTTTTAGTAAAACCTGATATCCACGTTTCCACAGCCGATGCTTATACTGGAATAAAGCCTATAATTCCTAGTAGATCGGTAAAAGATTTAATACATTTGCCTTTGAAAGACTGGGAATTGAATTTGAAGAACGATTTTGAAAAAACGGTATTTTCTAAATATCCGCAAATTGAGCAAGTCAAAAGTAAGCTTTATCAGGCAGGTGCTTTATATGCTGCGATGAGTGGAAGTGGATCTTCTGTATTTGCTATTTTTGGACATCAAGCCAATTTGCCGGACCTGGAAAAATACAATCAAGTGTTTTACAACGTTTAATTCCTTACAAAACAATACTTACCATGGAGATTAATTTAGTACGTAAAAGCGGGAAATTTAATTTTGAAGCGCAGAATTCGGGTGGTTTTACAGTAGATCTGGATGCGAAAGCTGAAATAGGTGGAGAAGGGAAAGGTTTCAGACCTATGGAAATGTTACTGATTGGCCTTGGTGGCTGTAGCGGCATTGATGTCGTAAATGTGCTGACCAAACAGAAAGAACCGCTGGATGATGTAAAGATCAGCATCAGGGCTACACGTAAGGATCAGGAAATGCCACCAATATTTGATGTAATTAACATACATTTTGATTTGTACGGCGCTTTGAGCGTACAAAAAGTAGAACGTGCCCTGGCCATGACTTTTGATAAATATTGTTCTGTTTCCAATATTCTAGAACGTTCGGCAAGCCTGAACTATACCTATACCATTCACCAATAATAAAATGCAAGAAGACCATTTCGAAACCCAGGCGATCCGATTACAAGCCGAAAGAACCCAATTTAAAGAGCATTCTGTGCCTTTGTACTTAACATCCAGTTATAAGTTTGATGATGCGGAGGACATGCGTGCCTTGTTTGCCAATGAAAAAGAAGGCAATGTTTACAGCCGTTATGCCAACCCGAATACGACAGAATTAATCGATAAAATGGTGGTGCTTGAAGGTGCCGAGAGTGGTTGGGCAACAGCCTCTGGAATGGCGGCTATATTTACAACTTTTGCCGCTTTTTTGAAATCCGGTGATCATGTCGTGTCCAGTCGTTCGGTTTTTGGTTCTACACACCAGTTGTTGAGTAGTGTTTTCGCCAAGTGGGGCATCACCTATACTTATGCTGATCTGGATAAGCCGGCCCAGTGGGAGCAGGCTATTCAGTCAAATACTAAAATGATTTTTGTAGAAACACCATCTAATCCAGGGATTGACATTATTGATCTGGAATGGCTGGCCAATCTTTGTAAGAAACACAACCAGTTATTGGTGGTGGATAATTGCTTTGCAACACCTTACTTGCAGCAACCGATCAAATTGGGTGCTGATATTTCTATCCATTCCGCTACCAAGTTCATTGACGGACAAGGACGAACGCTGGGCGGTATCATTTTAGGTTCTAAAAAATTGATTTTGGAGATTGAAGGTTTTGCGCGTCATAGCGGACCGGCGATGTCGCCTTTCAATGCCTGGTTATTGTCGAAAAGCTTGGAGACCTTAGCTGTGCGTATGGACAGGCATTGCGAAAACGCATTGAAGGTAGCTGAGTTTTTAGAAGGTCATGATCGCATCAAAAAAGTAATGTACCCGTTTTTACCATCGCACCCTCAGCATGCCATTGCTAAAAAGCAAATGAAACAGGGTGGGGGAATTGTGACCCTTGTTATTGAAGGGGGTGTTACAGCTGCGAGTCAGTTTATGGATAAATTGAAAATGTTCTCGATTTCTGCGAATCTAGGTGATACGCGTTCTATAGCTACACATCCGGCAACGAGTACGCACTCGAAGCTTACCGAAGAACAGCGTTTGGAAGTAGGGATTGAGCAGGGGACCATTCGCTTGTCGATCGGACTGGAACATATTGATGATATCATTGCTGATGTCAATCAGGCTTTGGTTTAGTTGGTCATTTCAAATGAAAAAAGCGCCTTGTCAAAATGATACGGCGCTTTTTTTAAGTTTTTTTAGTTCAAACTTACTGAATATATTCACGATCCTCATCGCTTAATGTGCTATTGCTAATGACTGGGTCATGGTCATTATCGTAGGTGTTGATGGTGGTTTTTGGACGTCCGGTCAAATAGCCCAATACAAAGCCTATAAAAGTACACACCCCAATCACCAAAATTTTGGAAACGTCTTTTTTGAAAATGATGAAATTGAATTCAACTGCATCGGTATTGATCATTAAAAAAATGGTGATGATGACAGTGGAAATGATGATGAAGACCGTTTTAGTACGCATGATGATTAGAAGCTATAGTTTAAAATTAATTCTAAGATAGGATTTTGGTGATACATTTTGTTGACAATTACAAATCTCGTACCTAAATCGACAAAGGCTTGGTATCGGAGGACATTAAGGTTAGTATGGAGTTCAAATCCATAAGTTTTCGGCTCAGCCAGGTTTGTTTCTGAACCGATGTTCTCATAATTACAGAATACACCTCCTCGTAAATTTCTCACATAGGCGATCGGACCAAGCTCTGCGTCAGGAAAAAGAATCGGGAAACGGTAGTTGAGCAGTAGGGTATTGGATAATTTGCTGCGGGCAGGAATGTTGTTGTAGCCATATACGGTTGGAATTTCCTGATCGTACCTCCTGATGCCGTTGGTCGTTTGGTAATTGTAGTTGATCAAAAAGGAGTGATTCTTGGCTAAGCCCGGCACATAGAGATAGGCCTCGGCTGCAAATACTTCACCAGGCAGTTGTTTGTCAAAAGGCTGATTGGCGTAAGTGAATCGCAGGGTTTGTCCCCATCTTGGAGCGATGTCGCGTTCTGCTTGTCGTACATTATGGCTTAAAGTAATGCCGTACTCCATCGGAAATTTCAATGAGGTGATGAAGTTTTTGGGTAGGTTCTCTGGGGTATAACGTTGGGTATAGCTGGTGGCTATACGGCCTGAGATTCCATAGTTTTCTGCTAAGTGATTGATGTTTAGGGGTACTGCGGCTTGGAACTTAATGGTGTTTTCACGCCAGTCTGCCTGTTGCATGGCATTCCCGGAAGTATAAAAAGTTCGTCTTGGCCGGTTACGGTAAATGGCGCTAAAAACCGGATAAAAACTTTTTAGTGTAAATCCGCTGCTGTATTCAAAACGTCTCAGGTCGCTATGGTAGTCTACTGCGGCAAAAAAGTTGAGTGTATTGAGCAGGTTGTCTGAGCTGAGTTGAAGACCACCCTGGTTCTCGTCGGCAATGGTGGGTGTGATACTGTGGAAATTGAAAAGATGGTTAAATGCACGGTAAGGTTTTGATGTGTATAAACTGTCGGGGATGTAGTCAAAGACATTGCCTGTGTTTTCTTGTTTTTCGGCAGCATCGCCAAAATACACAAAATAATTGTCGGTTATGGGTTCTGCTTGGATGGCTGCTGTTGCAATTTCATAACCGGTGCTCCCAAAATTATTAAAGATAATGCTGTCTTTGCTTGGGAGAGGTGTCGCGTTAAATGCGCCGTATTTAGAGGCGCTGAGCGCGCTTATTTTTTTTGAGTTGATGTCAATGATGTAAATGTTGTCAATGCCGCTGTAATGCGCGTTAAATGCGATCTGCTGGTTAATGAATATTGGTCTGCTTAGTTGTTGTTGAGATTCTTCAATAAGTTTTTCCGTTTTTCCGTTTTGATCAATTGTCCATAAGGCTTTCCCTTTTTCAGTGACACTGATAAACGAAATTAGAAGCCCTGTGTTGTTGTAACTGGGTGTTTGAAGGATTAGGTTGTCTGGATTAGAGAAAGTACGTAGAAGGGCTCCGTTTTTTGCGTCCAGCTCAACGAGCTTACTTTCGTTAGCCAAGTTGATTTTAACAGCGACTATTTTTTTTCCGTCATCCGATAGGGAAGGGGAGAAGAGCCGGCTTTTACTACTCAGCTTATTCGTTCGGCCGGTTTTGAGATCATATGTGCAAACGGTACTGTAACTTCGCTGGCGATATCTGGGGTCATATCTGACTTCATCCCATACGATTTTTCCATTGGCATAGCTGAACCAGGGTTGTTCCTGGTAGGCGATGTGTAAGAGATTGCTCTCTTTTCCATTTTTTTCAATGGTGATGAAATGTGCAGTCTCTGCTTTGCTTTGCTTTAAAGTTAATATTCTGCCGTCTTCCAGTTTTACCGGTAGGTAGTAATTGGTGTTAATTTTTGCAGGCTTGTTGATGGGGAAATAAGTAGCCGAACTGGTTAATGTTTTCTGTGAAAGCCAACTTTTTTTAATGGAGTCCTGGGTGTCCTTAAACCATTGGTGACTTCCCTTGCCTGTGAATTTTTTTAAACTGTTTGAAAATGGGTAGAGGCGGAATGGTCTTTTTTGGATGTCTGTCAATATCGTTTCGAAAATTTCTTTGCCATACTGTTTGCGGATGTTGGAGGCGATGAGGTAGCCGAGTTGATAGTATCCAGGCGTGATGTCTTTTTCTGATCCGAAATAAGCCTTCGAATAGCTGAGTTTTTTTTCTTCGAGCAGGCTGGTTCGGTAAGGCATGATCCAGGATGGCTGGCGGCCACGGCCAGCCTTGGTCAAGGAGGTTTCTGTGCTCACTGCATCGCCTTCAAAAAACCAGGTTGGGATGCTCAGTCCAAACCAGGCGAGGTATACTTGTTCCGGAAATGGATAGAGCCTACCGGCACTGAGTTTGTCGAACTGCGCGACGTGCCGGAGCTCATGAACTGCAAGGTTGTTCAGCCAGTCCTGGCTGTCGAATTGTTGTGGCGGTGTGGAGTAGAATTCCGACTTTTTTGGACCAAGTTGAACGAAGCCATTTGCGATGACTCCCTGGTTTTGGAGCAGGATCGGGATGCTGGTTTTTTGGCGTCCCAAACTGTTACCGATATTTGGGAAAATGTGACTTACTGTATTGGCCATTCTTTGTGCTTCATGTTCGAATTCTATAGGGTAAATTAGTTGGAATCCAGATGCATTAATTTGACGCCATTTTACACTAAGTGGGTTTTGTTCGGCGTTGAAGATCTGCCCAAAACTCTTTGGTGATGTTGATATTAATATAAATGCTGTTATTGATTTGATTATAAGATTTTTAATTTTTTTATTTTGCATCATTTAATTGGTTTGCTAAAATAATTAGTATAGTGCTTTTTTTTAGTTGATTTTATTTGATGTGTAATTTGATATAAAAATTTTAAAATAATGATTTACAGTTTTTTAAATTTTAATTTTTTATTTATTGAGTTTTGTTTTATTATGATTTTTATATGCTTTTTTGCTTTGCTTGGTTGCTTTGTTCTGTGTCTTTTTTGTGGGGCTTTGTCTGCGATTAAGGTACACTATTTGATTGATAAAATAAAATAGAATTTCGGGAATTTACTTGTCGAGATGTATGTAGATTTGGTGCAAGTAAAGCTGGAGATAGTCTTTAACTTTAATTTTTTTTTGCTTAAACGCTGCTTAGGATTGAGGTTTTTATAAGCTGAAACTTGGCCCCTGCCCTGTTGGATCCGGTGCTGGTTATAGCTTGTTTTTGTATTTGTTGTAGACCGGATAAAGGAAAACTGTTCCAAGAATAATTCCTGCGCCAAGGTAAAACCCAGTAGACATCGCTTCCCTTGTTCCGAAGAAAATGAAGGCTAAAATGATGCCGTACACGGGTTCAAGATTGGTGACGAGCGCCACCCGAAAAGCAGACAGTGCACGCATTACGGACACGCCGGCAACATAGGCTAGCGCAGTGCAAATTGTGCCAAGCAAGATGAGGTAGATCCAGTCTGCTGGACTTAAATCGAAGCGCTCGGCGGCAAGCGTACCATCTAAAATACGGTATAAAGTAATCCAGAAAAAAGCGCCGGAAATCTCATAAAATCCGATAACAATCGGATTGCTTTTTTGTACCAGAACAGAATTTATAGCCCCAAAAAGGCTGGATGCAAATGCTGCAACGAGGCCTAAAACAATACCTAAAGCATAGCTCGACTCAAATTTAAAGATGAGATAAATGCCTAAAATGATGATTAAGCCAACGATAACATCACCGGTTTTTATGCCTTTTCGTTTGATTAAGGGTTCTACTATAGCTGTAAAAAGAGTGTAAGAAGAGAGGCAAACGAGGGTGACCGAGACTGTTGAGACCTTAATGGCCTGGAAGAAGAGGATCCAGTGTAATGCAACAATACTTCCAGTGAAAAAGAATTGTAAAAACTGCTTTTTACTTACTTTAAGGCTGGTCTTACTGATTTTGAAGTAAATGAAAAGACTGATCGAAGCGATGAGTACGCGATACCAGACCAATTGAACGGCATCCACGGAAATGACGCTACCAAGGATCCCTGTGAAGCCCCATACGAATACTGTGAAATGTAAGATCAGTAGATTTTTATTGGTGCTTGCAGTTGTCTGATTCATTTATTTTGGTGCTTTTCTAAGCAAGTAAAGTCCAAGTAAGCCGAAAAATATAGTTGGGGCAAGCACTGCAAGTAGAGGTGGCATGCCTCCTTTTAATGAAAACATTTTAGCGAATTGGTTAAAAACTATGTAACCAAAACTTAATAGAATTCCGATGCCTAGTGGAAGCCCAACACCGCCACGAACCTTTCTCGAGGATAGTGCTACGCCAATCAAGGTTAAAACAAAGGCTGATAAGGGATGCAGATAACGTTTATACTGTTCAAATAAGAGGTCGTTCATGATACCAGAACCCCTTGTTTTTTCTTTCTTGATTTTATCTGAAAGCTCCTTGTTGCTCAGGTTCTCAAAGATGTTGTCATAGGCTGAGAAGTCGTCTGGGCGCATATCTAAAACCGTGTCTTTGGTGAGGGAAGCTCCGCTGATGAAAGTCTCTTTCAGGCCTTTTACATCCCGTATGGAGTAGTTTCTTAGCGTCCAGGAGCGTTTTAAAGAATCCCATTTGATTTCATCTGCAACCAGTTTCCTTGTCAGTTCATCGCCTTTAAAGTTGTCCAAAGAGAACCTTGTGCCAACTTTAGCCTTATTATCAAAGTTGTCTATGTAGATATAGGTATGGTCGTCCAGCTTCATGTGTATATTACTCTTGCTGGAAGGATCATTTTTCTTTACATAGTTGTTTTCAAAGCTGTTTTTAAGCTGATTGGTGTAAGGTAATATGTATAGGTTTGAAGCCAGGTTGGCTGCAAATATGATGAAGGCAGAAACGAAATACGGCATCAGGAAACGATTAAAGCTTACTCCACCACTTAAAATCGGGACAATTTCGGTCTGATCAGCCATTTTTGCAGTAAAAAAGATTACGGCAATGAAATTGATTAGCGGGGAGAGCATATTGACGTAAAAAGG
>Ga0116227_10016747_pt1 | contig 10429 bp, 12 predicted proteins | sample S1TSphgellanicum_FD_89693 | JGI IMG/M metagenome (GOLD analysis project Ga0116227, IMG submission 89693) | Host-associated microbial communities from peat moss isolated from Minnesota, USA - S1T2_Fb - Sphagnum magellanicum MG | ecosystem: Host-associated > Plants > Peat moss > Unclassified...
ATATATATATATATATATATATATATATATATATATATATATATATATATATATATATAGGGAGGGGAAAGGAGTTAAGTGATTAAGCTTAGAATATGTAAGTATGAATCGCATAGACAAACACAAAAAAATATTATTATATAATTGGGATGCCCATGGTTCCCACACATGTGACATTCATGAAAGGAAAAAAAACATCATCATGTGCATGCATGATGATTCCAAATGCTTAATATGTTAATACCCAAATTATTATTTCAATTTTCATATGTAAAAAACAAACACAATTCAAAAACTTCATAACATAAATACCATGGACATGAAAAGACACATAGCATGTGCTTTTTCATGTCCATATTGATGATGGGTAGGTAGGCTATGTGCCTTGTCATGTCCATTTTGATGGGTAGGTATTAATTAGTTAGGCTTGAAAGAAGTAGGTATGAATCACTTTGGGGGGGGCGGGGATAGAAAGACAAGAAATTTCTTTTAATATTATATGGATCTTCAATGGGAAATTTCAAAATTAACAATAAATAAAATTACAAATGCATCTAGAAAAATTTATTTTATTATTTTCACATGCATTTTTAATAGTGATTTCAAAAGACAATCATGGATTGAGTTTACTTGTGCACCAACTACCTACTACAACCTTGGACAACACCTAGTAGGTACCTTGAAAGCACCTAGTACCTACTTGCTTTTTGTCCGCAAGTGCACACAACATTTATCTTCTCACTTGAATAAAACCCATTACGCTACTACAATACACAACAACCACCTCCAACAGCCTCCAAGATGTTCTCTCTCACACATCAAAAGCTTAAGTTCAATTTCCCTTTCGAAGAAGAATGAAGATAAAAAATTTAGCTTTACAAACAAACACTCACAAAAGATTTACAGAACAATGGGTATCAAGCAGGTTCTTTGATTTCATAACTGCTGTTATCAGAAGATCAGAGAACCATTTCTGACATATAACCACCATTTCCTGGGGAAAACAAAAAAAAACCCCCAAAAAAAATATCAAAAGCATGTCCAGCCAGAAACTCATTGTTCTTTGCCAATTCCTCCCAAGAAACTGGAACCAGCGGTTCTTGGATTTTTAGATTTTCAAAATACCAAATTCATGGGTCTTTTTCAAATACCCACAACTATTACACAATGGGCTACTTAGAATTACTGCATGGTATGAAGTTGCTTGGAGCCAAGATTTGTAGAAATCGAGCACAAAAAGTTCAGAATCATCTTGTTGTCATGGCCCAAGTAGACAACAATATACCATAAAGTTCCAAATTGGGATGGTAATCCAGTTCTACAGTACTTTGAAGTTCCACATATCCAATTTGTTGTAGAAAAATGATTTGCTACATGTTTTAGAGCCAAATCATGCTAATAGAGTTGGTATACCCAAGAGTGGAAAGACTTTGGTTGATTTTGAATGCTGGAAGAAAAAAACTTTAGCAAATAAGCAAGATTTCAATGAGTGACAAAATCAAACCAAACATAGCCAAAATCATTGATCTCGCATGGATGTGGCAACCTCTTAAAGATCTATAGGAACAATGGAGTAGCACTTGATGATTCTTCCTTAAGACCAAGTTGACAAACCTACAATTGGAGAAGGGAGGCTCAATTGTTGAATTCTTCAAGCAAATCAAAGACCTTATGAATTAGTTGGTCAACATCGGTGAAACAATACATGAGGCCAAACTTGTTGAACACATTCTTGCATTGCTCCATAAAAGCTACAAGGCATTAAAAAACATGTTAATCTATTGAGCTAAGCTATCGAACTTGAATGAATTGATTAGGATCTTGCTTCATAATGAAGCTAAGAAAGAGATTTGTATTTAGTTAGCTAGGTAGATAGATAGGTTAAGTAGGTAAGTATGTAGGTTAGGTTAGGTAGGTGTGAGAGGTGAATAGGTATGTAGGTTAAGGTAAGTAGGTAAGGAGCCTAGGTTAGGTAGGTAGGTATGTAAATAAGTAACCTAAGCTAAGTATGTAAGTAGGTAAGTAGTTTAGATTAGGTAGGTAGATATGTTAGGTATGTATGTAGGTGGGTGGGTAGGTAGGTAGCCTAAATAAATAAGCAAGCATGTAGTTTAGGCTAGGTAGGTAGGTATGTAACTTAGTTTAAATGGTAAGTTTGTGATTAGGTTATATAAGCATACATAGGTATGTAGGTAGTTTCAATTAAATAAGTAGGATGTGTACATGTAGTTTAAGCTAGGTAGGTCAGTATGTAGTTTGGGTTAGGTAAACATAAATAGGTAGGTAAGTAGTTTAAGCTAGGTGGGTAGGTAAATATGTAGTTCAAGTAAGGTAAGCATAGGTAGGTAGGTAGGTAGCTTAAATTGGGTAAGTAAGTGTGTAATTTAGGTTAAATAAGTAAGTATGTGCTTAAGTTTGGTAGGTTGGTAGATGTTCATTTTCCCTTTATTTTTCCACCCAAATAAACAACAATCACAATTATAATTGTATATTTGAATTAAATTTGTTTACCCTAGTTTTAATTACATTTGCAACTACAAACACTTGCAACTATAATGACATGTAGAACTAACATAATTGTAATCACAACATTTATCAATTTCAACATTAGTTGCATTATAATTCATCATCATCATCATTGCCCTTTACCAACCTAACCCTTTCCATGCAAGCTGGCCTGGGAGTTGACGATGCCTCCCAAATACTTGAAAGACTCCACCAATTGCACTGAACCACTGCGCATGGGGGTGTCAACAGGCAGCTGGGGGGCACCCTACCCACTGACATGATCTTGGTCTTGGCAACATTGATGCGCATCACCATCTCAAACGCCCAGAAATCAACCACCTTCAACATCTCCACTAATTTCCTACCATCCATGTTGAACACAACCATGTCATCTGCATATAATAGCACAACAATGGTGGCACAAGACAAAGGCCCCGAACTAAGGGTGTACACCAACTCCCTTCCAAACTAAAACTCAACCTCCACCCCACAATCTGGCAGTGCCCTAAGGGCTTCCTTAACAATGAAGTCCAAGAACACATTAAAAAGCAAAGGGGTAGCCACATAGCCCTAATGCAAACCATTGGTGACAAGAAAGCTGCACCCCAAATGACCACCAAGTTGCACAGCGACCTATGTCCCTGAGTGCAGGTCCTCCAGGAGGTTGATGAAGCAGGCAAGGACACCATAGGTGCGAAAAACCTACCATAGGGCATCTCAGTTGATGTTATTATAAGCCTTGGTGAGATCAATGAAGGCCAGGTGCAATTGCAAGTTGGTGTTGACATGGGCCCGCACTAAAAGCTAGCGTAGGACAAACATTGCATCGACTATACCCTTGCCACCACGAAAACCACACTGAACCTCATATAGTTAATTGCCCACACATTGCCCCAAGTGGTGCATCAACAACAACGCATAAACCTTGCCTGAAATATTCAACAGACTTATTCCCCGATAGTTGTTCATGCATTAGTGTGAGCCCTTGCCCTTGTACAATGGACCCACCAAAATGCTCTTCCATTCTTCAAGGGCCCTACCATTGCACCAAACAACCAAAATGACCCTGTGGAGCCAACCAACAAGCTCCAACCTTGCCTTCAACAATAGGGCAATGATATTATTTGCCCCAAGAGTCATTGCATTGCGTAATGCAGTAATGCACTTAGCCACTTCCTACAAAGAAGGTTCATCACAGACCCCACCTTCAGCACCCAAGGAAGATTCAACTTCACAAACCATGGTGTCTAGGAGATCCCAAGCCAACGAGGAGATGTCCCCCCCACCCCCCCAAACCCCAGTGAAATGTTCCCCAAAACACTACAGCACAGCTTGTGGGCTATGAAGCGGCACACCAGAGTAGTCCCGGATGCACTGTGGGGCACCCCGACCCGACGCCACACCAGCCATAGACCTAACTTGTTGAGCCCACTACCTCGGGTGACCAGCAGACACTCAACAACTATAGCTTGCTTCCACTCAAAAGCGTCCACATCAACAACAACTGCCTTCTTCACCCTCCCATTAGCCTCCTTGTAAGTCAAGCACAGTTCAACAAACTAAAAGCGGCCTAACAAAGCACGATGAGCCCAGTCCTTGTCAACAACCAGGGACAACGTTGCCTATGTGAAACCAGGCTTGTGGCGGTGAACAGGCTTGGCCTTCCCTACCACTTGCCCCGCAACCTTAGAGATCTCACGTTCCAAAGCAGACCACTCCACCTCAGGGTCCAAAAGGTGAGGAGATAGCAAAATAAACCAATTGCGCAAGAGGCGGCAAATGTCCGTTGTTGCCTAGGGCCTATCTTGCAGGCCAACTACATCCCACACCCCACCAAAAGCCATTGCCTATGGAAGGACTCATAGACATAGTTGCAGGGTGATAGCCACCAGCCGGTGGTCACTATTGCCATGGCAAACATTGGTAAAGACCTTGCAATCTGACACCCCACACATGAGGCTGCGAGAGCACATAATGTAGTCCTTGATGTATTAACATTGGGTGGGAGGATGGAACCAGGTCCCTAGGTGCTTAGGCCGGTGTGGAAAGAAGGTATTAACCACGCAAAGCCAAAAGATACCGCCAGATCCAAGAGGCACTCCCCATTATCAGAAGACGCCCTGCCATGGTGGAGGTGATGTTAGCCCACCATGCCAATAAATGACTCCCAATCGCGGTCAAGCTCAACATTGAAGTCATTTAACACCACCACCTTGTCAGTAGGGGGCATGGTCTTCAAGTAGCCAAGCATGCACAAATGAAAAACATCCTTGACGAAAATGTCAAACACATTCGTGGGTGTATAGGCCACCACCACCATCACATGCTGGCTAGTAATCGCCTTGAAATAAGCTGAAAGCAAGTGAAGGCCAAACTGTTAGAAGGAGAACATGGCATGCTTTTAGTTAGGCGAAATTAAGAAGCCCACCCCTTGCTAACACCTCATGTCCCCGCCTGACCAAAGCATAGACCAGTCGCCCCCTCCACAAGGATATCGCACTCACCCTCGCCCAACTAGTGCGACTGTTGTAGCGCACAGAGCTCAATGCCCAGATCTGACAATTGCCCCACCAATAACGCCAACTCCAGCTGCCCCTCCATGCCCACCACACATCCAAAGGTTGTATGTAACCAATCTAACATGATGTTTCACAAGTTGGACATGTTGAAAAGACTGCACATGGCGAACTGTGGTCAAGCAATTCTATAACTGAACATTAACCCGTCACCAGCTAGGTAACAAGCCCCGCATTGTCATTATAAGTTGGTTGAGGTTTCAAGAGCAACCACTGTAATTATAAACATAAATTGAAATGGAAAATATATCTTTTAGTGTATGTATGTACCTCTTTGCCTTAATCCTTCATAGTCCATGTTTGTCCTTATTTGCATGTTTATCCCTTCTAGTCTTACTCTTTGCATCCTACTAAACTATTTCCAACTTTGTTTATAATATTACCAATGACCATCAAAACCTTTCAATAATATAAGTTAATCAAATCTTACCATGATGTTACCAATAGTTACATGTGACTTGCTAAAGTGTATCAGCTAAACATGAACATCAAAAGTGGTTATTGGAAAAAAAATTGTTATATAAATTGATAAAATCATCAAGATTTAAATTACCTACTTAGAATTGGATCAAGGAAGAATGGGGACCATAAATGGATCACTTTTGACTTTATTGCAAAATATAACAACTAAATATTAAGGGTATGGATTAAGAATGGATGGTGATCAAATTTGAATCTATTAATAATCAAGACCAAAATTGAATCAACCAAGAATCATGTTCATATACATGGAATGACGCGCTCCCAAGTCCCTAGTTAGCCCTAAGTTGGGTCTAAGTTACTCAAGTTGCGGAATTGTGGGGGACTTGGGGCACGCTCTTAGCTCTCAGCACTAAAAGGGGTAGAGGGGTGTGCTAAAGCTCCGGGATGGGACTAGGAAGAGTGACAAGCTATTCACTTACTCGAACCTGCATCAAACCAACCAACAAGTTGGTTACTTCACTTTCTAGAACACCCTTGGTGCTAGGACAAGCCATGGCAACCCTGGACTCACAAGACTCATCACGGCCCGAACTCGGGGGAAGCCACCACCTTCCCCCATAAAGTATACTTTGTGCTTCTCTGTGGCACCCACATTCGAATGGTTTTTTGTCTCGAGACTCCCAAGGAGGAGTCTTGAAACTGTCCCGGTTTGGACTCCCGAGACTTTGAGCGATCATAACTCTTTGCTAAGACCTCCGATTAGGACGAAGTCTGAAGTAAACATGTAGCTCTCCTCGAGAGCTTTCCAACAATGTGCTGCACTTTACCTGAACGTGTCAGGGTCGGGTCAATTCTGATCTTTTAGTGATCGGGAATCAAACTGCTAGTTTGATTCCCGGCCCTTCTTTTTGCCATAACTTGTGCTACAAATGTCCAAATGGCCCATGCGAGGCCATTTTCGACATCTACATTTCAATAGCTTTCCAATGATATAAAGAACACCTCAATGCAAGGTGTTTTAATGCCTAAAATTGAATTCTAAAATTTCAAGAGTCCCTGAGGACTCCCAAGTCCCAAATTCAGGAGTGTGAGTTTCATCTTCACACTCCCTCTAAGTAGGGTTGCAACATGGAGCAATGAGACTTAAAACCAATGTTGTTTCATCAATCCAACTCCATTTATTTCAATTGATCATTTTTTAATAATAACAATGAAATCCCTCCATATGGAATCCAAAAATAAATCCCTTTTCTAACTAGGACCTACTTATTATGCTAAATTATGAAATGTTCATCCACTATAGGTCTAAACCACCCATACCACAAAATTTTTGGTGGAATGAAAAAACAAACCAAGTCAATTCATTAATCTAAATATTTATTTTAATTCTTTAAAAGCTAGTTGTTATGTTCATGACCTCTGTGATCACTAACACCTTTAACAATTTCCTAGCATTAACCCTAAACTAAATGGATAATTTTGATCCTCACATAAATTCATGCACAACTATTTCAACTAGAACAATTTAAGTGCAAAATTGGATTGAGTGACTTTGAGTTGTTTCATGGTTTAAACAACTTCCACAAAATGAAAACAATAGTAATCTAATAATAGTTTAATGTTGACCCCCTAACTTCCTAACCCATTAGATTATATGGGGAAAAGGCTAGTACATGGGATAAGGAAAAAGCCCCTACATTTTCAAACATAAGGTTACAACTAACGCGTTCCCAAGTCCCTAGTTAGCCCCAAGTTGGGGCTAAGTCTCTCAAGTTGCGGAAATGCGGGGGACTTGGGGCACGCTCCCAGCTTCTAGCACTAAAGGGGGTAAGAGGGGTGTGCTGAAAGCTCCGAGATTAGACTAGGAAGAGGGACAAGTTATTTAGTTACTCGGTCCTGCATCCAAAACGAACCACAAGTTGGTTAGTTTTCATTTTGGAGCACCCTTGGTGCTAGGACAAGCCATGGGCAACACTGGACTCATTTGACTCACCACGGCCCGAACTCGGGGGAAGCCACCACCTTCCCCCATATAGTATTCTCTACATCTCACCACCGCTCTTGCATCCGAATGGCACTTTTTCCCAGGACTCCCAAAGTGGAGTCCCGAAATTATCCCGGTTTGGACTCCCGAGACTTTGGGCGTTCATAACTTCTCACCCCGACCTCCGATTGGGGCGAGGTATAAAGCAAACTTGTAGCTCTCCTTGAGAACTTTCCAACGGTGTGTTGCACTTCACCTGCACACACCGGAATAGGGTCGATTCCTGACTTTTAATGGTCGGGAGTCAAATTGCCAATTTGACTCCCGGCCCTTCTTTCGACCATAACTTGTGCTTCAGATGTCCAAATGGCTCATGCAAGGCCATTTTGGACATCTAGACTTCGAGACCTTTTCAAAAATATACAGAACACTTTAATGCAAGGTGTTATGACCCCTGCAATTGCATTCTGAATTCTCGGGAGTCCCAAGTCCCATTTTCAAGAGTGTGAGTGGCGACCTCACACTTCCCTCAAAATGGGGTTGTGGGAACAACCTTCATCGTCCAAAATTACAAAACTCATCATCAAATCAATCAAATTTAAATGTTGGTGAGAATTCACACAAATTGAGGATTCTCATGTACCAAAAGTTATAAACCTTACATCATTTATTGTTTATTACCAAAATTTGTCAAAATGTCATTTCCATTAACCAAAATGAATTCATCACAGGACAAAATTTTTAAACTCTAAACAATCCCATGAAACCTTTTATGAGATATCAATTAAAGGTAAAAAAGATGGTTGACTTTGATGATTTCAAGTGTGTTCCACACCATTGTTTCACTAGTAACCATAAATGAACCCTTGTTTATTTGATAAAGCCACTAAAACATGAAAGGATTAGTTACATGCAATTGTGGTAGAATTTGTTCAATGACCAAGGTATCAAGGAAAGGTGATAGTAGAACACCACCATGTAAGAATTTAATTTGGAGGTTACTATTTGAAATAGGAAATTGTAAGTTATCAAAAGATGGGAATTCCAAGCTTGGAGGTTTAGCGAGTCAATTTAAGGACTATGTTAAAAGTTGTCCAACCAAGTTTTGCATTAGTTCACACACCTTGTGACAAAAAATGAAATTGACTAAATTGAAAGCAAAATTTAAAACTTCCAAAATTTGAAGTCATGGCATCAACAATCCCAAAAAACTTATTCATGTTCCCACATTCACTATATGAACACCATAAAATATAGTTCAAGCTTAAACCTTCATCTTTACAACCTCACATTCACACATTTTTTGAACATAGTTTTTGTTGTAACCCTAGCCTTGGGCTCGCGACCAAGGCAAGGGCTTGCAAGGTTGAGGGCCAAGAGGGAAGCCCAGGGGTCACATTTCATGTTCCTGGGAGTACAAAAAATGTGAGGGAATGAACCCTCACACTCCTAAGTGAACTCCCATTTTGGGAATTGGAATACTGATGGACTCTTGAATCTTTAAAGAGCGATTACAAGGGTCAAAACCCATTGGATTGAATAGTTCTTTATAGCATTAGAAAGATATTGAAACGTAAATGTCTAAAATGAGCTCACATGACCCATTTGGACATCTAAAACACAAGTTATGGCCAAAAGAAAGGTCGGGAGTCAAATTAACAATTTGACTCTCGACCACTAAAAGTTTAGAATTGACCCGATTTCCTTGCGTGTAGGTGGCGTGCAACATACCGTTGGAAAACTATTGACGAGGGGCTACAACTTTGCTTTAAACCTCATTCCAATCGGAGGTCTACACGCAAAGTTATGGGGCCCCAAAGTTGCGGAAGTCCCAACTTTGAGAATTTCGGGACTCCCATTTGGGAATCTCGAAACAAAATGCCATTTGGATGTGGGCCTCGTGGAGAGGCACAAAGTATAATATAAGGGGGAAGGTGGTGGCTTCCCCCAAGTCTGAGCCATGCTGAGTCTTGTGAGTCCAATTTGCCCATGGCTCGTCCTGGCACCAAAAGTGCTTCAACTATGCATTAACCAACTCGTTGTTTGGTTTTGTGCAGGTTTGTGTGAGTGATTAAGTGCTTGTCATTCTTCCTGGTCCCATCGTGGAGCTCCAGCACGCCCCTTTACCCCCAAAGTGTTGCGAGCCAGGGAGTGTGCTCCAACTCTTTGCTCTTTCGCTGGTTTCACACGTTAGTTTTGCCTTTCTCTCCAAGCATTACTTAGGTGTGTTTCGGGTTTTTTTTCCACACACAAAGGTTGAAGATCAATGTATTCTCTCCAACACAAAGGTTTAATGTTTCTCTAACCTTCTTTCCATGCTTGATAGTCTTACAACAACTTTTCAATTCTCCATGCACATACACCTTTCATTGTGGCTACAAGCTTATCACCTTCGAAAGAGTGAAGTCGACTTAAGAAAAAAGAAAATCCCTTCCAAGTTTCTACAAGTTTCCATTTATAAACTAACCAAAACCCCTAAACCCAAACATTTCCCCTTCCAAATTTTATTTGGGTTTTCCATAAATACACTACTAGAAATTTGGCATTTTGCAACTGTCTTATGCAACTAGTTTTCAGTTGCATGCGACACATGCAACTGGAAATTCGCCCAGTTGCCTAAGACAAGTTACGTGAAATTTGCAGTTGCATGCGACAGTCGTATAATACAAGTACATACGGTTGGGTTATACAGCTTCATCCACCCATATTCTATACTAGCAGTTGTTCGTGCGACTGCATGCAACTACAGGGGCTGCGTTCACATTGCATTACATGTTAATTAGCTAACCCAATTGTATGCGAACACGTGTACTTCTATTTTGTAATTAAATATTTAGTTTTAAGAATTACTTTAATGCCATTGAGATGATGACACGTGGCACACCATGGAACGTTCATTGACCATTTGACACGTGTCATTTTAAACACAAATTATATG
>Ga0116227_10016749_pt1 | contig 10426 bp, 9 predicted proteins | sample S1TSphgellanicum_FD_89693 | JGI IMG/M metagenome (GOLD analysis project Ga0116227, IMG submission 89693) | Host-associated microbial communities from peat moss isolated from Minnesota, USA - S1T2_Fb - Sphagnum magellanicum MG | ecosystem: Host-associated > Plants > Peat moss > Unclassified...
GATGGCATCAGCTTCAAGAAGGGTTGCTACACCGGCCAGGAGATCGTGGCACGCACCCAGCATTTGGGACGCATCAAGCGGCGACTGTTCCGCGTGAGCCTGCCGGCCGGCGCGTGGCAGATCGGCGATGAGGTGCGCGTGAGCGATGGCCGTGTGGGGCGCTTGACGGAAGTGGTCGACGCCGATGAAGGCAGCGAGGCGCTGGCCGTGCTGGCCGTGGATCCCGCCGTCGCGGACGTTGCTGCGGCGGGCGTCCCTGAGCCGGCTGGCGCTAGTAGCCCGGACACCCTTATGCCGGCCGCTCCCGACGCACGCCTGCCGATCGTCGTGCCCCTACCGTACGCGGTGGCGTGACCCTGCCGTGCGTCGCTCCGTCACGGGAGCACTTTCAACGTGCGCACTTTTGAGAAATCTCGATCATGGGTTACGAGCGCATCGGCATTGATCGAGATGGCGCTCGCCGCTTGCACGGCATCCGCAAGCTTGAGGTGCAGGGACGCCCGCAGCCGCGCTGCATTGGCGGCGATGTCCGCGGTCAGTTCAACAACTTGCCAGGTTTCGAGCACCGCTCGGTAGCGCTCCGCCAGCGCCTCGTCGCCCGCTTGCAGCGGTCCGGTCAGCACTTCGGCGAGACTGATGGTAGTCAGCGCAAACTGAATGCGTCCCGCGTCGTGGGCAACTCCCCGCCTGAATCACAAATCGATGATCTCGACGGCGTCCGCGCTCAACGATTCTCCGAGAAAGCGACTCCCCACCTGCGCAAATCTCGCCGCGCCGTCGGTGGCCAATAACCGGATGCTGCCCCGGGGGCCGCGCGGCGCGACTACGCCCACCGTCGCACCAAGCTGCCGCGCGAGGGCCGCAGCAGTGGTCTCAGCCGAATCGACGATGCGCACTTGCGGCGGCAGCACGGCACGAATCGGCTCGAGAAGCGCGGGAAAATGCGTGCAGCCGAGCACCAACGTGTCGGGTGCAGCGCCGGCCGGGAATAGCGGCTGCAAATAGCGGCGCGCCACCGACTCAGGTATCGCCCCCTCTGTCCAACCCTCCTCCGCCATCGCCACGAACAGCGCACAGGCGAGCGAGCTGACCCGTGCACGGGAACTCAAGCGATGAATGGCTGCCTCGTATGCGCCGCCGCGGATGGTGCCTTCGGTCGCGATGACCGCGATGTGTTGTGCTGCCGATGCTGCGACCGCCGCCTCGGCCCCAGGTTCGATGACCCCAAGCACCGGCAACTCGGGGTAGCGCTCCCGCAGCGCCTGCAATGAGGAGGCCGACGCTGTGTTGCAGGCGACCACCAGACACCGAATCCCGCGTGCCACCAAGGCCGCCGCGCATTGCACCGAATAGCGCACCACGGTTTGCGCGCTCTTGGTGCCGTAGGGAAGGCGCGCCGTGTCGCCGAGATAGATGAAGTCCTCATGCGGCAACTGCGCTCGCAGCGCCCGCAGCACCGTGAGGCCGCCGACCCCGGAATCGAATACGCCGATCGCGCCGCGCGTTGGCACCGACCCTGTCAAAACTCCGGCCGCATGTGCGGGAACAGCAGCACATCGCGGATCGAGGCCGAATTGGTATACAGCATCACCAGGCGGTCGACGCCCAACCCCAACCCCGCCGTCGGCGGCATTCCGTACTCGAGCGCCCGCACATAATCGGCGTCGTAGTACATCGCTTCCTCATCGCCCGCGTCCTTGCGCTCGACCTGTTCCTTGAAGCGCTGCGCCTGGTCCTCCGAATCATTGAGCTCCGAGAAGCCGTTGGCCAGCTCCCGGCCGCCGATAAAGAACTCCCAGCGGTCGGTGATGAAGGGATCTTGATCGTTGCGCCGCGACAGCGGCGAGACCTCCGCCGGGTAGGCGTAGGCGAAGGTCGGCTGCACCAGCGTGTGCTCGCCGGTCTTCTCGAAGATTTCGATCTGCAGCTTGCCTGCGCCGTCGCCGGCCTTGTACGGAATCTTCATCTGGTCGCACACGCGGCGCAGGTAGGCGACATCGCGCAGCGACATCGCATCCAATCCGGCATTGTTGGCCAAAATGATTTCCTCGATGCTCATGCGCGCGAAACTCTTCGACAGATCGAACTCCGTTCCCTGGTACAGGATCTTGCGCGTGCCCAGCAGCGAATCGGCCAACCCCTGGAACAAATCCTCGATCAGCGTCATGAGATCGGTGTAGTCGGCGTAGGCCTGATACAACTCGAGCATGGTGAACTCAGGGTTGTGCTGCGTCGAAACCCCTTCGTTGCGGAAATTGCGGTTGATCTCGTACACGCGCTCGAAGCCGCCGACGGTCAGGCGCTTCAGATACAGCTCCGGCGCAATGCGAAGGTACATGTCGACATCGAGTGCATTGTGGTGGGTCTTGAAGGGCCGCGCCGCGGCGCCGCCCGGAATCGGATGCAGCATCGGCGTTTCGACTTCCAGGAAGCCGCGTGCATCGAGGAACGCGCGCAGGTAGCGCACGATGCGCGAGCGCGTCTGAAATACCTGCCGGCTCTCTTCGTTGACGATGAGATCGACATAGCGGCGCCGATAGCGCAGCTCGGTGTCCGCGATTCCATGCCACTTGTCGGGCAGCGGGCGCAATGATTTGGTCAGCAGCACCACGCGCTCGACCTTGACCGACAACTCTCCGGTCTTGGTCTTGAAGAGCGTGCCTTGCGCACCGATCACATCGCCCAAGTCCCAACCCTTGAACTCATCGTAAATCTCGCTTAACGCCTGCTGCTGCAGAAAGAGCTGAATGGCGCCGCTCGAATCCTCGATCTTGGCGAAACTCGCCTTGCCCATGACGCGCTTGACGCGCAGCCGGCCCGCCACCTTGACGCTCACCGGCGCCGCCTCCAGCGCCTCGGCGCTCTTCTCGCCGTAGCCGCAGAGAAGGTCCCCCGCCAGGGCATCGCGGCGAAAATCATTCGGGAAGGCAGGGCCGGCGCTGCCGGCGCGCTCGCGCAGTTTGGCGAGCTTGGCCCGGCGCTCGGCGATCAAATGGTTCTCGTCGTCATCGCTCATGGTGGCTCGCTATAACCCCTGTTTCAGACTGGCTTGCATGAATTCGTCGAGCGCGCCGTCGAGCACCGAGGTGGTGTTGCCGATTTCCACGCCGGTGCGCAAATCCTTGATGCGCGATTGGTCGAGCACGTAGCTGCGGATCTGATTGCCCCAGCTCACGTCGGATTTCGAATCCTCGAGGACCTTGGCAGCGGCGTTGCGCTTGTTGAATTCCAATTCGTAGAGCTTGGCCTTGAGCATCTTCATGGCCGTGGAGCGATTCTTGTGCTGGCTGCGCTCGCCCTGGCACGCCACCACGATGCCGCTCGGGACGTGCGTGATGCGCACCGCCGATTCGGTCTTGTTGACGTGCTGGCCGCCGGCGCCGCTGGAGCGGTATACATCGGTGCGCAAGTCCGCGGGATTGATCTCGATGTCGATGTCATCGTCGACCTCGGGCGAGACGAACACGGAGGCGAACGAGGTGTGGCGCCGATTGCCCGAATCGAACGGCGACTTGCGCACCAAGCGATGCACGCCGGTTTCAGTACGCAGCCACCCATAGGCATAATCGCCCGTCATGCTCACCGTGGCACCCTTGATGCCCGCGACCTCGCCCGCGCTCTGGTCGATGATTTCGGTCTTGATGCCGTGCGAATCCGCCCACTTCAAGTACATGCGCAACAACATCTGCGCCCAGTCCTGGGCTTCGGTGCCGCCGGCGCCGGCTTGAATGTCGAGAAAGGCGTTGTGCGAGTCCATCTTGCCGGGAAACATGCGCTGGAATTCGAGCTGCTCCACCTGCTGCGCAAGCCGCGTCGCATCCGCTTCGATCTCATTCGCGGTACCCGAATCCGCTTCGGCCTCGGCAAGCTCCAAAAGCTCCGCGCCGTCGCGCAGGCCACGCGTGAGTTGGTCCAGGGTGCCGACGACCTGCTCGAGTTTGGCGCGCTCCTTGCCGAGCTCTTGTGCCCGTTCCGGGTTGTCCCAGACCTGGGGCTGCTCTAGTTCCCGCGTTACTTCCTGTAACCGCTCGTGCTTGTTGTCGTAATCAAAGATACCTCCTCAAGGAATCGGTGCGATCCTCGAGATCTTTGATGAAGCGTTTGATTTGATTGAGTTCCATGGCCGGAATGCTAGCACATCGGGCGCATCCTTTGAGACGCACACGACGTATCGACGCCGCGCGGTGTATCAGACGCGCACGAAATGCTGGCAGTTCAGCTGCATGCGTTCACTGCCGCGGTACTCGTTGATTTCCAGCCGATACGCCAGCTTGAGCGTCGATCCCACCTCGAGCCCCGCATCCTCGGCGCTGCCGCCCAAGTATCCAAACGCAATCGCCTCGATCGGGGGAGCCGGGGCCGTCGATGTTGGCCCCGCCCACGCCGCGGTGGCCGACGGCGCACCCGCCCGCCCCGCGCCCCCCGAGATTGGCTCCCCGCCCGGCCGCGCGCGCAAATTCATTTTCAGATGCCGCTCGCCGACGATGCGCATCTCCACGATGCGAAACTCCCCATCGAATACCGGTTCGGGAAATCCTTGGCCCCAGGGCCCGGCACTGCGCAACGCGCGCGCCGTATCGACGCACATTTCTTCGCCGGACAGTGCCCCATCCGAGTAGATGACGCCGTTCAACGACTCGGCATCGACGCGCGCGGCGATCTCCGCGGCGAAAGCCACGCGAAACTCAGCGAGCTTCTCCGGCTGCAGGCTCATGCCCGCCGCCATGGCGTGGCCGCCGAATTTATCAATGAGGCCCGGACGCTGCGTCGCGATGGCATCCAGCGCATCGCGGATGTTGACACCCACGATGGAGCGCGCCGAGCCTCGCAATGACCCATCCTCGGCGCGCGCAAAGGCGATCACCGGCCGGTGCAGGCGATCCTTGATGCGCCCGGCCACCAAACCCACGACGCCCTGGTGCCAATTTTCATCGAACAGACAAACCCCGAGAGCGTCCCCTTGCGCGCCCAAGCGCTCCTCGGCCGCCAGCTCCAGCGCTTCGGCCTGCATGCGCTGCTCGATCTCGCGGCGCTCCGCATTGAGCTTGGCCAGCGTGTTCGCGAGCCGCATCGCTTCCGCGACATCGTCGGCCAACAAGCATGCGATCCCGACCGACATATCGGTGAGCCTGCCCGCCGCGTTCAAGCGCGGCCCGACCGCGAATCCCAAATCCGCCGCGGTCACCTGCTCGAGGTTGCGGCCGGCCGCTTCGAGCAAAGCGCGAATGCCGGGCACACAGCGCCCCGCGCGGATGCGTTTCAACCCCTGCGCCACCAACACCCGATTGTTGTGATCGAGCGTCACCACGTCGGCCACCGTGCCCACGGCAACCAAATCCAACAAGTCCGCGACGCGAAAATCCGGCCGCTGCAGGTAACGCGCCAAGGCCGCCATGACGTAGAAGGCGACGCCCACGCCGGCCAGCGCAGGACTCGCAAAGCGGCTGTCCGTGAGGTTGGGATTGACGATGACCTCGGCGCGCGGCAAGACCGCGCCCGGCAGGTGATGATCGGTCACGAGCACGGGTATGCCGAGCGCGCGCGCCGCCTCGACGCCGCTCACGCTCGATACGCCGTTGTCGACCGTGACGATCAACGACGGATTGCGCTCCGCGGCCAGCGCGACGATCTCCGGCGTGAGCCCGTACCCGAAGCGAAACCGGTTGGGCACCAGGAAATCGACGTGTGCAAAATTCAATGCGCGCAACGCCCGCAGCACCAACGCAGTGCTGGTGGCGCCATCGGCGTCGAAATCCCCGATCACCAGCACCCGCCCGCCGCGGTGCTGAGCCAGAAGCTGCGCCGCCGCGTCCACGCCCGGCAGCGTCCCGACGGGCACCAGTCGCTCGAGCGACAGATCGAGTTCCATATCGTTGCCGATGCCGCGTCCGGCGTAAACCCGACGCAACACCGGATGCAGGTGCGGCGCGAGACTCGCGCCGGCGGCAGGTACTCTGCGCTTGATCATCGGAACCATCACTCGAAATACTCCCACCACGGTTTTGCCCGGCGCCAAAATCGTCGCCGCCAACGCGCGCTCACCGTAAAGCGCCGCTCGCCGGCCGACAAGTCGAGCCGCGTGATCTGGCCGCGCCGCAAAGCGGCAAGCGTGGGCGTCAGCCACGTCGACTCGAGCTCGGCCCAAGTGGGGCTGCCCGGCGCCATCTCGACAACCATAACATCCGCGGGGCGATTGCCCTGCACCGGATACGCCTCCGCCAGCACGTCATCGCCCGCCACCCCACCTTGAACCGCCGGCAGCGAGTCGAGCGGCGCACCGCCGCCCCACAGCCACAAGCCGCTGATCGGCAGCACCGACTGCGTTTTTCGCCGGTCATTCACCGCATGCTCGAACAGCCACATTTCGATCTCGCTCATGAGACGGCGCAGTTGCGGAGCATCGCGCCCGGTCGGCAGAAAAGTGTGCAGATGCCGGCCGCGTGCCGATTCCGGGTCCTGCGTGATCACCTCGAGCGGTGCGTCGAATCCGCAGAACAAGCGGCGCGCCACCGACCACAAATGCACGCCCGAACCCTGCCACAGCGCATTGAAATCCTGCGCAAGCGCCGCAGCCTCGGCGGCATCGAGACTCAGGATGCCGTCGCCCGCGAAGCGGACGTTGCTGAGTTCGGCGAGGTAGTGCACCGGCGTGGCCAGGCACACCCACGCAGCGGGCAGCCCGGCGCCGGCTGAGGTTGATCCCGGCTCGATGCCGGACGCCCGTAGCGCGAGCGGCCCGAGCGGCGGCGGTGGTTCCGAGCTACGCGCGGGCCCGGCGCCGCTCGTCAGCACCGCGAAGGCGTCCGCGCGCCAGTCCACCGAGTGGCACGTTTCATCGGCGCATGCCAGCAGTCGCTCCAGCGACGGCGCCCTCACGGGCTCACTCGAACTGCGCAAATTGAATCGAAGGAATCGGACCGGCACTAACGCTCCGCGACGGATTTCAAGGGGCGCACCGAGGGCTACGCCGTGTATTCTTGCGCAATGCGGTTCACGCGAGACGCCAGTTCAGGCATCAACCTCATCCGCAGCTACGGCGGCGGCGAACTGCGCGTCAACGACGCGGTATATCGCGGCGCCTTGATCGTGAGCGCTGGCGCGCTGTTGAACGAAGCGCACCTGACCACGTTCGACTCACTCTTGAGCGATGAACTGTGGGGCACAGACGCCTCGCGCATTATGGCCTTGGATCCGGAAGTCGTGCTGCTGGGGACAGGTGCGCGGCAAATATTTCCGCCGGCCGCATTCAGCGCGCGCTTGTTGCGCAAGAGCATAGGCATCGAAATCATGGATACAGGCGCGGCGTGTCGCACGTACAACGTGCTCGTGGCGGAGCAGCGTCGCGTCGTGGCGGTGCTGCTGGCTTAAGACCCAATGGCGCAAAAACAGCAGGGCGCCTGCCGATCACACTAACAATATCTTACGGAGAAATGTCGTACTTCTTCTTGATCTTGTTACTGTTTTCTTCCTACTGCAGCGATACAGCAGCGCCCCGCAAATGGACTTTCCCTTTCGCCAGCGAGTTAAACATAGGAACCCACGCTCCGCAAGCGAAAGGGATACGGAAGCTATGTTTCATATATGCTTATTTATCAATGTATTATAAGAACAACCTAACGCATAGAGATAACATGCAAGTGAGGTTGGCCGCACTCTCATACTGCTTTACTTGCGTAGAGAGTGGCGCGATCGATTGCATCGAGGATGTGGTGAAGGTAATCAGATACCCGCTGCGGGTCGGTCATACCGCCAGGGCTGTCTTCAGCACGTGTTCCCGAAATCGAACAGAGATTGAACCCGGTGTCTGCACATCGACGGGTACGCCGAGGAGTCGCTCGGCTTCATTCTGAAGTGCCGCAAGGGTGAGAAGCGTCGTGCCGGGCGGTGCATCCACCAGCAGGTCCAAGTCACTATCCTCCGCGTCAGATCCCGTCGCAACTGACCCAAACACTCGCGGATGCAGCAATCCCCGACGTGAGACAAGTAAGCGCAATTCGGTTCGATGTGCTTCAAGCGCCTCAGAAGGTTTCATGAGTCGTAGCCTATCCTCCCACTCGGATGCACGCTAGTCGGCACTTCAATAGGCGCCGGCCGTCTTTCGTTCGTCGCGTGATTAAGCGTCAGTGTGCCGAGCAAACCTCGGCGCTTCCGAATAATTTTTGATTATTTATCAATATTTTACGAAACTAATCTAACAATTTTTGTATGAATACCACGTGGTACTTGCACCGCCACTTGGTGTGATTTAGGTTCCTCGCATCGCGCAGTGTCAGCGCGACGTTTTCTTTAGCGGGATAGCTGCTGCGCGGGCACTGATCTCACGTGCCCGCACAGCCCGCTATCCCGCCAGGCCCACTAACGCATCAACCCCGACAAAAGCGGCACGAAACTGACCGCGCCTAGCGAGCGCTGCTCGATTCGAGTTTGACCCTTGGCTTCCAACTTGGTGTAGCAAAACAACTCTTGACGACCGTCCGGCCCCACCGGCGCGATGAGCCGGCCACCGATCGCCAGTTGATCGAACAGCGCCGCCGGCACCGCATGCGGTGCCGCCGTCAACAAGATCCCATCGAAAGGCGCGCGCGCCGCCCAACCCACATTGCCGTCGTCATGGCGGAAATGCGCATTGCGGATCCGCAGCTCCCGCAAGGTGCGCCGCGCGCGGCCGAGTAGACTCGAGATGCGCTCGATGCTGTAGATCTCGGTCACCAACGGCGCCAGCACCGCGGTCTGGTAGCCACAGCCGGTGCCGATCTCCAGCACCTTCGGCGCAGGCCCCGCGGACAACAACGCTTCGGTCATCTTGGCCACGATGAAGGGTTGCGAGATCGTCTGCCCGAACCCGATCGGTAAGGCGGTATCCTCGTACGCGCGGCTGGCCAGCGCCTCGTCCATGAACAGGTGCCGGGGCACATTGCGGATACGATCCAGCACCCGGTTGTCGACGATGCCTTGTTCCAGCAGACGTTGCACCAAGCGTTCGCGGGTGCGCGCCGAGGTCATGCCGATTCCCGTGAGACGCGGTCCTTGCAGGAATTCACTCAAAGCTCGAGCCACCTCTTCAGGTCGGCGATGGCCGTATGGCGCGTCAAATCGATCTGCAGCGGCGTCACCGATGCATACCCTTCTGCGACCGCATGGAAATCGGTGCCCGGCCCCGCATCCTGGCCGCTGCCGGCATTGCCCACCCAGTACACGTCGCGGCCGCGTGGGTCGGACGCCTTGACGATGGGCTTGCTGCGATGGCGGTTGCCGAGCCGCGTGACCTTGACACCGCGCAACTGCCCATGGGGCAGATCGGGAACATTCACATTCAGGATGATCGGACCCGCCTCGGGTCCGTGCCAGCGCTGCTGGCGCATGCGCTCGACCAACTGCGCTGCGACCTGTGCGGCAGCCGCGAAATTTCGTGGGCTGCCGGGCGTCAAACACAGCGAGACGGCGATCGCGGGCAGCCCGAGAAAGCGGCCTTCGATCGCGGCCGCCACGGTGCCCGAATAAAGCGTGTCATCACCCAGGTTGGCGCCGTCGTTGACGCCCGACACCACGATGTCATGCTCGAAATCGAACAACCCGGAGATGGCGAGGTGCACGCAGTCGGTGGGCGTGCCGTTTACGTAATAGGCGTCGGTGTCGTAGCGGGCAATCCGCACCGGCGTGTCCAAGGTGAGTGAGTTGCTGGCACCGCTGCGGTTGCGGTCCGGAGCGACGATGGTGACGTCCCCTAAGGGTCTGATCGCCTGCGCGAGCGCAGCCAAACCCTCGGCGCGATAGCCGTCGTCATTGGAGAGAAGGATTTTCACCGATACTTAAGTGCCTGTCTGAAGGATCCGCCACACCGCGATGGCAGGCCGTGGCGTCTATACTAGCATTCATGGCGAAACGACGATCCAACCATCCCGAACCCGTCGCAGCCGACGAGGTGCAGGCATTCCGTGCTGCGGTCGCCGACGTCAAGCCGCTGGCGCATACGCCGCGCGCCGATGCGGCGGCCAAACCCAAACCCGTGGTTCGCCGCCGCAAGCCCGCAGTGCCCGTGCCGGATCTCGATGCCGTCATGCCGTTGATCGCGATTGCAGATGACGGCACGCCCTCGCCGGTCGCGGGTGCGCCGATTACCGGCGAGACGGCATTGAGCTTTCAGCGCGCCGGGGTGCGCATTCAAGAGATGCGCAAATTACGTCGTGGCCTATTTCCGGTCGACGATGAACTGGACCTGCATGGCCTCACGCAGTCGGCCGCCCGCGATCATCTCGCCGACTTTCTCGTCGCCAGCCGCGATACCGGCCATCGCTGTGTGCGCATCATCCACGGCAAGGGCTACCGCTCCGCAGGGCGCGGCTCGGTTCTGAAGACCGCCGTGGATTCATGGCTGCGACGGCATATGGATGTTCTGGCATTCGTATCCGCCAAGGCCATCGACGGC
>Ga0116227_10016750_pt1 | contig 10426 bp, 5 predicted proteins | sample S1TSphgellanicum_FD_89693 | JGI IMG/M metagenome (GOLD analysis project Ga0116227, IMG submission 89693) | Host-associated microbial communities from peat moss isolated from Minnesota, USA - S1T2_Fb - Sphagnum magellanicum MG | ecosystem: Host-associated > Plants > Peat moss > Unclassified...
AAAATGTGGGGAAAAAAAAAATAAAAAATAAAAAAATTTAAAAAAAAATTTAAAATTTTTTTAACAAAAAAAAAAAAAAACTCATTAAAAAAAAAATTTTAAAAAAAAAAAAAAAAAAAAAAAATCATTAGAAAAAACACTACATACAATTTTGCCAACAACCATGGAGCACATGAAACAATGTTTGTCAAAGCATCGGTGAAGGTGTTTAAATTGGCACCTTCATCTTTTACGTACATGATTACCTTGTCACACAAATCAAAACAAGGAAGTAAAATTTTCAATTGTAAAACCATGGTAGCTCTTAATGTTTAATGACCTTCAAAGATGCGTCTTCTGATATGACATGGTTCCCACTTATTGTTGATGTAATCCACCACCAATGCAAAAGTATTAAATATTCCATGTGACATTCACAAATCAAATGTGGTTGTTAGTATAATAGTTTCAACAAGTTAGGCATGAAAAACATGACATTCCATGGTCTTATTGACCATGTCAAGGATTATTTCATTCATGAATGATATTTGGAAAAACAATTTGGCCACATTAGCAAAGGGCTAACCTCTGCAACTAGATCTTTTAAGTGGAACTCAACAAATGATAACCTTTGGTGATACATAAGGTCAAATCTTCTTGGAAATGTTCTTGAATAGGGTTGGTTATTTTTGTAAAGGACTTCAAGGCAAAATAATTGGCAATATTTATGCCTAATGTGGGTTTTTTTGTTTTTTTGTTATTAATTGATGGACACAAATAAACACATCTTCCAAAAAAAAACCATTTTGTAAATATTCAACATGATAAAATGTTATGAGGATACATGTAGATTCATCAAGTTGTGTCATGGCCCTTGTTTTACATTCAACCCTTTTCAACTATATGTGAAATTATGTCCATTATCTTCCTAATCCACACTATGGCACATAACACACTACATCTTTTGAGATTTAACTAAATTTGCAAAAATAAAATAATTATTCAATTTGAAAAAAAACCCATGTTTACTTGTAGTTTTATTGAATAGATGCCAAAACTTTTGGTTACACTACAACATTTGAAAGAGTTGTTGCAAGGTAGCTTACATCTACAAAAATCCAGCATCAACCATTTTTTCAAATTTTAATTCATTGGGCAAATTCCCCGCACCGACCATCACCACTTTCAACCCCAATATTTCCATGATGTTCATAGTTGGTAACATATGTAGGTGACCCTTGTGATTTTGCTATCCTCAAACCGTTATCATGCCCATCATTTACCATTCTACTCAAAACCATCAAACTTAAAAAACCCAAAACCTACACTAAAATAACCTAGGTGTGATTGAAAACCTTTAAAACACAATAATGAAGTTAAAGCAAATAAAACACCAAAAACATTGAAAACAAAAAAAACTCTTAGGATTGGAATGTAAATACACCTAAATGCACCAAAACCAAAAAGATAGGTTCAAGGATTGAAATACAAATGTATTGAAACACATAAAACATAATAAATAGAAAAGATTAAAATGTTTACTAGTTTTTGAACAAATCTACAGGAGCCTTAATAATGTAAATGTTCAAGTTTAGCCACTTGTAATGGGTTTATTAGGTCCTATAGCTTAAATCATTGCACCTTAATGGCAATGGCAACTGCTAGTCGGGTGGATGCAACAATTTTGGATATAACCACAAACATATAGGGTGCCACCTGCAAGTGCACTTTAATATCAATGGATGTGGATGTGGATATAAGTGCTTATAATGAATGGATGTCCACTTATGGGTTCTTTTAGTGTACCAAAAGTGCTTGGTGCAACTATAACAAAATTAAAGTTAGAAAATGTGGCTAAAACAATTCATAGGACAAAAAAAAAGGAGAAAGATCATACTTTTGAAGTTAGACTAACTATTTGGAAGAGACCCCACAAGATTAAAGTTAGACCCGGCGAATATAGATGGGGATGTGATAGGAAGAATGTTTGGGATGAGGTGGTAAAAACCTTAATCTTGTGAATATTATATATTATTGTTGTAGAATGGGAAAGGCACAAGCCTAAATCCTTAGATAAGTTGAGGGTGTCTTTAGACACAAAATTTTGAGTATGTGGACAATGAATTATTTATGATAAGATTTAGGAAAGTTATGAAAAGATGTTTAAAAATATAATGGAGCATATTGAAGGTTAGGTATTTTGTGGGAAGAAGGACTGCCCATTCAATATTGAACTTGTTCATTGGGAGAGGTTAAAGGTTTATTGGTCCAAACTTGAGACTTAAAAAAAGGCATAACAAATGTGCAACACTAGGAATAAAATGAAGAATTATGGGCAATTTTGGGCGATTAAGAAGAGTAAGAAAAGAAGCAAGGTTGGTAGTTGATTGATTTTTACTTTCATCTCTTGTTGTAAAGGAAGAAAATGCAACATAGCCCTAGTTTGACAAAGATTGTTGAAGAATTTTAAGGATTGGAACAAACTTGTTCAACATCAATAAAAGATTGCAACCTTGTGATCAAGTTCATATCACCAATCATTTGTTTTTTGATCTATTTGCTTAGTGGAAATAGGGCAAGTTAACATTGATTACAAGTTATTATTCACGATATTCATGCATGTCCATTAGGAATATTTTGAAGTGCAAGTAGAACTTATGAGGTAATATATTAATAAGTTTTGTTTAATCACATGTGCAAACTTATTTTTTTATTAGCTTTTTCAAATTTGACCTTTTTTCAGTTCTATCAAAACTTTTTTATTTTTAGATACATTAGAACTTCTCTATTTGTTAGATTTGCAAGAAAATTGATCTTTTTTTCCTTGTGAATGCAAATGACGCGCTCCTAAGTCCTTAGTTAGCCCCAAGTTGGGGCTAAGTCACTCAAATAGTGGAAATGCAGGGGATTCGGGGCACGCTCCTAGCTTTCAGCACTAAAGGGGGTGAGAGGGGGCGTGCTGAAAGCTCCGGGATTAGACTAGGAAGAGGGACAAGCTACTTAGTTACTTGGTCTTGCATTCAAAACCAACCATCCAGTGGGTTAGTTCACATTCGGAACACTCTTGGTGTTAAGATAAGCCACGGGTAACCTTGGACACATTTGACTCACCACGGCCCAGTATTTTCTGCGTCTCTTCATCGCACTTGCATCCGAATGGCACTTTTTCTCGGGACTCCCAAAGTGGAATCTCGAAACTATCCTAGTTTGGACTCTCAGGACTTTGGGCGTTCATAACTTCTTACTTCAACCTCTGATTGGGATGAGGTCTAAAGCAAACTTGTAGCTCTCTTTGAGAGCTTTTCAACGGTGTGTCACACTTCACCTGCACACACCGGGATTGTATCGATTCCCAAATTTTAGTGGTCGGGAGTCAAATTGTTAGTTTGATTCCCAGCCCTTCTTTCGACTATAACTTGTGCTACAGATGTCCAAATGATTCATGCGAGGCCATTTTGGACATTTACACTTCAAGAACTTTCCAATGATATAAAGAACACCCCAATGAGAGGTGTTTTGACTCCTAAAATCACGTTTTGAATTTTCGAGAGTCCCAGAGGACTCCCAAGTCCCATTTTCGGGAGTGTGAGTGGCGACCTCACATTTTCCTCAAAATGGGGTTACGATAGCAAATACATCAATTTTATGAAGGTGTACAATGATGTGATTTAATATTGTGGTGTTGATTATTTGAAATAAAATGTATTTGGAAGAATGTCAGTTCAAATGATAGCCATGGAGACAAAGCAAAATGAATTGGATGCTAAGATTACATCCATGTTGGATAGTTAGCATGGTCATACTCAAGCCCTCAACGACATTAACTTGACATTTTATGAGTTTTGAGGAAGGTAATAAGGGCATTCTAACTTGGTTCATATGGAATCCAAATTTGCCTTTACACACCAGCAGCAATGATTTCCTCATAATCTTTTAAAGGATACATTAGGATTGAATGACGTGGACCAAAGGAAGATTTTGTGGTATGTAGTGGCAATGAAAAGTTTCAATCATTTTCCTTAGGAAAGATTTTGAATGCATGGATCGAACATAACCAAAAATGAATATTATAACACCATAAAAGAAATGGTGAAAACGACTCCACCAAAAGAAGAACTCCACATCCTCAAAGTGTGGAGGGTATTGATTGGGTTGTTTTGTAGCCAAATCACCAATAAAGAAGTTGTTTAAGCATAAATCTCCTTAAAAAATGAATTTAGATTTAAAGTTATAAATTAAAAATTGCAAATAATTATGTTCAATTAGAAAATAAATATGCACATATTAATTAATTCTTATATGAAATAATTACAATGATTTTAAAGTATTGTAACATTAACTACATCAATCAAATTTTTATTGTAAGAATATAAAGTATATAATATAAAAATATATCTTATAATAATAAAAAATTATTGTGACTTATAATTAATAAAAATAATTTATGATAATTTATAAATGTGATTTATTCACTAGTAGAAAAAACCCTTAAAACTCCATTAATAATTTTCTGAATTAAAATAAAAATTTTAAATTCCAATATAGTAATTCAGAATTCAAATACCAATTTTTAGATCAATAATTTTTTTGAAGTTAAATAAAAAATTTCAGAACTGAAATGTCAATTTTCAGATTCAAATAACAATAGTCAAAATTGAAATGTCCATTTTAAGACTCAACGAAGAATTTCTGAATTGAAATATTAATTTCGAAAATCCAAAAAAAAATTTGGAATTAAAATTTCAACTCTCAAGTCAAATAATTTCTTAAACTTTAAATTAAAAAATTCAGAACTGAAATCTTAAATTTCAAATTCAAATTTAAATATTCAAAATCAAATTTTCATTTTTTAGTCTCAATTATAATTTTTTGAATTGAAATACTAATTTTTAGATTCGAAAATAATAATTTAGAATTCAAATATCAATTTTTAGATCAAATAAGTATTTTTAATTTAAAAAAAATTCAGAATTGAAATGTCAATTTTCAGATTCAAATAACAATATTCAAGATTGAAATGTCCATTTTTAGACTCAACTATTAATTTTCAGAATTGAATTAATAATTCTGAGAATCAAAAATAATAATTCAGAACTGAAATTTCAGGGTTCAAATCATACGACTATTTAAAATTTAAATGAAAAACTTTCAGAGTTGAAATATAAATTTTCATATAAAAATATTCAAAATTAAAGCATCCAGTTTTATAATCAATCAATAATTTTCTGACTTGAAATACTAATTTTTGGATTCGAAAATAATAATTTAAAATTCAAATATCAGTTTTTAGATCAAATAAGGGTTTTTGAATTTAAATAGAAAATTTCATCTGCAAATAAAACTTTTCAAATTCAAATAATGTTTGAAACTATTGAAATAGCAAATTTTCAAATATCAAGTTTCGAATTGAAATAAAATTTTAATGAATTAAAATAAGAACTTTCAGAATTGAAATATAATTTTTTAGATCCATTTTTTAAAAAATTTAAATTTTAAATTCAGAATTGTATCGAATTTGAGATTTAAATATTTATAATTTATATTCAAATAATAGTAAAATAATTCCAGTAACTATTTTTAGAATTAAAATATTAAGTTTCAGATTCAAATATTTTTTTCAAATTCAATAATGAAAAAAACTGCAATAGCAATTTTGAAAATTGAAAGATTGATTTGAGGTTTTAAATAAAAATTTCATATTTGGAATTATAATTTTAGACTTAAAAAATGTATTTTTTAATACAACTAAGAATTCTAAAAATTCATATTTCAAATTCAATTTCAAATAATAATTGTAAAATTCAAGTATCATTTTTAGAATTGAAATTACAATTTTCAAATGCAAATATAATGTTTAAATTTCAAATAAGAATTTTCAGAATTTAAAATTATCAATTTTTAGATTTGAATAACAAATTTCAAAATTCAAATATTAATTTTGAGGTTCATTATATGAATAATATACATACATATGCATAGTTAATGTATACATAAATAATTTTAATACATACATAGAAATACACCCTTATGTTGTCATATAATTATTTAAAAATGCAACTAATTTGATGACTATTACAAAAAATGGGACATATCAACTTATTAATGGATGAAAATAAATGTAAAATCCATTCAACCGATAGTATGAAGTTTATAATAGTTGGATCATAACTGTAAGAATGACCAAGATAGTTGAAATTTGATTTTGTAGTTGCAAATATTCCCAAATTTAGTCAAAAACGATTACAAGTCGCATGTACTCACAAACAGAGTGGTTACATTTTGGTGATTTCTATTAGTGCACTTAGATAAATGGAATTTAGACACATGAACAAATCCAATTTTGGCACATGGAAAACTTTAGCTCTTTCACATGGAATGCCATGTTGTTATGAAAGAAGCATAGTTTAATCATTAAGGTTTTTGACATGTAAGATGTTGATTAATCATGTGGACCCCACAAAGAATATTAAAATGCCACATAGGATAAATGTATGTCATGATGTTGCACATGGTTAGTCCTACATGGCCCTATGTGTCATGTATGACTAATGGATTGTTTTTTATTACTACGAGATGAATATTGTCATGTCATTAATTAAATGACTACTTGTTCAAAACAACTCGTCTTTGATAACTCTATGGCCATGAGTCATATGTATCCTCAATGGTTGGTTTTCTAGTCCTTAATAAAGTCATAGATATTGGACTTTTTATTAGTGAAAACTCAAGTTTGTTTGTAGGCAATTTCCATCCATGCATAATGGGCGACTATGATAATGTTTTTTTATTGTTGAATCATCCTTCCATAGCAACATTCCATCATGAAAACATGACATGATTGAAAAGAAAAACAACACAATATTGATCACATTATCAAATGTTCTTTTTGCTAAACCTTAAACCCTAAATTTCTAGCACCTTACATCCTACACCTTACTTTAAATATCATGACTATGCAATGTAAGCGAGAGGCCTACCAATCATGGGCATTTTACAAACTTCAAGCAACGAAGGCCTATTGTAATATAAGCATTGGCATGTATGACAAACCAAAAGCCCACCCAAGTAGTAGGGCTTCATTTTAAAAAATAGAAATTGATGCCCTTTAGGTAGGGCATGACATGCATAAGTATACGCCCAAGTTGATATCGTTAGACAACTTACATACCCACCCAAAATTGGTTGAAACATAATACCATATGAGGTGTAGCCAATTTTTTGTGTGAAATCATTCAAGTGTGAAGCTTTTGGGGGCTATGACCCCTACAAAATTTTGCTTCAAAATGTTTTTTAAAAATCACCAAAAAAGGGTTTTTGGACTAGATTTATTAGATTTAAAGTACATTATCTTACATGTTGCCAGAAAGTTGTTAGGTTAAAAAATATATATATTGTCTTTTTCTATTCTAATGAAAAACCAAGGAAAACGTTAAAAAAATAATTTTCAACTTGTTTTAATTTCACTTGATGACCTTTAAATCAACCTTTCTTTATTGTGCTAAATTTTGCACAATTGCAATATTTTTTGAAATTTTAAGCCAAAAATTCAATGATTATTTGGGGAAAAAATTGCTACAGCCTAATCCACAAAAACAATTCATAGATTTCTACACATGGTTCAAGTAGGCAGCCAAATATATATATGGATGTTGAAATTTTCTCATTTCATTTTTAACAGCCAAATTTGACTAAATTGGCACATGGAGTGTTGTGATCTTGGCTACATCATAAAATTGGGAAAAAAAAAAAAACTATACATGGAAGTTTCCAAATTATGATAAAATTTTAGATAAAAAAGTTCAATTCTAATTTGAAATCATTGTAACACCAAGTTTTTGTTGTTGATTTTTTGGAATAATTTACTAAAATCTAAGTTTAAAAATGTTATTTGTGTATGTTATTGGGCTGAAGTCAAGTAAAATTCATTATTTGTAGGTTTTACTTGACTAAATGTTTAGATCCACTACTAGAACCAACCTTTTTTGAGTGTGCAAAATTTCACATTATTGTGAAAATTTTGAAATTTATATCTCACAAATTCAATGATTTTTGGAAAATAGATCGTCAAAAGTTGATTTTTTTTTTCCCATTTAAAAAAAGAAATCAACAAAATTCTATACATGGTTCAAGTCGGTAGCCAAATTTTAAAAAAAAAAAAACATTCCTTTCATATTTTTTTAATAGCCAAAATTGGCTATATTGACTTATGGATGATTGCCACCTCAACTACATAACAAAATTGAAACACTGACTCGAACATTCATAGTGTCTAGATGAAACTACCAAACCTTTGGGGGGGGGGGCGTGGCAATCTTACTCACTAACTCAAAGGGACCCCCAATGTTTGCAACCAAGATGTAGTCAACACATGCACACACAATTCAATTGAAGCATCAGAAAATTCAAAAGTGAAATTTATTGGAGCCTTTTCTAGCTTTGATAAATTTAGTTTTAAAATTCAAATGTCATATTATAGCAATACACATGGTGTAGAATGGTTTCCATTAAAAGAATGTTTTTTAGGGTTTAGGGTCTTTCCACTAAAAGACCCCCAAAGCTCATTCCTTGTTAGTTGTGGCAAAGGGTTGTACCATGGAGCCATTACCTACTATACTTAAGAATGTAATGGTTAGAATTGTTCAATGCTAAAATTCAACATGTAAAGACATATTGTTTGAACTTTGACAAGAGGACCAAGAAAAGCCCAAAAATGTGGGCCAATCTAATAAGGAGTGGCCCAATGCAATGGCATCATGAATTTGAGGTGTGGCTACTTCGATCTTTTGGGAGTTTTCAAATGGACCTTCTATCCACCTAACATTGGAAACCCAACCCTCAAAACAAAATAAAATAATTGGAGAATGTGGGAGCCATCTTGAAAGGGTTGGAAATCAGTACCATTGTAGCAGCCAAATCCTCCAAAACTAAAATTAAAAAACCAATAGTGATATGAAACTTATGACATGATTGCCAAATGCTCAAACATATTGTCCACAAGTGAATAAGTTAAAAAACCCTTTACATGGGGACATTAGATAGGAAAGTAGAGAGCATTGATTGAATGAATTTGTTGTTGGCCCATGAGATTCTACAGCTTTGCAAATGATTCAATCCTCTCTCACTTATTGCTCAAAAAAAAACACTAATATGACTATTGTTTTGGATAGAAATCCATTGTTTTTTTTTTGTATACCTTTTTTTAAAAAAACAATTTGTGAACAACCAACCACCATGCTTTCACTTCTTTCAGGCTACTTCCAAGTTCCAACCTGCAAAACTATTATCCAAAATACAAATTTTTTACTTTCTTTTGGATAGATAAAGCAATCACAACCAGACTCTTTTTACTAAACAACAAAGTGCTACTACCTATGTAGCCCTCTCCGCCTCCTTTAGGGTTTAGAAGATCTCCACAATTTTGCATGTGTTAAAGCCTCCAACTTCTTGTTAAAAGATCTCCGCAATTTGCATGTGTTAAAGCCTCCAACTTCTTGTTAAAAGATCTCCACAATTTGCATGTGTTAAAGCCTCCAACTTCTTGTTAAAAGATCTCCACAATTTGCATGGGTTACTTGCAAAAAAAGACATGCAAAATTTAAGTCCCAAGTTCACCAAAGTAAGTAGTAGTCCAAGGCACCAATTTGAACAATCCGATTGCTCACAAATGTTTTTTCTTCACACTTTATAACACAAAAAGCCTATTATGCTATTGCAACACTTAGGTGTTGGTTTATTGAAGAGAATTCCTCAAAATAATTCAAGGCTCCCTTTCTAACAACTTACTTGGCCACATAGGTTTTTTGTAAACAAAATAATTTAAATTTTAGTGCTAGAGCACAAGCTTGTTCCACAAACCATGAATATATTTGTGTATATGTTTTGCACTACCATAGTAGCATGGCAAATTCAACATTTTAGAGTTTAAAATTTTATTTTATTTTGAAGATTCTGTTTTGAAAGTAGAATATCCCAAAAGATTCTCTAGTTTCCTTAGCAAGATTTTGTTCGCTGAAAGACTAATTTTCGTGTGAAAATTTCAACATTTTTGAAAAAATGTATAATTATTGTCTAACTTGCCATTGTACTACGATGGCAATGCTACCAATATATCCCTTGTCCATATATAGAAAATATTTTTAAAAATAAATAAATTAAAGAAACCCTCATGTAACAACAGCTTAGGAAAATAAAATAAAATCCATTTCTTTAAAAATATCTACTAACCAAATATATAGTTCTCATTTTTTACTATAAGGGCATTTTCCTAGTTATATATTTACTGTGAGGAGGGAAAACCAAAAATAATAAAATAAATTTAAAAAAAAAAAAAAAAAACTTGCAGTGAGAAGGATAAAAATAAAGAGGTCTATGCGTAAAAAATTTTGGAACGGGCAGTGAAATAAACAGTTTAAAAAAACACGAATATGTAAAAAAAAAATTTTTGATA
>Ga0116227_10016751_pt1 | contig 10426 bp, 5 predicted proteins | sample S1TSphgellanicum_FD_89693 | JGI IMG/M metagenome (GOLD analysis project Ga0116227, IMG submission 89693) | Host-associated microbial communities from peat moss isolated from Minnesota, USA - S1T2_Fb - Sphagnum magellanicum MG | ecosystem: Host-associated > Plants > Peat moss > Unclassified...
CTCCAAGGGATGAGGCAGCGAGAGCAATGGGCCATATCAAATGATCGAGCTGGGTATGGCATGCGATTTGCCGCCATCACACCGAGAATTGCAGGAACTCCTCTTTCCAGAGCAAATTGCACTTGGGACACATGGGTGTCCCTTGGTGCAAATGACATTGTCAGTACATTCCTCTCCAGTAAGTATGCACCCCAACTTGCAACCTGAAGCAAAGAGTCCACCCCTCCCCATCAAATGGTGAGTACAGGTTATAATGCATTTGGATCTGGATCTTTTTACCATATTGGATACATGTGTATACAAGAGGGATGATATAATTAAGCCTGCAGACATTTGATGGATCTCTTACCCCGCAGCCTGTGTCGATCGCTGTTCGGATTGTGCCATCATCCAAAGGAATGAGCTCACCAATGTCACTGATGTACTTGTCAGCACCACCTGCTGAGAATGTACCCCCTCCAGGAAAATAAAGCTTCTCACCCTGGAACTGAACCCATTTCTGTACTGCCTTTTCAATGGTTAACTCCTTGTGAGGAGTGTTTGCAAACCAAGTGTAATCACGGCTTGTGGGCCAGGGAAGAGGATTCTTGTAGTTGGGGGGTGCAGGTATCAAGCAGTGCAGAAGCTCGTGTTTCTCAGGGCAATGGCGATCTCTGTAGATCAGCATCTCTCGTGGAAAATTGAGTGACCTTTCTGTGTCTTCACAAGGAGTGTACTCACTATATTTCATGTCACAGGGTGCAAACACAGTGATGCTGGATGAGATTTGTGTGCTGCTAGCTTCAGTATGGTGTGCACCAAAATCAAGTGATATTGTATTACTGCAACCTGTGTTTGTGCTGCCATCTCTTGCTGCTAAATTCAGTGACCCCAACACATTGTCATTGTTTTGCCAGGATCCAAGAATGTAGAAGAAACAGCAGAGCCCTGCAATACAAAGCATCCATGTCAATTTTTTCCGCTGTGGTGTATCAGGATGATGAATCTTTGGTGAAGTTGGTCCATCAGACTCTCCTAGAACACCTGCATCAAGGCCCAAATTCTTGCTTATTAGCTTGTATACATACATATAGGGGGCTTGCCAAAAGAATAAAAAAAAAGATGCTCCTAGCCTCATGAATTTGCACTGGAATCTTTGTTGCTCCAAGCTCAAGATCATCATGTCTGGCTAAGAAACTTCCAACACAAGGACATGAGAATGAAAGATTAGCATCTTGATGCATAGTCAGAGCTCCTTGTGAATGCATATTCTGGTCGACAAAAAAAATAAAATCGAGATGCAGTAGTGAGCACACACAAACACGGAATGTTTCTCCTTCGTCTCATTCGGAAGCCTGCTGGCCAGTTCTATCAAAGTAATCTATCTACAGACAATGCTCGATCACAGTGCTCTCAATCATCACTTAGGACGCCGAGCGTAGAGAGTTTCGGAAACCCGCTGCAAACAAGCACGCTTGACATCCACATTCACTTGGATGCAATGCGTGCACACAGCGGGACGGAGGGAGGAGGAGGAGGAGCAATGGAGAAGCATCAAAGTTACCATTGAAGAGCTTCGTTGCCATCGCCTACGCGGCTGATCCAAAGCATCCGACGACGGATGCCGAAATTCCTATAGCAAAGCTATAGAGCAGCAACAGGGACACACAGCTTTGCTCTCGCTCGCCGCCTTCCTTCTTGTCTTCAAATCTGGTACCCGGCCGCTTCTTGCATTCCTCCGCAACCTCCAAGAAGAAGGATTCTTCTCAAACCAAAAACAAAACAAAATAGAAACAACAAAAATCTATATAAATATTGCTCCCACAGCTACTGGTATAGGAAATCGCAAATCCCGAAGCAGCAGACACAATGCATGCGCGCAAAGAAAATCGGGAAACGAAACCCCCGAAAGAACTTGAGCCGGGAGAGCAGGAGAGAGAGAGAGAGAGAGAGAGAGAGAGAGAGAGAGAGAGATGTCCACGAAAGAAACGTTGATAGATATAAAATTTTTGCTCAAAAAGATTATTGCAAAACCAGCGCCAGAAAGAAAATACTCTTCGAAAACAACACCGAGAAAAAAAAACACAACACAAATGCAACGACAACAACACAAATGCCGCCGCCTGCAACTAAAACTAGTATGCAGAGAAAAGCACTAGAAAGACTCGAAACAAGACAGGAAACGGGAAAAACTGAACATACATGGGAAGAGAAAAGCGAGTTCTCTTCTCTACAAAAGTATAATTAGAACTTCTTGATCATGAAAAACACGAAGAGAAAAGGAAATGAAACGCGGCTACGCTCCAGAACTCTCTTCTCCTCCCCTCTAGCGCGCGAGCGTTGTTGCCCGTGCTGCTGCAACAGCAAGCAGGTAGGCAGCACCAAAAGGTCCCGACCCCATACCTGCCTGCGCTGCAACAACACTGCAAATCACCAAATTTACCAACCTACCTCCCGGGCCTGCGTCAGTCAGTTATCTACCTACCAATGTACCTCCTTACCTACCTACCTGCGCAGGTTTTATTGCTTCGTTTCAGTTGGTACCTGCCTCTGCTTAATTGCATTTATCTCACTCCCTCCCTATCACTACTAGGTACCTACTGTCTGGTACTTAGTAACTACTTTTACTTGTTACCTCCATAAAACCCCCTGAGCTTTATTTATTTATTTACTTATTGATTTGTGTATGTATATTTGAGGACGCTATTATATGATATATTACAGTGAATTTCCATAATAAGTTATTGATATTGTGAAAATCATATGAGATATTTATTTATTGGCTAACTATTTGTATATATATTTTTGTGGATGCTATTATCACATATTTTTCCATAATACCTTATTGATTTTGTAAAAACCACATGCATTCTTTATTTATTTGCTTATAATTAGTGTATACTTGAGGACACTATTATATGACATGCTTTTCCATAATACCTTATTGGATTTTTGAAAGCCACTTGAGAATTTTACTTGCTTAGTAATGTGTATTGAGGATGTAACAACATGATTGATTATATCGCATTAATTTCCACATCACCTTCTCTAATCTCATGAAAATCCACTAAGAATGTGCTTAGTATCTGTTGATGATCACATAATCTTTCAAAAGTACATTAACAAATTTATAAGAGCCCTTGGCCATGTTCTCAAGGACCTTACATATTTTGTACATCTTTTTCATAGTGTAGTTAGTGTATTGTCGATGATTACATTACAGAATTCCTCTCATTTTACCTTGTAAGGTTCCTAAAATCCCTTGCCAAACTGTCTGTGTCTTATAGGACGTCACAATTTGTGTATTGTCGATGATTACATTACAGAATTCCTCTCATTTTATCTTGTAAGGTTCCTAAAATCCCTTGCCAAACTATCCATGTCCTATAGGACCTCACAATTTTGTAAATTTTTGTTTAGTGTATCTATGTCAAGGACAATTATATTAGCTACATAAATTTCCATAACCTACTGTTCAGAGGTTCTCAACCTTGTGATTCATCCTCCAATTGCCATTCACCAAGCATAACCTCTTGCCCTTCCTTTTTCATGCACACATCACCCCAGGACGGGATGTTGGATATGAGCTTTCATCAATCTATATTACCAATTTTTTTTAATAATAAATACTTCATAAAATTTGGACAGATCCCCCTACCTGGCTGTTCAGTTATTTTACCCTACAGGTTTTTCATAAGGTCCCTAGTCCCTGCCAGGCTGTACCACAAGAGAAATTGATTACTTTGGATCTATGTACCCCAAGACCTGACCTTATAGACTTCACAAGATCCTGACTCCCTGACTCCTAACCAGGCTGTCTGTCGCTAGGGACATTTAATGTTTAGGACTGTGTTTACTGACCAGTGTTGGGCAGACGTCAGAATCCGCTGTCCTGGCTATTTGAAGGTTCTCTACCAAATAAGGATATATTTAACTCGAGTGATCTCAAAATGTGGGAGAGAGCTTGGAACACTCAACACCTGTGCTTATGTGATAGGTAAGGTCCACGGATGGGGGCGTTACCAGAATAAGGTGCCCACCTGAGGTGGCAGCTGAGGGCAGCACCAAATTGTGGTAATAGGCGCATCCAAGGGCCGGCCTTACACACCTAACGACCATGTCAGACGATGAAGGAACACCCCTAGGTTCTTACAAAATGTAAGAGCCTTGCCAGCAACATAAGGTCACTTCTTGAGTCTAGACGTAGGAGTGAATCTTTTGGCTTTAGGGTGCCCTCCAATTACACTACAAAATCTCTGACATGTCATTACACATAGGGGAAGACCTACCCCCCAGGGCCTCCCCTAATTTCAGGGTTATAGCCTTGAGGGTATAGGCCTTGGAATTAGGGAAGGCCCCTAGGAGCAGCTCTTCCCGGCCACAATGAACCAGCACCCAACAGTGCACCATCCACTGGGATGCCGGTTATTACTCAGTTGTGGATGAACCTCAACTGGGTTAATATTCGGTTTCACCTTGGTAACCAATTCTGTAAGATGTAGGTCTCATATGCAAGTAGATAGGTAGAAAAATAGGTAACTACTAGGTAAGTAGATGGTTTATACATAGGCAAGGGTTGTTTTGACTACCTACCTACTAACAACTTACAAGTGGGTTGTTAATAGGTATGTAGCAAAATAAACCACTGAGCTAACCACCATGGTTAGCTAGGGAACTGGAACCCAACAGAAAACTGTTTTCTGACCTGTTACCATCCATCCTCCAGGGTTCACTGTGGCCTGGGGAAGGGTCCTTCTCCTGGTGGATGAATCTTCTATGTGGCAAGGTGCTTTCAAATACAAAATGAAAAACCTTGGAGTGCTTTACGTGCTATGTGACCAGCGATGAGGACACTGGTTACCGGAAATAACTGAGGTGAGGGAGTGTCAAAATTATTTCTGGTAACCAGTGTCCTCAATCTGGTTACCAGACATAGCCTTTTGTTTAGAGTTTTGAAAGTGACCCCATGACCCTACTGTGGGTGGATGGAAAGTTTCATAACCTTCATATAAATGGAAGAAAAAATACATATAATCTTTCTTTCCATGGATGAAAATATATCATTCTATATTCAGATGATGTATGCAAGGAAAAAATAAGAAGTTATGGATCACAAGAGATGAGGCTTAGAAGCTTGAAACTTTTGAATATTGTCATATGTTTTTATGTTGATGCTTATAATTATTGTTGTCCTCGCATACAAAACATAATATGAAAATATTCTAAATGATACACCATGTTCAAACTCAAAATGATCATTCAAAAATAATGAAAACAAAAATCCAAGCTCAAAACTTTGACATGACAAAATGCAAAAACTAACATCATGCATTAAAACACATAAAAATTTGCATGCAACAATAAAATGTGCTGAAATTTTTAATCATAAAAAATAAAATCACATAAATTAAAATTATATCTCATTTACAAAATATTTCAAACCATGTTCACACTGAAAGTTAAACACAAGGGAAATATGTCATTGCACCGCTCTAGAATGTTGAAACATGAGAGGAATCTATTAAGATATATTGAAAGGTGTTAGCAGAGTGGGTTCAATTAACATTTCTGTTCTTGGTGTGAATTTAAATTTCATTTAGAGAATTGTCATGTTTAACATGTATTTTTTAACATTAATGTATACACTATACACCTATGGTCCATTCAGACTCTAGTGTTGAATCCCCTAATACCATGCTCGTCATTTAGGACTTAAACTTACTTGCCATGAAAATTTTATGTTAAGTTAGCATTCACTTAACATTAAGCTATCACCCATTTAACATTGGGTGCCACCTGGGATGCCACCTAGATTTTCATTTAACACTGACTTAACATCAAGTGTGAATGCACCACTAGTCAGTTTTTATTCTCACAGGGTCTGATAGTTAGGCTATGTCAAAGAACCGTACTGGTATCCCACTGCAGAATAGACTTGATCAAAGACCTTCATATTATTCAGACCCAACGAAACATTTTCAAGCAACTATCAAAAACAGGAACAGACCTGGCGGTTATCAGGGTGCTTCTTGAGGTTCATAACCATAGAAATTCTCAAAAAATCAAAGAACCAGTTTCTTATGTATTATATCATGCTTCTCAAAAATTGGAAAAAAAAAAAGAAAAAAAAGCCTTGATTTAAAACCACCAGTTTGTTGAGGTTCTTCAAATAACCAAAACCGGCAGTTCTTTCATTCAGATTTCTTTGAAAAAACTGGAATCCACAATTCTCCAATTCTGAAATATTTAAATACCCAGTGCATTTTTTTGGTCTACTGTTTGGGGGATCACTTTAAAAGATGGAATGCCCCAGAAAAGCCATTCTAGTGGGGGGGGGGGGGTTTTTTCCCCCTCAAAATACCTCTCATTTTTTCATATTTTTTCATGGTACCCAATGGTTTTTTTCATGATACCTGCTAGATATCAAGGGAATTTTTTTAAAAAATAAAAATAAAAATTGGAGCAAGTCTTTACTCTCCATAAAGCCTGAGGCCCTGGGGCTTTACCCTACAACCAAGACAGACCCTTCTTCTTCTTCTTTACTTCAAATCTTTGACTTTAGAGAAAGCTGTTATGATCCAGTCTCCAGAAAGCCTCTTTTTATCCCTCGCCCACCCGGGCTATCTAAATTATTTCTGCCATCTAAATTATTTTGACTCTGGCACTGGAGCATTTGACATGTCTTTTTTTCCTTACCTACTGGGTACCTCTTATATAGGTGCCACTCTAGGGACTAACTATGTACTGCCTGTTCTGGAAGGTGGGTTTCTATTATCAATCTCTGGAGAGTGTTCTTATCTGGGGAGGGCCGTCTGTCAGTTCACCACAATCATTCCAACACTTTTTTCAGCCTAAGGTGAGCAGTTTTGTGAACAATTTTGTGTGTGTGGGTTGTGTGATGAGACTATTTTCAGTTTGGAATGTGGCGTTTATATGGAACATATTATTCCAAGATCATTTTCTGCTTAGGGGTGATGGAATTGGGTTTGTATGGAATAGGGTTCACTCAACATGGATTGGGTTTTACTAATTCACTCAATTGGTAATTGGAATTCCAGTGATGAGTAATCAGAGCTGGTATATGGGGGATTTTTTGGAATCGTTTGTATGGTTGCCCATGAATCACAGACAATTTCAGAAATAGCTATCTCATTTTCAAGCCTAACTTCATCATTTTTTAATAAATAATTACTTCCTTTTTTTATTAACTACCTCCATTTTATAACTATCTCACTCTTTTTCCCTATCCATCAACATTGATATGAAAAAAAATTTAACATGTGGCCTTTCAGGTCCATAAAATGTATATAAATATAAATTAAATTTGACATTGACATAAGGATGAATTATTGAAAACCATATGAAAACATAAGAAAAACAAAATAGTTGATCATCACTGGTAATGCACAGTAATGTGGAGCTCACATTGTAAAGCACTTGGAGAAAAATTCCTAATGCTGGGATTCACATTGAGGCGGTAAAAGGGATAAGCTGAAAGAATAAACCAACCCTAATGCAATCTCATTCGGACAAAAGGCATGAAAACTGACTTGGCAAATGACACGGCGTTGGGGGTTGTTAAAAAGTGAATAAATGAGTTGAGATTTCTTCAACCCCAGGAATAAGTATCTTCATTTTTTTCTAGATTTGGGATCAAGTTAGGGTGGAGTAAGTAGGTTAATTTGACCCCTTGATTTCAAAGGGTTAAAATAACCTCTCATGTTCACAAGAGCTCTCTAATATTGTTCTGGCTAACATACTTTAGCCAGGGTCAGTTTCCACATGGACAAAATGAATAATTATTTTTTTCTCAAAAGTCAATGATAATAATTATTTCATGATCTACTATGATACTGTCATGCAAGGAGTGAGATTATTCAATTGTAGCCTACAAATAATTATGACGCTTTTCAACATTTCAACTTCATATTTTCACAAAAGAATGTTTCTCTATTTTAGTTAATGATGAAACTAACCCTAGGGTAAAGTACTCTCTTTCATTTGAGAGAGAGAACCTGGAATGGTGGGCAGCAACAATTTTTTTTCAAGCTTCATAATCTGCCCGCAATTAGTGGGCAATATAAACATTCATATATGATCTGCCTGAAATGATCAGGCATCATAAAATTCCCAAACTCCTGAAACATTTTTGAGCATCCTGGAAAAAATCTCATTAATTCTCCAAAGTGCCCAAATTTCGTGGGCATCATTAAAAAATTCCTATGTTTCCCCAAGCTGCCCAAATCTTTTGTGTAGCTTGGAAAACCCCCCACAATGTGAGAGGTTCAACGTAGGGTTAAATTAACCCCATCATACTATTTTAACTATCACCTTTGTGTGAAGGGCACATGGGTTAGTTTACTCCATCTATTTTAGTCATTTAGCTCTCAAATCAAGAGAGGGTAAATGGAATAAAAATAACCCTATTAACCTTTGGTGCAATTCCAACTTAAATGTATTCAGAGGGCACCTTATTTATCTATGAAGGAAGTTGATTGTTTTGTTTTCTGTGTTTGTCAAATTGAGATTTCTCAAATCACAATGCCTTTTGCCATGTCCTTGGTACTTTGGAAAGCCCTTTGATGAGTACAAGTGCATCAAGTTTGTTTCATAATGTTTCAACCTATGATGGAGAAGTTATTGTATATTGAACAATTAAAATTCATCTAAAAGAAAACCAAAAATTAAAGAGGAATTTGGGTGCACTCTTTGGATTGTTGAAAGATCCTTGAAAAGTAAGATTTAATGAAAATTATTTGGAAAAAAATTGACCTAAGGTGAAATAGATTTCGAATTCTGAGTAATTTTTTGTCATTGAAAATTCAATTAAATTGCAAAAATTGATTTTAGAAAGAAAACTTAGTTTTGTAACCAATTCACACTTTAGGCCAATGACACAGCTACACTAATATCCATGAATATGCTTAGAATTGGGATCTTACACCTACTCATTAAGAGCAAGAAGGGAATTATGCCTTTCAACAAGTGTAAAGGATCTTACACTCTTAAGGGGTAGGAGTAAGAACCTTCTTCCTCCTTGATCTCTGGCCATACCTTGAGGGGAGGGACATTCCCGAAATGACGGTTAGGACTCAACTATCACCTCATCCTAGACCACTTATCTTTAGAATCCCCCCACCTAGGGCATGGCAATAGGCATTGTGAATTGGTTACCTTACACTAGGGTGATGTGAATGTCCCTTGCTCATGTATATTGTAATTTATATTATCAACTAAAAAGACATGAAGAATAATGTAATTGCATCATTAAAATAATTCATGAACACAATCAATGAGAACACTATTGGGGACCTCCTTTTTTTTTAAAAAAATTATGGGGCAGAAAGGCAGAGATGACAAAAAAATGAATGGGAACATATAGAAATTTCCATGACAAACAAATTGAAAAAATTGATATATGAGAAAATTTGCACAATCTCTCATATAGTTGTCCCTAGTCATCCCAAGACAATTTTAGAGACAATTCTTAAAACAACTACCTCATTTCCAAGCTTAATTACATAAATTATTTCCTAACAATTTCCTTGCATCTTTATAACTATTTCACTCTTTTTCCTTACCCACCAACATGGATTAAAGACATTAATATATGCCTTTTCATGTCCATGATACTTATAATAATTTAAATTAAATTTGACATCGAGATAAATAATGATGAACTATTCACAAACATATGAGAACATAAGAAGAGGGAAAAAAAAAGTTATTGTCGCCAATAGTGCATAATAAGATGGAGCCCAAGTATGTTTAGAGCATTGGAAAATTGATGAAAACATTATTGAATTTTTTTTGGTATTATGGGTTGAGGGGAAGGAGAAAGAGCAAAAAATAGATACATGAACTTGTTATGCACAAAATGAAACACACCCAATCAATAAAATGAGGTAGAAAGGCTTTTCTCAAACCATCATTATTTAGGGTTTCCAAAATATTGCTAAAATGAAAACAGAAACGTTAGTGATTTTGTTTTTAACAATTTTATTTATTTTGACAAATGAACTGCGAAATTTTTAGACAAATGTGTTTTTCTAGTGCAAGTTCAACTAATTTTGTTAGATTTTTTGGAAAATTTGACAAATTTTTAATGTAAAAAAATGGAAATTTTATTTTAAAAACCATGGGAAACATCGTTTTGGTCACCTAATTAGATGAGTATTTCATGCTTAAGTGCCCATTTTCAAGGTCTAATTTAGAAAAAGGGAACCAATAACAAAGAAAAGTAATAAAACCATTCTAGGGCAGTGGGCACTTCACATCCAAATTTCAAAAAAATTCCGGTCCATCCCAATGGGACCGGTTATCAATAACATAGAAATCAGCACCAAGTCCGACAATATATGCTCGGCGGGTATAAGTGGGCCGCTCCTTGCGGCAGTAACTCTCCGTAATACCCGGCCTAAACCGGGGTAAAAGAAAGCAAGAAAGA
>Ga0116227_10016752_pt1 | contig 10423 bp, 7 predicted proteins | sample S1TSphgellanicum_FD_89693 | JGI IMG/M metagenome (GOLD analysis project Ga0116227, IMG submission 89693) | Host-associated microbial communities from peat moss isolated from Minnesota, USA - S1T2_Fb - Sphagnum magellanicum MG | ecosystem: Host-associated > Plants > Peat moss > Unclassified...
GCTCCCATCCCAATGGTTGTAGCATAATTTGCCCATAGAAAATATTCCGACATCACACCGGTTCCACCCACCATAAAACTGACATTTCCTGTATAGACCCCACCTAACGGCATTACTACAGTCAATAGTAAAACCATCATCAGGAGCTGAACAGGTTTTGGAACCCAGTCATTGAAAAGACCTTTGTTATACATTTTTATAGATATTTAGATTCGGATATTAGACATCAGATTTCCCTGCATTCTTCATTTTCTTACATAAGTCATGAAATCTGACATCCTAAATCTTTAGTCTTTATTTTAATTAATTGAAACATTCATATTCATCCCGGCACTCAACCTTGCAACATTTTCTTTTTTGTTGGAATCCGTAAACTCAATTCTCACAGGAATCCTCTGTTGAACTTTGATGAAATTACCTGTAGAATTATCCGTAGGAACACTTGAATATCTTGAACCTGTTGCTGCAGAAACGGCTGTTACAATACCTTCAAATTGTTTTCCTCCTAATGCATCTGCTGTCATCTTCATTTTTTGTCCGATTTTGATATTCGGCATCTGACTTTCGAGGAAATTTGCAGTTACCCATTTCTGGTTATTTAGTACAATAGTTGCTACCTGTTGTCCTGGCTGAATTAACTGACCTTCAGAAATCGTTCTTCTTCCCATTACACCGTTGTAAGGAGCAGTAATCACAGTGTATGAAAGATTGATTTTTGCCATATCGAGAGCTGCTTTTGTCCTTTTGATTTCAGCATCATTGATTCCCAACTTACTTTTCACTTCCGCTGTTGAAAGATTTGCTGATTTTTTTTGATTGATTAAAGTCTCATACGCCGCTTTCTGAGCGTCATATTCTGTTTTCATCTGGTCAAATTGTTGTCTGGTTACCGCTTCGGCAGCCAACAGATTTTTGTATCTGTTTAAATTCTGTTCAGCATTCCAAAGTCTGGCTTTAGCACCGGCAATATTAGATTCCATAACACTTACATTATTAGACACCGTGTTGATTGAAGAACCCGTTGCTGAGCGTTGCGCCATCGCATTCTGGTAAGCTGCTTCTGCCTGCCCGACTTGTGTCAGGATTTCACGGTCATCCAAAATCACCAGCGTATCTCCTTTTTTAACCTGCTGATGTTCGATGAATTTTATTTCTTTGATATAAGCCGAAACTCTGGTATTAATTGGATTGATAAATTCTTCCACCTGCGCCGCTTCCGTATAGGTTTTGTCTCCGATGTGGAAATACTCACTAATCAGCCAGAATAATCCGAAACCGATCAGTAAAAAAACTATTATGTTTGAAATGATTGCTCTTATTTTATTCTTCTTATTTTGTTTTTTCTTTACATCTGCAGCAACAGGCTTTGCTATCGGTTTTTGAACGTTAGTATTTTGTTGTGTATCTTGAATATTTTGTTCCTTGTTTTCCATTGTTTTGATTTTCAGTTTTAAATAATTAAAGCGTCCCTGTAGATTTCAATAAATTATAGTATTGATATCGCACATTGATTTCTGCGTTGGCAAAATCCAGTTCAGATTGAAGTTTTTGGTTTTGCGCATCAATCATTTCTGCCTGAACGGATAAATGATTGAGATACTTCGCTTCAGTGATTTTATAATTCTCTTCGGCTAGTCTTTTGGCATCATTTAAAATATCAGCCTGCTGAATCGCTTCCTGATATTTTACATAAGATGCATTTACATTCATATTAATATTTTGCTCAGTCAAAGTCAATGCGTCATTCGCCTGAATTTTCTGTAATTCACCAAGTTTTATTTTTTCTTTGGTTTTGTACAGATTATCCATATTGTAACTTAATGAAATCCCGGTCTGCCAGCCACCTGAATACATATCCAAAACAGGATTTCTATTTGTAATCGGTCTTTGTAAACTATAACCACCAAAGCCGGAAAGCGTTGGCATTCTGTCTGTTTTGATGATCTCGATATTTTTATCTGCAACGCCGATATTGGTTTGTGCAGATTTCAGCTGTGGATTTGTATCGTGAGCAAGATTTAAATAATAATCCATCCCAATTCCCGATTCTTTATTACCTAAATTTTCTATCGGAATAATTTCAGTATCAGAAGGCAAACCCAAAGCAGTATTTAAATTATAATTAAGAATTTTTCTATTGTTCGCTAAGGTCAGAATACCTTGATCTAGATTTTTAATTGCCAATTCACCGCGGATAACTTCATTTCTAGTCAACATTCCCTGTTGGTAGAATTTCTGAATATTCTTTAGACGTTCCTGAGCCAGTTTTTTATTATTATCAAAAACCAATTGCTGGTTGATAATTTTATAAACATCGAGATAATTGGAAATCACCAAAAATTTTACATCCTGCTTATTTTTTTCCAAATCCAGTTCAGAAAGTTGTTCACGAAGTCCGGCAAGTTCTATAGATTTATTCACCAATCCGCCTTTGAAAATAAGCTGGGTTGCCTGGACACCATAAGTACTGCCATAATGAGGCATCGGGATTGAAGTAGAATTTGAGAAATCTTTATCAATAGCCACAGCATTTCCCAAATAGAATTGACTTGTAGATGCAGTAATTGAAGGAAATTTCTGAAGTTTTGTAATATCGGTCTGCTGTTTGGAAATATTGATATACTGCGCAGAAACCTTCAACTGATAGTGATTCTGAAGTGCTAGTTCGGCAACTTCATTCGCTGTCATCTGTTTTATTTCTTGTGAAAAAAACAGAGCAGGAAAAAGAGCTATCACCAGCGATAGTGCTGTTTTTATGTTTTTTGTCATTGTACCTTGTTTTTCGGTACAAAATTACGGCAACCGCAATCTCAAACAAATGATTAACAATTGGAAAATGATGTTCAAATGTAGGATTTCACACTTCGAACTGGTGACGATACTGACTTGGACTTACCTCTAAATGCTTTTTGAAAAAGTGTGAAAATGAATATTGATCGCTAAAACCAAGAATCGTAGAAATCTCTGAAATAGTTCTATTAGAAGAGTTTAAAAACACTTTAGCTTCATTGATTACAATTAAAGCTATAATGTGACTCGCCGACTTTCCCGTAATCGTTTTCACCACAGACGAAAGATGTCTGGTTGTAATCGACTGTCGTTCTGCGTAAAACTCTACCGTTCTGTTATCATGATGATGAGAAGCCAAATCATTGAGAAAAACAAAAACAATCTCTTCCTGTCTGGACATCTGGTTCATTGCATTATTATCTTCATTAGCAATAATTCCTGCCATCTGATAACAGAAGACAGAAAACAGATGCTCCACGATCTCTTTTTTGTAGGTCATTTCTGTTGGAGAATCCAGAATATATTTTAGAAAATTGACACTTTTCCAGACTACATCCATATCATCCTGAGGAAAAGGAACCCCAATGTTCATTTGCTGACGAAAATACCGATACGTAATCAACCGATTGAATTTCAAAGACAAAGCTGAAATAAATTCTCTTTTATAAGAAACCATTCTGGACTGAAAATCATCGCTGACAGAAATTAATTCATAAACAGTCTGCGGATCTGTTACCATAAACATATTAGCAGAAAGCTCCAGATCGCTGAAATGTTGTCGCAGTTTTATAGAACCGCTTTTGATAAAGATGAAAGCAGGATTTTCCGGACGAAAAGGTTTATCCGCAGAGATTCTTTCAAAAATATTATGTTGTGTGAAAACATCAACTCCGAATTGTTCTAAAGCTGTCATAGAACAAATTTAAGAATTCCTTATATCAAATCTTTAATTGATTTTAAATTATGGCTTTTCAAATAATTTGGGGTCTATACTCTTATTCACTTGATAACTGCTATAGATCAAATTAGTTCCAGCCGGAGAATATTGAAATGAGGATGCATAGACGTAACCATCAGAGTTTTTTTTATAATTACCTATAGTTTCTACAACTTCTACAATATTCCCCTGTATATTCTTATTAATACTTTTTTTAGTCACAAAAAAAGTATTGGAATCAATTAAAAAACTGACTACAGTTCCACTTTTACGGGTAAGTCTCACTTTGTAAAAATCATTACCATTTATAGTTTCCTTGCCCAATAATTCTGCTGTATTGCCTTTTGCTTTATAATCGAACAAATCACCCGTTGAATCTAATTCTTCTGCACCTTCTCTTGCAACTGCGGAATCTGCATCTACAGGTTTTTTCTGATTTTGCATTGGAAAAAGTGTCCAACTGGAATTTTTGGTCACAACCGTTGTATTTGCTTTGCCCTGGATTTCCATATCCATACGTAATCCTTCGTTGTGAAGAAACCAAATTTTCACAGGAATTTGAAAACCCTGGGTCTCAATGATACCTTCTGCAAAAACAGAATTTATGGATTGTATTTTTTCCGCACCTCCCAAAGCTCTTATATATTTTTCGACGACATCATCTATTCTCAGTTCTTTTGTATCAGTAATTTCTTTTTTGATTGAATTTGATCTCTCTTGAATTAAGAACTGTTCTTTTGGAATTTTATTCCCAAGCTTTAGAGAAGAAAAAATACCATCTAGCCGAGTTAGCAATTCTTTGTCGGAACCTTCATCATTTCTGTTATAAAAAAATTCAAGATAATATTCTCTTATCGTATCTGTATAAATACCATTTGTGTAGATCTGGGTTTTTACACCTTCGGGAAAATTTATCCTCACAACACCAGCCTGACCAGGGTATTGAACGCGAAAAACTTCATCTGCTTTAGAAAGATCTATATTTTCTGTAATACAAATAAATTCTTTGTCTCCTATTCTTTTATTGACAACTTTTGTAGCCTTTTTGGTACTGTAAAAAATCTGAAAGTTATTTTCGGGGAAGCTTAGTTCATAACTGTCTTTGCCGTCGTTATAAAACAGATTTTCAGACTTTAGCTGATATTGACTTATATCTGCAGATATCGAATCTATCTTTTCGTAAGTAATATCTTGTGCTTTTATAAAAAAACTGATCGCAATCAGAAGGAGAAAATATATTTTTTTCATGATAATCTGCTTAAAAATTATTTATCGAAATAAGTTTTGAACTCATTACTATCAACAGTAAAAATTTCGAATTCGTTATTATCCTTTATCATGTAAATTTTATAATAATAATCATTCAGACTTTTATTTACAGAAATACAAACTGCCGCCTTCCACCTATCATTTCCTCCAGCAAGATTATCAATGAGTAATTCATAACCGCCATGTTTCATATCGCTAAAATTTTCCGATTCTGTATTATATTCTCCTGATTCAAAGAATCTGTTGTGAAAAACCAAATCACCTATACCATCGTGATTTAAAGAATGGGTATCATGAAGTCGCAGATAGTCAAACGTATCATCTATATTGACATCTATAAACTTTTTAGTTTTTACATTATATAATTTTAAAGATTTGAACCAGGCTATATTGCTACTTCCTTTATAAGACTCACAGGGGTAATATCCAATTAAAAACCAATTTTCGTAAAAGTGTTCTATATGATGAATAGATTTATCACTGAAAAGCGGCTTGAGATCAAAGTCTACGATATCATAATAATGGATATACCATCCGTTGCAATATTCAGCTTTTGACTCATATAAAATCACACCCGTTTCTGCAGGATGCAGAAATCGGGCTACGGATTTACCCTTCACTTTCCAAGTACCATAAGATTTTTTTATTTCTAATGCAAGAGCATCAGTAGCCGGAATAATTTTACTTGTCGAATTATCATCATTTTCAATATAAAAATAAGAACCACCACCGGACATAAACCTATTGCCCAATATTTGGGGCTCTGTTTTTTTATTTTCAATTTTTTGCTCAACAATATCAGTTTTAGGCATCTTAACAAATACTTCTGTCACTTTATTTTTTTCTATCTGTTCTGCCAGTTCCTTTTTACTGGCAATCTCGTTGGCTATTTTATCTGCTTCCGCTTTGGCTTTAGCAATATCTCCCCGTCTTTTATTTTCAACTTTTTTTGCAAGCTCTTCTTTTTTTTCAACAGCTTCACATGCAGGGCAGGGGAACTTTTCACTGTTAAAAAACCAACCTTTTTTATTCAGTTTGCAATTGTAATTTGCCTGCCCTACTTTATGCGATTGGCCATTGATATAGGATAAAGAAAACATTATAAGTGTCAATAATAGAATTTTTGTTTTCATGAGTTTTAAAATTTTAATTTTTCATAAAAAATTCTACTTATTTAAATTTTTTAAATAAATAAAAAAGTATTCCCAAACAAATTTAACACAAGCAATTAGTAAAAAAAATACTCCAAAAGAAGTATTTTTCACTGAATTATGCGATTAAAACTTGACAACAATTTTATAGATAATACATTATTTACATCTTGATTTTACTAAATATGTAGTATTAAAAAAAATAAAACCTTAGAGAAAACCTCCTAAGGTTGTTGTTATTATAGCCCTGATAAGTAACGGTTACCCCACAGCAAGAGCTGGAAAATGCAGCTGCGCGAGGAGTAAAAGTGAATAGCAGGAAATAGCTCCTAAATAAATTATTTGCCTGTTACGATATAAACCTCCTCATAAGGCTGAATCAAAACCCATCCGTTTCCGGAAAATTTCATTTGAAATTCTTCACCACTTCCCCTTCCGATAAGGCTTTTGAGAGAAACGTTGGTTTTAATTTCCGGAGTTAGATTGCCGGACCAGGCTACCGTGGCATTCGGATCTGTAAAAACCGGGGATTCCGGCGTTACCAAAAGTGTCAAAGGATGACCGTGCGTGGTAATTGCAATATGTCCTGTTCCGCTCAGCTTCACTTGGAAAAGTCCGCCAGCCATCACACCGGCAATATTTTTCAGCATTTTTATATCGCTTTTAATGCTTTGATCGTGCGCAAGGACATCATTTCCATTTACACAGATCGATTCGTTATCAAGATGAAGAATCCTTACCTTCTTTCCATTATCAGCCACATATAATCTTCCGTTTCCTTCAGCTTTCATCAACTTGGTTCCTTCACCGGAAATGGCTTTTTTCAAAAGATTACCAAGACCGCCGGAAAGCATTCCTTGTCTTTCAAAATTGATATTCCCGACATAACCGACCATGCTTCCTGCCTTTGTCCAAACAAATTGATTGTTGAGATTGATCTCCAGAAGTTCTGGTTTTTCCAGTTCGAAATAATCTTTTTCCTGTGCATTTTCTTTTGTTTCATTCACAAAAGCTTCGATTGAAAATTTGCTCATAGTTTTGTATTTTTTTAAGAATACCAAACTAATGATTTTTTCGATATTAGTAAATTAAATATTTCAGAAGTATAATAATTATTGGAAAATAAAAACCTGCCATAAAAATGTCAGGTCTTAAATATAGAAATAGATTTATTTTAAAATTGTCCGCCTCCAAGCGCCCGGTAAAACTCTGTCACTGCCTGCAGTTGCTGCAACTTATCATTAACACCTGACAGCTTTGCCTGAAGCAAAGATTGTTCTGAAGTCAATACATTTACATAATTTACATTGGATGAATAAGTCAACAATTCCTTATTGAACTCAACAGCTTTCTCCAGGGACTGGATCTGCAACTGTCTTGTAGTCTCTTTTTCTTTTGCTTTTTGATAAGAAAGCAATGAATTTGAAACTTCTGAACCCGCTGTCAGTAATGTTTTTTCAAAAGCATAATAAGCCTGCATTTTTCTAGCTTCGGTAATTTTGACCTGTGCTTTTCTGTTTCCCATCTGGAAAATATTCTGAGTCAATGTTCCTCCAACTGTATAAAACAGAGAATTGGTAAAGAAATTCTCCAAAGTTCTGGTAGACAATCCTAATGTCGCCGTAATATTCAGCGTTGGATAAACCTGAGCCATGGCTACATTTTTGTTTTCAAATGCCTGTCGAAAGGTAAATTCAGCAGCCTGAACATCCGGACGGTTTTTCAGTAATGACACAGGGATTCCGGTTTTAAGGTCCGTATAAACCACTTGGGAATCTATAGAATTTCTATCAATTTTCTGAGGATTATCATTCATCAAAATACTTAAAGCATTTTCTGTCTGCTGAATCTGTAACTCCAAATCCGGAACAGATAATTGGGCTGAATAAAGATTGGCTTTACTCTGTTCCAAATCAGCACCTGTAAGATAAGCCGCATCCATTAACAACTGAACCGTTTCAATATCCTGTTGACGAAGAACGATTGTTTGTTTTGTAATTTCCAACTGTTTATCCAAAGATATTAACTGATAATATAGACTTGCTGCTTGTGCAACCAATTGTGTCTGAATAGCCCTTTTTGCAGCATCTGACTGCATAAAACCTGCATAAGCCGATCTTTTCAAAGATTTGATCCTTCCCCATACATCAACTTCCCATCCTGTAGAAATACCTAATTGATAATTCATAAGATCTGGCATTACAAAATTACCTGCTTGGGCGGCTCCACTATTTTTGGTATCCTTTACACCAGCTATCGCATCCAGACTGGGAAGATTTTGTAGCTGTGACTGTTTAAAAACCGCATCAGCTTCCTGAATTTTTGCAATGGCAACTTTCAGGTCCAGATTATTTTCAACCGTTTTTCTGATAATACTTTGAAGTTTTTCATCGCTGAAAATTTTATTCCAAGCAACATTGGCAACAGAAACACTGTCGTTACTTGTCTTTTGACGGAAGAGATTATCCTCCCTGCTTTGTTCAATGTCTGGATTTTTATAAGTATCTGTTATTTTACACGAATGAAAGAAACCCGCGACACTTACTAATATGATTAAATTTTTTAATTTCATTTTTCTCAACTTTTAGTTATTCGCTTAATTCTCCTTCGTATTTTTCAAGATCCTTTTTACCACTTACTTTTTCCTGCAAATACATAAATACCGCAAATAAAATTGGAATAAAGAACACCCCGAAAATAGTTCCGAATAACATTCCTCCAATGGCTCCGATTCCAATAGACTGGTTACCTACAGCTCCTGCTCCTGTAGAAATAGCTAATGGAATCAATCCGAAAATAAACGCAAATGATGTCATCAAAATCGGACGAAGCCTTTGTTTGGCACCACTAATTGCAGCATGCGCAATAGTATAACCTTTCTTCCTTGCATCCAAAGCAAACTCTACAATAAGAATCGCATTCTTCGCCAAAAGCCCAATCAACATAATTAAAGAAATCTGTGTATAAATATTGTTGGAACCTCCAATCCAGCTACTGAACATCATTACACCTGCCAGACCAACCGGCAATGAAAGCATTACTGCAAACGGCAAAATGTAACTTTCATACTGTGCTGCTAAAAGGAAATAGACAAATACACAACATAAAATGAAGATGTAAACAGTCTGTCCACCCGCCGTAACTTCTTCCCTCGTCAATCCGGAAAACTCGTATCCGTAACCTTGTGGAAGTGTTTCTTTCGCCACTCTTTCAACTGTATTAATAGCATCTCCGGAAGAGAATCCCGGATTTGGTGTTCCATTGATAGAAATTGCAGTAAATAGATTAAAACGTCCAACAGCCTGCGGTCCGTAAACCCTTTTGGCAGTAATGAATCTGCTCAAAGGTGCCATTTCTCCCTTGCTATTTCTTACCTTGATCATATTAAAGCTTTCCAGATTTTCTCTATCTTCAAAAGGAGCTTGATAGATCACACGATATTGTTTCCCGAACAAATTGACATTCGAAGAATAAACACCCCCGTAATAACCTTGCATGGTTCCTAAGATATCAGAAACCGAAAATCCTGCAGCTTTGACCGAAGCAATATCAACATCAATCATATATTGCGGATAATTAGGGTTGAAGGATGTGAACGTTCTTTGGATATCCGGCTGTTTATTCATTTTATCAATGAAATCATTGGTCACTTTTGTGAGGTCAGCAATATTTCCACCTTTTTGATCCTGGATCTGCATTTCAAAACCTGCAGCGTTACCAAAACCCTGCAAAGTTGGCCTACCGAAGAAGGTCATTTTTGCATCTTTTATACCTGCCGTTTCCTTATACATTTTAGCAACAAATGATTGCAGATCTTCACCTTTTTTGGTTCTGTCTTTCCAATCTTTCAATTTTACAATCAGCATCCCGTTATTAGAACCACTTCCACTGATCATCCCTCTCCCGGAAACTTTGAAAATATGCAATACTTCAGGTTGTTTCTTAACAATATCTTCAACTTTTTGCATTACAGCCTTTGTCCGGTTTTCATTGGAACCAATTGGAAGTGAAATATCCATAAATATACCTCCCATATCTTCACTTGGAACAAAAGACTTTGGTGTAGTATTCATCAACCAGATAAAAATTCCGGCAAAAACAGCCAGGCCTGCAAAAGCCATCCATTTTTTTCTAAGTAAAAATAAAATACCCCGCGAATATCTTTTTACCATCGCATCAAAAATGATATTGAAATTGGTAAAAAATCTCTGAATGAAACTCTTTTTCTTTTCTTCGTGAGAATGTGGTTTAAGGAAAATAGCGCATAAAGCGGGAC
>Ga0116227_10016755_pt1 | contig 10421 bp, 8 predicted proteins | sample S1TSphgellanicum_FD_89693 | JGI IMG/M metagenome (GOLD analysis project Ga0116227, IMG submission 89693) | Host-associated microbial communities from peat moss isolated from Minnesota, USA - S1T2_Fb - Sphagnum magellanicum MG | ecosystem: Host-associated > Plants > Peat moss > Unclassified...
ACCGAGGTCAGCGCCCGCAGCACATCCCCGGCGCCAAAATAAATGACCAGCCCAGTCACAACGGCAACGCCCGCCAAGGCGAAGGCGGCAGGCAAAATACGCAGGCGCTGGCTCAATTTACACGCGGTTTCTTGGGTCTGATGAAGATCCGGGCAAGGCGCGCCAGCTTCGGCATGGTCGTCGGGCGCAGCAGGCGCGCATCATAGCCCGCCATCCGCCGCTTATCCTCTTGCAGGCAGATATCGATCAACACCGCCGGGTCCATATCATCCGCCAGGGCTTTAGACCCGTTCATGGTAAAATTCGCATCCGCACCCTCTAGCCCATCCACCCCACGCGCAATCCCAATCCGCTCCCAGATCAGGAACGCCCATACCGCCGCCGTCTTCAGCGCGAAATACGGGCGGCGCCAGAGCGGCATACTGGCTTTGTGCCAGGCAATCCAGTTCGTGAAGAACAGAATATGCCGCCCCTCCTCCTGCACCACCGGCTCGAAGGTCTCAACCAGTTCCGGCGGAAAATAGCCCGAGCGCCGCGCCATCTCGAACAGCCCATAGGCGAAGAAGCTGTCGATACATTCGGAATAGCCGGTCACCATGAACCCCCATTCCGGGTCTTTCGGCAGCGTGTAGGTCTCCTCCGGCTGCATCGGAATGTCATAGGCCGCCACCAGCCGGGAGAGCACATCCCGGTGCCGCCGCTCCTCCGCCGCCATATGCATCAGCGCATCCCGCAGCGCCGGGTTCTTGATCGTGGCGGCAAACGCCTCGATCCGCATGGAGGCCTTGATCTCCGTCTGCACCGCGATATCCCAGATCGGCAGGGAAGTAATGCGCTGAAGCGTCTCCGCATCCAGCTTCGGCCAGTCCAGCACGGCGGGCTTATACGGGTTATAGGTCGCCCCCAGCAGCTGGGTCAGCATCCGAAAATGCGCGTCAGCCCCGGGCCGGATCGGCCCGTTAAAATCGAAATTCCAATGCCTTGCGTTAAAATCGGCGGTAACAGTGGCTGAATCGTCCATCGTGCTTCCTCAGGTTGCGCCAAATGCTGCAATGCGTTCTACAGGCAGGTTCTACAATAGGTTCCGTTGCGCGCGTATATGGCGTGGCGCAGCGCTTTGTGAATTGCAAACGGGCGGTTGAACGGCGGGGGTTTGGTTGGGGCAGAATGAGGCAACCCTGGTAACAGGGGCAACGGGTTTTGTCGGCGCGGCGGTGGCGCGCGCCTTGCACCGCGCCGGCCACAGCCTGCGCCTCACCGCCCGCCCGGGCAGCGACCGGCGGAATCTCGCCGGTATTCCAGCCGAAATCGTTCCCCTGGACCTTGCCGAGCCTTCTACCTTCGCGCCCGCCTTGCGCGGCTGCCGCTATCTCTTCCATGTCGCGGCCGATTACAGGTTATGGGTACCCAACGAAGCAGCCATGCGCAGCGTCAATATCGACGGCACCATCGCTTTGCTCAAAGCCGCTGACCACGCCGGGGTGGAACGCAGCATCTATACCAGCTCCGTCGCCGCACTGGGCCTGACACCGGACGGCTCCCCCGCCGATGAGGCCACCCCGATCCAGCCCGCCCACCATATCGGCGCGTATAAACAGTCCAAATACGATGCCGAACAGGCCGTCCGCGCGCTCGCGGCCCAGGGCCACAACATCGTCATCGTCAACCCCTCCACCCCGGTCGGCCCGGGCGATGTGAAGCCAACGCCGACCGGCCAGATGGTGCTGGATGCGGCGCGCGGCAAAATGCCCGCTTTCGTCGATACCGGCCTCAACATCGTGCATGTGGACGATGTCGCCGCAGGCCATCTCCTGGCGCTCGAAAAAGGCATTTCCGGCGAGGCCTATATTCTCGGCGCGGAGAATCTCATGCTCGGCGAATTCTTCGCCATGGTCGCGACGCAGAGCCATCGCCGCCCGCCTTCGCTGCGCCTGCCCATCGCGCCCTTGATGCCGCTGGCCTGGGCGATGGAGCGCATCGCCCGTATCACCGGCAAAACCCCGCTAATGACCCCCGACATCCTGACCATGGCCCGCAAGAAAATGTTCTTCTCCGCCGCAAAAGCCAAGCGCGAGCTGGGCTACGCCCCCCGCCCTGCCAGCGAAGCCGTGGCCGATGCGCTGGCCTGGTTCCGCGCCGAGGGGCGCCTGAAATGATCGCTTTCCTCGCCCTCCTGATCTGGCTCTATTTGTTCTTCCTGCACGGCCAGTTCTGGGATTCCGGCCCTGAACTCGCCCCCGCCACCCCCGCCGAATTTCCGGATGTGGACATCATCATCCCCGCGCGGGACGAGGCCGAGACGATCACCGCCGTCATCGCCTCGCTCACGGCACAGGATTATGCGGGCAATTTCCGCGTCATCCTGGTGGATGATAATTCCACGGACGGCACGGCAAACCTGGCCGGCGTCCATTCTCGCCTCACGATCATCACCGGCAAACCCAAGCCCCAAGGCTGGTCCGGCAAGCTCTGGGCCCTGCAGCAGGGTGTCGCCGCCAGCACCGCCCCCATCCTGCTCTTTGCCGATGCCGATATCACGCATGACAAGCGCCATCTCTCCTCCCTCATGGCAAGGCTGCTGAACCGGCGGGTCGACATGGTCTCCGAAATGGTCCGCCTTAACTGCCATTTCTGGCCCGAGCGTTTCCTGATCCCGGCTTTCGTGTATTTCTTCCAGATGCTCTACCCCTTCGCCCAGGTGAACAGCCCGCTCTCACGCACCGCCGCCGCCGCAGGCGGCACCGTTCTCATCCGTCGTGAGGCGCTGGTTCGCATCGGCGGGCTGGACAAAATCAAATCCGCGCTGATCGACGATGTCTCGCTCGCCACCGAGGTCAAGAAATTCGGGCCGATCTTCCTCGGCCATTCCGGCCTCGCCACCTCCATCCGGCCCTATCCGCATGTCGCGGATATCTGGAACATGATCACCCGCACCGCCTTCACGCAGCTGCGCTATTCCGGCCTGATCCTGGCCGGCACCATCATTGGCCTCGCCTTGGTCTGGCTGGTCGCCCCGTATGAAGTGGTGTTCGGCCATGGCTGGCGCTTCGTCTTCGGCCTCATCGCCTCCGCGCTCGCCGTAATCAGCTATTTCCCCACGCTTAGTCGCTACCGCCAGCCGAAAATCGTCGCCCTCGCGCTGCCCTTCATCGCGTTGTTCTACATGGCCGCCACGCTGGCCTCCGCCTTGCATTTCTGGCGCGGCACGGGTGCCAAATGGAAAAACCGCGCCTACGGAGCCGGCGCATGACCGCCAACGACAATAAAATCGCAAACCAGGCAACGCGCCCGGATGCCAATGTCGAAGCCTGGTCCGGCAAGGACAAGGCGGATGAGAACTTCCCGGTCGGCTCCTTCCTCATCCGGCGTGAGCTGCGCGACCATGTCCACGCCTTCTACGCCTTCGCCCGCAATGCGGACGACATTGCCGACAGCGCCAGCCTCTCCGCCGCCGAAAAAATCGACCGCCTGAACATCATGGAGGAAGTCCTCACCGGTACGCGCGCCGAGGGTGCGCCGAGTGCCACACGCCTTCGCGCCTCGCTCGCGCAAACCGGCGTGCCCGCCATTCATGCCCGCGAACTCCTCGTCGCCTTCCGGCAGGACGCCACCAAAAACCGCTATACCGACTGGGCCGACCTTATGGATTACTGCCGCTACTCCGCCGCCCCCGTGGGCCGCTACGTGCTGGACCTGCACGGCGAATCCACCGCCACCTGGCCGGCATCGGACGCGCTCTGCGCCGCGCTGCAAGTCCTCAACCATTTGCAGGATTGCGCGGGCGATTTGCGCAGCCTGGACCGCTGCTATCTGCCGCAGGACTGGATGAGCGAAGCGGGCGCGGCGACGGACGATCTCGCCCGGCCTGAAACCACGCCCGCTTTGCGCATCGTCTTCGATAAAATGCTCACCGCCACCGCCGCGCTGAACAGCGCCGCCGCCGCCCTGCCCGGCCTCGTGAAAGCGCGCCGCCTGCGCGTGGAAACCGCCGTCATCGCTCGGCTCGCGCGCCGCCTCACCACCCATCTGGAAGCCGGAGACCCGCTCGCCACCCGCGTCAAACTCACCAAGCCGGATTTCGCGCTTGCCACCCTGCTCTCGCTCGGCCGCCTCGCATGACAGACTCCGATATCGGCCACATCACCGCCTTGGTGAAAAAATCCGGCACCTCGTTCTATCACGGCATGAAAATCCTGCCCCCGCCGCGGCGCGATGCGATGTACGCGCTCTACGCCTTCTGCCGCGTGGTGGACGACATCGCCGATGAAGACGCCGAGAGTTTCGCGCATAAACGCGCCGCTTTGGACCTTTGGCGCGCGCGCATCTCCGCAACCTTTCTCGGCCAGACCGCCGATCCCATCACCCGCGCTCTGCTCACCGCCATCCGCACCTACGACCTGCGGGAGCCGGATTTCCAGGCGATCATCGACGGCATGGAGATGGATGCCGGCGCGCCCATCATCGCCCCCAGCCTTGCGGAACTCGACCTCTATTGCGACCGCGTCGCCTCCGCCGTCGGCCGCGTCTCCGTCCGTATTTTCGGCGACGCCTCCCCCGCCGCACAGGAGGTCGCTCATGCGCTCGGCCGCGCCCTGCAACTCACCAATATCCTGCGCGACGTGGGAGAGGATGCCGCAAGAGGACGTCTCTACCTGCCGCAGGAATATCTGAGCGAAGCCGGCATTCCCCCAACCCCCGAAGCGGCCCTCGCCTCCCCCCGCCTGCCCGAACTCTGCGCGCGCATCGCCGGGCTGGCAGATGAAAATTTCGATCGGGCCGAGGCAGCGATGGCGCGCTGCAACGCCCGGGCCATGCGCCCCGCGAAGCTCATGGCCGCGAGCTACCGCCCGCTGCTGAAAATCCTGCGTGGCCGAAATTTCGATTATAGCACTGCCCGCGTCAGCCTGCCGAAATGGCGCAAGCTTGCCCTCGGCGCGCGTCTCCTCGTCTCTTAAGGCAGTTCGAATGCGGCAGCCCGAAACCAGCATCCATGTCATCGGCGCGGGCCTCGCCGGCCTGGCCGCCGCCTGCCAGCTCGCCGAGGCCGGACGGCATGTGGTTCTGCGGGAATCCGCGAAATTCGCCGGCGGGCGTGCGCGTTCCTATGACGATACGGTGCTCGGCGCACGCATTGATAACGGCAACCATCTCCTGCTCTCGGGCAACACCGCCGCACTCGGCTATCTCACCCGCATCGGGGCGAAACGCGCCCTCACCGGCCCGGACGAGCCGGTCTTTCCCTTTGTCAATCTCGATACCGGCGGCCATTGGGCGCTGCGCCTCAATCGCGGCGCCTTTCCCTGGTGGGTCTTCGCACCCTCCCGCCGCGTGCCCGGCACCGGCATTCTGGAGTATCGCAGCCTGCTGAAATTGCGCGCGGCCAGGCCATCTGACCTTGTGGAAGCCCTGATCGGCAATGACGGCAGGCTCTACCAGAATTTCATCAAGCCGCTCGCCATCTCGGCCCTCAACACGATGCCAGATATCGCCGCCGCCGCCCCGCTCAAGGCGGTATTGGCCGAGACCATCGAACTCGGCGGCTATGCCGCCCAGCCGCGCTACGCCCGTATCGGTCTGTCCGAGAGCTTCATCGAACCCGCTTTGGACTATCTCGAACGCAAGGGTGCGGAAATCCGCTTCGGCGACCGCGTCACCGCGCTCGACCCCTACCAGCCCAGCGTGGTCGCCGTCCCGCCTTGGGTCGCCCCCACGCTGGTCCCGGGCCTGATCGCCCCGGATGCGTTCGAATCCATCTGCAACCTGCATTTCCGCTACAGCCACCCGCCCGGCGAGGCCGGATTCTGGGGGTTGATCGGCGGCATGGCCGAATGGGTTTTCGCGCGCGATGAAATCCTCTCCGTCACCATCTCGGCGGCCAACCGCTATGCCGAAATCGACAACGCCACCATCGCGTACAAGGTCTGGGGCGAACTGCAAAAGGCGCTCGGCATCACCGCCCCCATCCCCGACCACCGCGTGGTCTGGGAACGCCGCGCCACCTTCCTCACCACACCGGCGCAACTCGCCCGCCGCCCGAAAACCCACACCGCCAACCCCAACCATTTCCTCGCCGGCGACTGGACCGATACCGGCCTGCCCGCCACGATCGAAGGCGCGATACGCTCGGGCAACGCCGCCGCCACCGCCCTGCTTGTCCGGCCCTGAAAGACACGAAACGGGCCTTACGGCGCCAAAAAACGAAATTTTTTCACCGCCGCCAAAGTTCAGTAAAATCCACAGCATTTCCCCTTTAAGTTGTATATTCTTGGCAAAAACGCTGCTATGATGGTAAAAAAACAATCGCAGCAAGAATAGTGCAAAACCGTACACAACCTTAACCCCTACCGCGCCGATCAGCTTTGCGCATCACAACCCAAGAATAATCTGGACAACCTTTACGGCATGCCCTATACGTTATAGGACTACTCTTTGCGTCAGTTAACGGAACTTGTCATGTTGGACCTGTCTATCGTTCAAGAACCAAAAACAGGATCAAGCATTGTCATGCAGACGACATCCGTAACCGTGCGCAGCACTGGCGAGACCGACCCCTCGGCCCCGCTTTACTCCGTCAGCCAGCTGGCCCGCCAGCTGGGCGTCACTGCCCGCACCATTCGTTTTTATGAAGATAAGAACCTCATCACCCCGCAGCGCGCCGGCACCACGCGCGTTTATACCCATCGCGACCGGGCCCGTCTCGTGCTTATCCTGCGTGGCAAGCGGCTTGGTTTCTCACTGCGTGAAATCAAGGAATTCCTGGATCTCTACGATGCCGACCCGGAACATCATCTGCAGACCAAGCAGCTACAGGCTGCAGTCCGCAAGCGCATGGTCAAATTGCAGGAGCAGCGTAACGCCATCGACCAGAGCCTGACCGAGCTGAACGAAATCGACCGGCAATGCGACGCCGCCCTCGCCAGCCAGGCGGTCTAGAACACCCGGCCCCGAAGGTGGCCAAGACTCCCGGGTCGCGGATGCGGCCTAAACGCCCCGGCCGCGAACGCGGCCTAAAACCACGGGTCGCGAACGCGGCCTAAAACCAAGGGCCGCGAGAGCGGCCTAGAACCACGCGCCGCGCCAGCGGCGTTAAACATCAGAGGAACGTCCATGACCAACGTTGTTATAGCCGGCTATGCCAGATCCGCTTTCGCCCCCGCCAAAAAAGGCTCGCTCGCTCGGGTCCGCTCGGACGAGCTGGCCGCCGATGTCGTGCGCGCGCTGGTCAGCCGCACCGGCGTCAAGGCTGAGGACATCGAGGACATCATCGTCGGCTGCTCCTTCCCTGAAGGCGAGCAGGGGATGAACGTGGCAAGGCTGATCGGGCTGCTGGCGGACCTCCCGCTGTCGGTCGCCGGCACCACCGTCAACCGTTTCTGCGGCTCTTCGATGACCTCCATTCACATCGCCGCGGGCGCCATCCAGATGAATGCCGGCGAAGTCTTCCTCTGCGTCGGCGTGGAGAGCATGAGCCGCGTGCCGATGGGCGGCTTCAACCCGATGCCTTCGCCCAAGCTCTACGCCGCCAAGCCCGAAGCCTATATCGGCATGGGCGACACGGCCGAGAATGTCGCGCAGCGCTGGCAGATCACCCGCGCCCAGCAGGAAGAATTCGCGGTGAAGAGCCACCAGAAGGCCGCCGCCGCCCAGGCCGATGGCCGCCTGACGGCGGAAATCGTCCCCATCTCCAACGGCAAGTCCACGTTCGAGCGCGACGAATGCATCCGCCCGGATGCTTCCGCCGAGGCCCTGGCCGGGCTGAAACCCGCCTTCTCAAAAGAAGGCAGCGTCACCGCCGGCACCTCCTCGCCCCTGACGGACGGCGCCTCCGCCGTGCTGGTCTGCTCGGAGGATTACGCCCGCCGCCACAACCTGCCGATGCTCGCCCGCATCAAATCCATCGCCGTCGCGGGCTGCGCGCCCGAGATCATGGGCATGGGCCCCGTCGCCGCCACCCGCAAGGCGCTTGCCCGCGCCGGCATCACCGCGAATGAGCTGGACGTGATCGAGCTGAACGAAGCCTTCGCGTCCCAGGCCATGGCGTGCATCCGCGACCTGGAGCTGGACCCGGCGAAAGTGAACATTGATGGCGGCGCCATCGCGCTCGGCCACCCGCTCGGCGCCACCGGTGCGCGCATCACCGGCAAGGCCGCTGCATTACTCAAGCGCGAGGGCGGCAAATACGCGCTCTCGACGCAATGCATCGGTGGCGGTCAGGGCATCGCCACGGTGCTGGAGGCCATCTGATCATGGAAATCCGCACCGTCGCCGTCATCGGCGCCGGCGTCATGGGGGCGAGCATCGCCGCCCATGCCGCCAATGCCGGGGTCAATGTCCTGCTGCTGGACATTGTCAAACCCGGCAACCCCAACCGCAACGCCATTGCCGAAGGCGCCATCGAGCGCCTGAAAAAAATGGACCCGGCGCCGCTGATGGGCAGCCGCGCCGTCCGCCTCATCAAAGCCGGCAACACCGAGGACAATCTCGACGACCTGAAGGATGCCGACTGGATCGTGGAGGCCGTGATCGAGCGGCTGGACATCAAACAGGCGCTCTACAAGCAGATCGACGCCGTGCGCAAACCCGGCTCCGTCGTCTCCTCCAACACCTCCACCATCCCGCTGAAGGAGCTGGCCTCCGGCCTGCCGGAAAGCTTCACGCGCGATTTCTGCATCACCCATTTCTTCAACCCGCCGCGCTATATGCGCCTGCTGGAAATCGTCGGCGGCGAGGGTCCGCAATTCGCCGCCCTGCAAAAATTCGCGGATGTGAAACTCGGCAAAACCGTCATCAACTGCAACGACACGCCCGGCTTCATCGCCAACCGCATCGGCACGTACTGGATTCAATCCGCCATGGTTCTAGCGCTGGAGCTGGGCCTGGAAGTTGAAGAAGCCGACGCCGTCATGGGCAAGGCGATGGGCTTTCCCTCCACCGGCGTCTTCGGCCTCATGGACCTTGTCGGCATCGATCTCGGGCCGCATGTCAACGCCTCGCTGGCGCGCCTGCTCCCGGGCTCGGATGCGTTCCATTCCGTGAACCGCGACACCGGGATGATCGAGAAAATGATCGCCGAAGGCTATACCGGCAATAAAGGCAAAGGCGGCTTCTACCGCTCGACCCGCGGGCCGGATGGCAAGCGCGCCAAAACCGCGCTCAACCTGCAAGCCACGGCGCAAGGCAAGCTCGAATGGCGCTCCTCCAAGCGGGCTGATATTCCGCTGGTGAAGGATGCGCGCAAGGACCTCAAAAAACTCCTGAACTCGGACACCAAATACGGCAAATACGCCTGGGGCGTGCTCGGCCGCGTGCTGGCCTACACCGCCTCGCTGGTGCCCGAAATCGGCGAGAGCATCGCCGATATCGATGCCGCGATGCGCCTTGGCTATACCTGGAAATTCGGCCCGTTCGAGCTGATCGACAAGCTCGGCGCCGCCTGGGTCGCCAGCCGCCTGCCCGAGCTTGGCCTGAAAACCCCGGTTTTGCTGGAGCGCGTCGGCCAGGGCAAATTCTACCAGCCCGGCGAGGGCGGTGCGATGACGCAATTCGCGCTGGATGGCCAGTACAGACCCATCCCGCGCGCGCCCGGCGTGCTGCTGCTGGAAGACATCAAGCGCGTCCAGAAACCCGTTCTCGGCAATAAATCCGCCTCCACCTGGGATCTGGGCGACGGCGTGCTCTGCTTCGAAATCCACGCGGAAATCCGTGGCTCGCTGCTGAACATGCTGGATGGCGACGTGCTCGGTATTCTTGAGAAAACCGTCGCACTGGTCGGCAAGAGCTACAAAGCCCTGGTGCTGTATAACGACGATCTGCGCGAAGCCCCGCACAAAACCAATTTCTCGACCGGTGCGAATATCGGCATGGCCTATATGATGGCCAATATCCGCCTCTGGGGCAAAATCGAAGGCTCGATGAAGGACGGCCAGAAGCTCTACCAGGCCATGCGTTATGCGCGCTTCCCCATCGTCGGCGCACCGGCGGGTCGCGCACTCGGCGGCGGCTGCGAGATGCTGCTGCATTGCTCCGCCGTGCAGGCCTATGCCGAGAGCTATATCGGCCTCGTCGAAGTCGGCGTCGGCCTCGTCCCGGGCTGGGGCGGCTGCGCCACCATGCTCACCCGCTGGAGCCAGGACAAGCAACAGCCGAAAGGCCCGATGCCTGCGGTCGCGAAAGTCTTCGAAATCGTCTCCACCGCGACCGTCTCCCGCTCGGCGGCAGAAGCGATCGAGCTTAAATTCCTGCGTGCCACGGATGGCATCACCATGAACCGCGACCGCCTGCTGGCCGACGCCAAAGCACGCGCGCTCGCCATGGTGGCGGAAAACTACACGCCGCCTGAGCCGCCCGTGCTGAATCTGCCCGGCGCCACCGGCCGCGTCGCGCTAAAAATGGCAGTGGATGGTTTCCACGCCCGCGGCGTC
>Ga0116227_10016756_pt1 | contig 10421 bp, 11 predicted proteins | sample S1TSphgellanicum_FD_89693 | JGI IMG/M metagenome (GOLD analysis project Ga0116227, IMG submission 89693) | Host-associated microbial communities from peat moss isolated from Minnesota, USA - S1T2_Fb - Sphagnum magellanicum MG | ecosystem: Host-associated > Plants > Peat moss > Unclassified...
CCATATAAAGGCCATCCAGCCACATCTGGTAAGGGTAGCGTTGTTTGTGCCAGAAACCGCCGTCGTGTGTGCGGGGTTGTTCTCTCAGCTGTTGCCGCAGCTGATCTATTGCCAGCTTATATTTATTGTCGTGCGTAGCTTTATAGAGTGTCAGCAATACGCGGCCGTTTTTAATATGATCGATGTTGTAATCCTGCTGCCGGTACGTACGGATATGACCGTTAGCATCCACAAAAAAATCCATGCTTTTTTGGATGTACTGGAAGTATTGGGGATTACCCGTTTTTTTCCATAAACCGGTAAACCCTTCCAGTACTACGCCCTGGTCATAGGCCCATTTTACTGGTACGCCCGGTTGCATCACCAGGGAATCGTCCCAGATACGCATCACGGTAGCGGCCATGCCGGCGGCACCGTTCTGCGCCTGTGTATAGACAGCGAAGAGTACACTACCGGCTATTAATAGCGTGGATTTAAAACGTATGCGCATCCCCCGCATTGTTTTTAGTGTTGGTATAGCGACAGTTGTCGCGTATTACATTTTTAGCATGGCGTATTTCCATTGGCTTGGCGCCGGCTGCCAATTGCAGGAATACCTGGTCGAAATGTACATCTGTTGCTTCCAGGCATTGAATCCCTTCATCGGCTTTTATCACCAGGTTGGACAATTGGATATTATGCACCGGCATCTCTGGCAGGCCGCGGATAAACACCGCCTTTTTTGCTCCGTTACATACAATGTTGTTGATATAAAAGTTACTGAACTTTGGTGTGGCTTCGGTCACCGGCAGGGTTTCCACCTTAGGGGTGGTTCTCTTCTCTCCTGCCAGTGGCACGGGGTCCTTGGCGGCGTAATACATATCAAACAGGATGGCTTCACCTGGAATGTCATTCATGTTGATGTTAGCCGCATAGATATTCTCTACGATGCCACCCCGGCCACGGGTGGTTTTAAACCGCAGGCCGATATCGGTGCCAAGAAAGGAACAATCAGACACATAGATATTACGCGCGCCGCCAGACATTTCGCTGCCGATCACAAAACCACCATGTGCATGATATACGGTGCAATACTGTACCAGCACATCTTCCGTGGGCTTCCCCCGTTTGCGGCCCTGTTCATCGCGACCGGATTTGATACAGATGCCATCATCGCCTACATCAAAAGTGCTGTTCAGGATCTGTGCCTGACGGCAGGATTCGAGGTCTACCCCATCTCCATTTTGCGCATACCAGGGATTTTTTGCATAAATACTCCGCAGCGTAATATTCTCACAAAGCAAAGGATGCAAACACCAGGCAGGTGAATTCTGGAAGGTGACGCCTTCCAGCAATACATTTTTACAGGATGCAATGCTTACCATATTAGGCCGGAGAAAATCCTTGATACCCGCGTAATCCGCTATTTTACTATCTGGCGTAATCACCCCGGCCAGATTGGTTTTTGAGCCGAGATAAGACGAGCGGGAAGGATACCAGCTAACACTGTCTTCTCCTACCAATCCACCAGAGGCAACCAGTTTCTCCCATTGCGACGCGGTTAATTTTGCCTTCTTGACAATGCGCCAGGCATCGCCACCACCATCCAGGATACCACTACCGGTAATGGCTATATTTTCCTGATCCACGGCAGACACTGGCGGTTGACAACGCACGGCTGCCAGTCCTTCGTAGGTAGTATTGATGAGCGGGTATTGGTCAAAGTCGGTGGTAAACTGCAACACCGCATTAGGCGACAGGTGAAGATTCACATTGCTTTTCAGTACCAGCGGTCCTGTGAGCCATATACCGGACGGCACCAGCACCACGCCGCCGCCTTTGTTGCTGCAGGCGGTAATGGCTTCGTTGATGGCTTTACTGTTAAGCGTAATACCATCTGCTTTAGCTCCATAGGTAATAATATTCAGGGTATCTCTTTTGAAATGTGGTTCATATACCTGTGGCAGCTCATATTGGTACTTCCCTTTAAACGGCGAAGTTTGCAGGTAAGCGGCCAGTGGTAGTTGTTTTTCCCGGATATCTCCGGCTACCAATGCCGCGATTTTTGACGCGCCATAAACGGAGAAATGGGTATTGTCGGTAATCCCATTCGGTAAAGTATTGTAATGCCCGGCTGGCGTGGTACGAAACATTTTTACGGAGCCGGTATCTCCCTCCGCGCTAACGAGGGCGGAACTGCTTTTCAGCAGATCTATCAAGGGTACGTCCAGGGCATTGGCCACTGCTTTTACCGCAGCAGGATAATCGCCGTGGTTATCTTTCTGTACGCCATCTATAAAATTACGGCGTACTACGGGTGTGATAAGTACCGGGTTCGCGCCTTTAGCGCGGGCTTCCTTCACAAAGCGTTCGAGATTGGTTTTATAGGCGCCGTTCGGTGCAGCGTAGCGGTTGCTATCGTTGATAGCGGCGTCGTTGTGACCAAACTGGATCAATACCCAGTCGCCCGGTTTTAATTTTGACAATACGGTATCCCAGCGGTGTTCATTGATAAAACTTTTGGTGCTTCTTCCGTTGACCGCATAATTCCTGATCGGCACATCTTTTTCAAAATACAGCGGAAGCATTTGTCCCCAGCCTCTTTCCGGATTATCCTCCAGTGGTTTGTTGGCCATGGTAGAGTCGCCGATAAGGAATATAGTAGGTTTTGGACCGGCAGGCGCCAGTCCTAATAATGACAACAATAGTAACGTTAGAATTCTCATTAGTTGTATTTATCGTTTTGCTTAAATTCATTTTTATTGGTAACGGCATCGATCTGGTCTTGTGGAATGGGGGCTTTTCACAGGTACACCAACGAGCGGTAGCTGGTCAGTGACGGCTGTTAGCTTTCCGCTGAGAAACACTTCGCTACCTTTCGTATCGTGCGGTTACAAGTCTACAGAACTATTTGTGAACAGGGAAGTTTATTTACGCAAACGTTCCCGGAAAAACTGTACTTTCACCGCGATAAAATGCCGGGAAACATTGTCCGGAAGCCCATATGAAGTATAAAGCAGCCACCATCAAAGATATTGCGCAGGCGCTTCACCTGTCTACCTCCACGGTATCGCGTGCGTTGCGCGACAGTCATGAGATCAGCGCCGCTACCAAAAAACTGGTACTGTCACATGCGGCAAAGCTGAACTATCATCCCAATCCGATTGCGCTGAGTTTGAAAGAAAAGAAGAGCCGGTCCATTGGAGTGATCGTATCTGAAATTGCGAACAGTTTCTTTTCACAAACGATCAACGGTATTGAGTCTGTAGCTAACGAGAAAGGCTATACGGTTATCATCTCCCAAAGTCATGAATCCTTTGAGAAAGAAGTAAGCACCTTACAATACCTGGCCTCCAGGTCTATCGACGGATTGCTGATCTCTGTTTCCAGCGCCACCAAAGACCTGACACAGTTAAAGGCGCTGCATCAGTACGGATTTCCGATCGTATTTTTCGACCGTATTATAGCAGACATCCCCACCCATAAAGTGATGGTGGATAATTTCGAGGGCGCGTATAAAGCCACCATGCACCTGCTGGCACAGGGATACCGGCATATTGGCTGCATCACCAATTCGGCGCATCTTTCCATTACGCGGGAACGGGTAGCAGGTTACCTGGCGGCGTTGGAAAAACATGGTATTACCCCACAGCCGTCGCTGATAAAATATTGTTTTCATGGTGGCATGCTACAGGAGGAAGTCACGGATGCAGTGAACCAGTTGTTGAAAAGCAAAAAGAAACCAGACGCTATTTTCACCACCTCCGACAAGCTCACTACCGGTTGTCTGCGTGCCTTAAAAAAGGCGGGGATAGCCATACCGGAGCAAATGGCGCTTACCGGATTTTCCAATTCGGACCTCATAGAGCTGCTACAGGCTCCTATCACCGTAGTACGGCAACCGGCCTTTGAAATGGGACAGGTGGCTACCGAATTGCTCCTGCAGCTGATAGAAAGCAAACGGCCGATAAAAGATTTTGAGACCCGGGTATTGCAATCCGAATTGCTGTTACCCAACCGCTGACCATCCTCAAAGCAGCATAACGGCGTAAAAGTATAATGAAAAGGAGTGGATGCACCTTTCCTTTTGGCAGGGAGATGATGAATTTTGTAAGCAATAACCACCTGTTGAATGTGGTGGTGTTACAAAATTATTTATCACTTCAATCACCTGATATGCCAAGAGCTAAAGTTGCGCGTAAAAGTACGTCGGTAGATATGACGGCCATGACAGATGTTACCTTTCTGCTCCTCACCTTTTTTATGCTGGCCACGAAATTCACGCCCGTAGAGCCGGTAGCAGTGGTTACTCCCACGTCTATCAACACACAGATATTGCCCGATTCAGATGTGATCCTGCTGACCGTCGACAAAAAAGGCCGCATCTTTTTTGAGATGGACGGACAACCTAAGCGGAAAAAGCTGATCGACGACCTGGACCAGCAATTCCAGCTGGGACTATCTGCACAGGAGAAAAATACTTTTATGGTAGGGGGAGGTATTGGTACTGATCTGAAACACCTGAAATCCTACCTGGCCATGAAGCCTGACCAACGGAAGGGGCATCCTATAGAAACGGGCATCCCGGCTGATTCTATCAATAATGAACTCGCCATCTGGATCGAGTACGGCACTGCCGCACAGCAGCATAGTATAAAGCAGCTGAGATATTGTATCAAGGCTGATAACGAAACGCCTTATCCGCAGGTGAAACGGGTACTGGAAACTTTCAGGGGAAAAAAGATCCAGAAAGTAAACCTGGTGACCAACCTGGAAACAGCTCCTGAGGGCTCACTCGCGGCGGCAGAAAGCAGAAAAAATAACTGATATTTGTGTATATCAGTTACTTAGCACATGATGGGAACAATTATTATTCGAAAAGCTGTTCAGTCAGACTTACCTGTATTACTGACTTTTGAACAGGGCATTGTTGCAGCAGAAAGACCTTTTGATGCCACCTTAAAAGAAGGGATTATACATTATTATGATATTGCGGCCATGATCGATGCCGCCCATGTGGAGGTACTCGTAGCAGAAGCAGATGGGGAGCTGATCGGCTCCGGGTATGCGCGCATCCAGGATGCCAAACCCTACCAGGTGTTTACGCAGTATACCTATCTCGGATTTATGTACGTAGTACCGGCCTGGCGGGGCAAGGGGGTGAATAAATTGATCCTGGACGGGCTGAAAGCCTGGACCCTGCAACAGGGGATCACTGAAATGCGGCTGGAAGTGTATGATGAAAACGGCGCTGCCCTGAAGGCCTATGAGAAGGCGGGTTTCCGGAAAAACCTGGTTGAAATGCGGCTACCACTCTAACTTTCGGGGGATTTTCAAAAAAGTGGCACAATTTTCGTCTACTGGCTTGTACAAAAGAATTTTAACCATGAAACAGATATTCGTAGCCTTAGCAGTAGCAGTCGCTTTATTTTCTTGTTCAAGCCATGCTGAAAATGCCGCCGCTATTGAAAGTGCCAAGAAAGCCACCATTGATTCCATGAACAATGTAAGTGCCATCAAAAAGGAAGTAGTAGATTCTATGAACGCGCTGAAAGGCCGTCCGGTACATAGCAGGGAAGCCGCAGGTACCCAATACACCAACGAAGGTACACCAGCAGTAGCCAATACGGAGGCTCCCGCAGCAGCTCCGGCTCCTGCAAAGAAAAAGGGCTGGAAATCATGGAGCCACACCGCTAAAGGCGCCGTGGTAGGTGCGGGCGCAGGTGCAGTTACCGGCGCTATTGTAAACAAAGACCGCGTAAAAGGCGCCGCCATTGGTACATTGATTGGTGCGGGTGTAGGTGCAGGTACCGGTGCGATTGTAGATCATTCCAAGAAAAAGAAAGCACAACAGTAATAGTGATAGATTTTACCTAAAGACGGCGTATCCCCGGATACGTCGTCTTTTTTTATGCCATCCATGACCGCCCTTTTTCCGTGAGATAGGGGTAAAACAGGTCCAGCAGCAGGTCCGCATAATGGGTCACGGCCTTCTTTCTTTTTAACCGGGTGGTTAGCTCGTTGGCGGAAATCCAGAAATCACCGATCATATAAATACCCTGGATCAGGCTTTCCCATACGGTGGCCGGGATATCTGCCCGTACGATCCCCTGTTGCCTGTAATCTTCAAACAACAGCAGGAACTGGCTCCGGCGGATTTTAAACCGTTGCGCATATACCTTCCTCAATTCGGGCATACGACGGGCAATCACCACAAAATGGATGTAGATAAAGCGATACTGGTAAATGTGCGCTAATATGGCCGTTACCGACTGCCGCAGCGCGCCGGGCCGCTCCCCTTCCCCGCTGAATACGGGCAGCGTATTCAGTTCGTTGATGTGGTTTACGTAGATCGTGGTAATAATATCATCCGCATTTTTGAAGTAATACTGAATGTTGCTATGACTAATCCCCATCTCTTTGGCAATATGCCGGATGGTGACCACGTCAATCCCCTGCTCATTGAACAACTCCAGGGCGGTGGCCAGGATCTTTTCCTTTGTACCCATTGTGCACACGTTTTTTTTATATCTCCCGAAATTAAAATTAGTACAAATGTACAATATTTTTATTTTTTGTACATTTGTACTAATTTATAAAAACAGGAGAAGATGAAGATCAGGGAAATTACACTCAATACCAGTCAACTTGCGGCTACTACCGCTTTTTATACCCATACCCTGCAACTGCCGGTAATTCGGGAAAGCGCCAACAGTGTGAGCTTTCAGGCAGGCAGTTCGGTACTTACCTTTGAACAGTCCGATACGGTTGCTTCGCCGGTATACCATGTGGCGTTTAATATCCCGCAGAACCGGCTACCGGAAGCCATTCAATGGCTGCAAGCGACTACCACCCTGCTGCCGGTAACACCCGATAGTGCTGTTGCCGACTTCCCGCACTGGAACGCCCATGCCGTATACTTTTACGACAACAACGGCAACCTGCTGGAACTCATTGCCCGGCACGATCTGAAGAATGAAGCAGAGAAATGGCAGATAGCAGGTATCAGTGAAATAGGTATTGCTACACCCACGCCTACCCGCTATGCGGATGAACTGATCCGGGACTACCAGTTGCCGGTGTTTGCCAAACAGCCGCGGCTGGAGCAATTTACCGCGCTCGGTGATGACGAAGGACTATTGATTATTGTTGCGGAAGCACGTAACTGGTATCCGACTGCGATACCAGCCCAACATTTTCCGGCGCGCGTTACTATTGAATATAACGGTAACGTTCATACGTTATCCGTATAGGAAGACCAGGACACCTGTTTAGCCTTCCGGTTTCACTGGCCGGCAAATATGAAGTGATGTATTACTATGCAGGCGTTTGCATCGCTGACTTCACCTTTTCGCGGTGAAACAGTCCCCACTCCACCAGGTTTTCCGCCACCGGTAAAATGGTTTGCCCGTAAGGTGTAATGGCATACGCCACCGTGACAGGCTTTGTGGCCAGCACTGTACGCGTGATGAGGAAATTTATTTCGAGGATCTTCAATTCCTTCGACAACATCCGGGCGGAGATGCCGGAAATTTCCCGCAGCATCTTTTTAAAATGATTGGTTTCTTCTGTGCGGTTGGCGAGATAGCGCAGCAGTTGCAGTTTCCATTTACCACTGAATAATTCGACGCTATCACGCATTGCGGTGAGTTCCTCTTCGCAGGTTGCTTCCCGTACTGCTCCTTTAATATTGATCGTTGCCATATCGCTGGGTTCCTCTTATGTAACCGGTTACCTCCGGTTTACCTATAGCAAAGATAACGGAACCGGGTAATAATTTTGTGGCAAACAAAGCAGCTATGAAAGCGATCATATTAAACGATTTCGGTGGAGTGGAAAATTTTTCGATGGCAACTCTGCCGATGCCCGAACCAGGGCCAGATGCGGTATTGGTAAAGATTGCCGCTACCGCATTTAATCCCATCGACTACCAGATCCGGCAGGGCGCTACGGAACGTAAGCGCATGCATTCGCCGGTGCTGGGACGGGAGTTCGCCGGTATTGTGGAAAAAACAGGTGATGCCGTCACGCGTTTCAAAGCGGGCGATGCGGTGATGGCTGCCTCGGGTAGCATGGGCAGCAATGGTACCTATGCGGAGTATATTAGTGTACCGGAGCAGATACTGGTGCATAAACCAGCGGGCTTGTCTTTCGCAGCAGCAGCGGCGGCGCCTACGGCTTCTTTAACAGCGCTGCAGTGTATTCGCAGGCTGGGGCTTTCTCCGGCGGCGGATATATTTATCACCGGTGCGGCTGGTGGCGTAGGACTGGTACTGATCAAACTATTGCTGCACGCGGGATTCACCCGGCTGCTGGTTACTGCCGGCAACGAAGACAGCCGGCAACAATTGCTCCACGCGGGTTTATCTGCTGCACAGATCATCGATTATCATCAGCCCGATTTGCTAAACGTTATTGCCGGTCAACGCGATGGGAAATTATTTGATGCGGCTATAGATCTCGTCGATCATCATCTCTCGGAAATAAGCGCCGACTTACTCAACACCCAGGGTATTTACCAGGATGTGACGGCACTCTCCACACCGGCGGCACGGGAAACGCTGTTTAACAAAGGAGCTGTGATCATGAATATTTCCAACTATGCGTATTCATTGACGGGACAACTGGATTATTATGGACATGGACTTCGTCATATTGTGGAGATGCTGGGAAACGGCGCCCTCTCGCCTTCACCCGTATGGATTACCGGCGGGTTTAGTGTGGATACCGTACAACAATCGCACGAGCTGCTGGAACGCAATCAGAGCAAGGGACGGAAACTGGTGATGACCATGCATTCTAATGCTAATTTAATGTAAAGCCCCCATAACGGCATTATGTTTGAGGCAGGACGCGCATGTGGAATCAACTTATAGAAAATGCAGACCACCTGCCCAACTTCCTATGGAATCTGATACTGGCAGGCATTGCAGTCATTACAGGATGGCTGATCAAGTTTTTATTATCTATCTTTTTGCGTCAATCTGTACAGGCGCAGCAAGAATTTTCCCTGATCCATACGATCCTGTTCCGGTTGGGAAAAGCGTTTAATTACTTTCTCCCGCTGTTGCTGCTGAACATGGTTATCCCGCTGATGCGGGTAGATCCTAAGTATGCACCGGTACTGAGTAAGATGGCGGAGATAGCCTTAACACTTTCCTTTGCGGCGCTTGTGATTGGTGCGATCAAAGTAATGGAAGATTATGTGTATCACACTTACGACCTGAAGAAGAGCAATAACCTGAAAGAACGTAAGATTCGTACCCAGCTGCAGTTTATCCGTAAAGTATCTATCGCATTGGTACTGATCCTCACGGCGTGTATTATTCTGCTGAGCTTCGACAGTATGCGTAAGCTGGGCGCAGGACTCCTCACCGGTGTAGGCGTTGGCGGTATCATCATCGGTTTTGCGGCGCAGAAATCACTTGGCAACCTGTTAGCCGGCTTCCAGCTGGCTTTTACACAGCCCATCCGTATCGATGATGTATTGGTCGTGGAAGGTGAATGGGGACGAGTGGAAGAAATCACGTTAACGTATGTTGTACTGAGTATCTGGGATCAGCGTAAATTGATTTTACCGATTAACTATTTTATAGAGAAGCCCTTCCAGAACTGGACCCGTACCGGATCTGAAATACTGGGTACCGCCTTCTTTTATATGGATTATACAGTGCCGGTGGATCAGCTGAGAAAAGAATTTGAACGGTTGCTGGACTTATCGCCATTGTGGGACAAGCGCGCAAAAGCGCTCCAGGTCACCAATACCAGCGAACGCACCATAGAAGTAAGAGCGTTGATGAGTGCTTCCAACTCCGGTAATGCTTTTGATCTGCGTTGTTATATCCGGGAAAACCTGATCAAGTATGTGCGGGAACATCACCCGGATAGTTTACCAAAAACCAGGGCGTTTATTGAAAATACAGAGGAAAAAGTATTATCAGCTTAGTAATTTCTCCAGCATAATTAAGTGTTTACAGGGAATCCCGTTTTCGTATATGGATTCGGGATAGTGGATGGTAAAATAATTTTTCTGAACGGCAGTGATTTCAAATCCCTGCCGTTGGTATAAATACAACTGTGCAATGCTGGAGTTGCCGGTAGCAATGCAAAGCCGTTTCATACCCAATGCCCTGGCGCGTTGGGTGGCATCCTGCAACAGGAGCTTTCCCAGTCCTTTTCCCTGGTAGGCAGGATTGACCGCAATGTTCTTGATTTCCAGCGCATCGTTGTCTTTCAGTAAAACGTAAGCGGCAATTACCTGTTTCTTACGTTCCAGGATATATACATCACTGAAAGGCAGATAGGTATTGATCATGGCTACGGAGGGATCGGCCAGTAATAACAGATCATAGGGCATCTTCTCATGGGTATCCAACTTCCGGATAAGTGTCTCTTCCTGCAGGGAGGTCATCGCTGATTAATTTTGTTGCTATGAATTGGAA
>Ga0116227_10016757_pt1 | contig 10421 bp, 8 predicted proteins | sample S1TSphgellanicum_FD_89693 | JGI IMG/M metagenome (GOLD analysis project Ga0116227, IMG submission 89693) | Host-associated microbial communities from peat moss isolated from Minnesota, USA - S1T2_Fb - Sphagnum magellanicum MG | ecosystem: Host-associated > Plants > Peat moss > Unclassified...
CCGACGGACGATCCGATCATGATCGGCGTCGGCGGCACGACGCTGCTCACCGAGAACTCGTCGACCTCGGCTTCGAGAACGGCTTGCAGAACCTCGCCGACCTTCTGCCGACACAGCAGCTCGAGGGTCGTCAGAAAATCTTCCGTCGGCGGCTTGGCGGCCGCCCGCGGTTTGCGGTATACTTTCTTCAAGGCGCATCTCCGGTTTGGTGTGGTTACCTCGGAGCTACGCCTCTTTCGTTGCCGTCCCCCCGGAGATTGGCACGGCCTCCGCCGGCTACCGTACCTTGCGGACGCGCCCCAAACGTATCCGCAAGTTGCCAAACATTCTCACGGTCGCGTGGTTCGCGTCCAGACCCATTCGTGTGCTTATATTGACCCTACCACGGCTTGCAACACCGACCGAGAAGGGCTCGTAAACCTTAAGCCACGGCCCCGCCCTCCAGCCCAAGGCCATCTCACATGGCGCCGCGAACCACATGCCTCAACCTCTAAGATAATCGCCGTGGCGGTCTTCACCAGGCGCGAAGACGACCGCCAACCTCTCGAACCAAGCCCGCGCTGTTCTCAAACAAAGCCGCGCTCATCTCAAGATCCGTTAACCAAACCTCAGCTATTTCCGGTTACTCATAAGAGTGCCGACGTTTTGGATTTCCTAGCGCCCGAGCCCGAACTCAAAGCTGAAGGACGTTGTGATGCCACGTAGACCGGTTGGAAGCGGAACGCTCATTTTACGAGGTCTGCTCATCTTACTCTGCACCGCCGCTTTGAACGCGCAGACCGATGCGAAGACGGTTGGATCGATTACGGCGCCCTTCGCCTCTTACCATGGCTTCACCGACGCCGCACAAATGGCATCGACGGCTCAAAGAACGAGAGCCGCCCTGAATCGGGCCGCGCTCAGGCTAAACGACGTAACCAGGGTGGACCCACTGGCTCCAATCGCGGCGGTGTCGAGACACCCTTCGATCGATTTCCGCAGAGCGCGAAACCGGAACTTATCCGCTTCAATGATCGGCCGCTATATTGACCCATCGGTGAAGGGTAACGACCGCGCCGTCGTGATGCGCAGGATGCTCGAGTTCCCTTCCGATCAGAGACAGAATGTTCAGTTTTCCGACGGGACGCACGATTACGCGAATACGCGCGAGGGGCTTGCCGCGCTACGCCTTCAGCACTGCGCGATCGTTAATAAGACGTCTTGCGTCACAGCCTGGGGATCGATCGCCGGCTATCCCGGCGATGCCGCGAACTCGTTCGCACGCCCATCTCCAGCCGCATACCCAAATCCGATTCAACCCGGCTCCGGCATCTACTATGGTTTCGATCAAGCCTACGCCGGCACGAGTTTCAGTGCGGCGCGCGGCTACATGTCGGTGCCGCACTGCTCGACGTTTCGATCCAGCCCGCCCGGGAACACGCAGCAGGGCATTGTTAACAACACATCGGCCACACAATATTACGAAACTGGTGGGGTTTCTCCAGATCAAAAGGAGACGATCTACGCCGGCATTCAGTTGATAACCTCAACTGGAGAACTGGTCGCATATTATGAATCCAAGAACGGCGGGAGCACAGAGGTGTATACTTCTGAATTCTCCCCCAAAGTATTTTGCGACACGGGAGGCCCGGCTAGCCCTGCCCACTACATCTTGATCGTCGCTGGGATCGTGCTTGAGCCGGATGGTGTGCAGAACGCAATTTGGGATACATATGCCCAAGAGTACGATTCCAATGGACAGCCGGTAACGGTGGACAATAATCCGGTCATCACGTCCCTGGTCGACGTTGTTCAGAGCCCTTCGTGGCAGATCGATTGCACCAAATGCACGCTCAACCGGCGCTTCTACACCATGACTGATAACGGCGTCAACACGAATATGGACGATGATGAAGATCAGGAGATGTATCGTAACGTCTTGCCGGATGCCATACCGCCGACGGACTTGCACGACAATCGTTTTCCATTTGGGCAGATGGTTAATTGGCGCTACGGAACTTTCGCATACGAACAGCCGAATTTCCCAACCACTCAGTACCTCGGACAGACACAGGTCTGGTATCCGAAATTCACGGGCGACAATCCGAACGGCTCCGGTGCACTCGCGCATTGGGAAATAATGGAGTTGCCGGGCCCACCGAACGCAGGAACGAGTGGCGTTGGAATCTTTTCGGGGTTTTGCCAAACCGTCGGGGCGGCACCGAGCTTCCTGGGCGTACCTGCGTTCTGCGCTACTGACGTAAACAATTCGTATTACCAAGGCAACTAGATAATGCCGTGCTTTGCGTCTCTGAGTCAGGAAACAGAATAGATGCGCAATGTGATGTTTGCGTCGATGATGGTCGTGCTGACTGGAGCGCTGTCAGCATGCAGCGGCCCGATTAGCTCTGCGCCGGTAGTCGCCTCGCAAAATCTGGCACCGCAGAGGGCCATCCCGATCGAGCAACTTCGCCAGATGGTTCTCGCTGCTCCCGACGTGTCCACGAGAGAGCTTATTCTGCAAGAATACGTTGGTCTTGGCGGACCCCCGCTAAGAGCGTATTACCGGATCGCAGGCACGAACTTGTATAAATCCAATGACGGGGACGTACGGTTAGCACCGGGAGGGGTTGCGGATGACGACCGCGCAGTTTCCCGCAATGCCTGCCAGATATGGACCGGAAACGCCCCTCCGCCTTGCAGCCCGCCCGGCGCACTGGGACCCTTTCGCAGAGTGTATTCGAATCCCGGCTATAACGGCGAAGAAGTTCAAAGCATGCTGCCCAAGAATAACCCCGGACTACCGTCCGGAAGCACCGCCATAACAGGATACGCTTACCTGGAAGGATGGCCGGGCGCCGGCACTAGCAATTCTGAGTTCGGATTACAATTTAGTCCAAAATATAACTGGTATCTTCCCTACATTCACGGGAGCGGGCCGAACGCGCCTTTTTTGGCGGCGGAGAGCCCTTTCAAGAACTACGCGTTTCCGGCGGGAGACCCTATCTTGCTGCGAATTAGCGCTGGTCCTGCCTTAGCAATTTCCGGCTTTCCTCCAACAGCTCTAGCAAATGGTGTTCCGTATCCCGCAACCTGTACGATAAAACAATGCATTTTTGGCGAAGCGATCGATCTTAGTCGCGAGTGTAACCCTTCAGTCACTCTTTGCTCCGCCGGATTAGCTGAAAATGCGACAGGGTGGAAGCTTACAGACTGCTGTATTTTCGCCCGCGTGACGTCGATCGCGGAAGAGAACGATCCCGATTTCAACGATCAATCGATTTTTTCAATGGTCTGGCAATCCGCTGAGTTGCTGACTCTAACGAGCGGCAGTCCGACTGGTGAAAAGTGGAGCTACGCACCTTGGAGCGGCGGCGGTTCGCAAGATTGGCCGAACGACCCTTCGAAGATCATCGTTACTGGTAAGACGGCGACGGGCGAAGCCGACAAGATCGACCTTCTCGCTTCGCCCGCCATTCATCGAGAGCCTTAACGTTGCTCTACGTCGTTTGCTCGCGCGCGGGCGCGGCGTGCCGGAATTCTTAGGTCGTGCGATCCCTGCGCGAGATTACATCGTATTGCGCGGCCATCGCTTTCGCCGTCTCGATGGCGACGGCTCCGGAAGTAACACTCTCGCATTCAATCTACGCCGCGCTCTCACGCGAGCGACAAGAAAAGTGGGGTGGTGAGCCGAAGATCGCTGAATTCGGCCCGTCCTTCAGTAGCTTTCTGACGGGAGTCGCTGTTGACTCCCACGGCAAAGTGTTTGTGCTCGAGACCGAAGGGATCGCCGAAATCAAAGACGACGGCAGCATATCCGAGATTCACGTGCCTTTCGAATGCCCTACCTGCAACGATGATGATGGTCTCTTATTCTGGTCAAACGGCATAGCAGTCGGACCCGGCAAGACAATTTGGGCGAAGATCGGGACGACTATCGTACGTTATGCGGGCGGCAGGCTGATACCGACGGTTCCTCCGGATCAGGCGAACCAAACTGCACTGAAATGGGTCGCCTTTGGCGCCGATGGGCAAGTCGTCGTGTCGGACAGATGGGACGAACGCGGCATCACGATTTTCGATGCGTCAGGTAAATTATCGCGGCACTCGTTCCCGGAATTCATCCGATTCGTCGCCGTAGGGCCGACCACGTGGATGGTTGGAACCCCAGCCGGCGGCTTTGATCCAGGACCGAATTGGGTCGTATTGTTCGTCAATGGAAGTCGCCTTGGAGATCCGAAAAAACTGCAGCTGCCCAATTGGTCGAATGTAACGGCGATTGCGCCGTCCCTTGGGGATAGCGCTCTCTTCATCGCGACGGACGCCGGATCGCCGGCTCAAACGCGCCGGCTACCTGGAGCCGTCTTTGAGGTGCGTCGAAACGGGGACGTCCGACAAGTCGCAAATAACCTCGGAACGGTAAGGGATCTCGCTGCCGGCCGTGACGGCGTCTGGTTAACGCAACCGGACCGCCGCCGTGTGTCACTCTTGGGATCCACTGGCTTGATACGCGATTTCAGCACCGGCGCGGCCGCTCCCACCAACATTGCGACCGCTCCCGATGGCTCCGCGTGGTTTACTGATGCAAAGTTTCCGGCCGTCGGACACGTGTCTCGCGACGGACACGTTCGATTCTTCGGAAACGGCATCTCACCACTCAATTTGCCCGGAACCCCGGCAATCGCCGCGGATGGATCCGCTTGGTTCCCCGAAACGAATGGCTCGCACCCGCGCTTAGCGCAGATCACTCCAGACGGAGTTATCCGAGAATTTCCTGTCGGTTCAAGTGGGCACGGGTGGCCTGTAGGAGGCTGGATTCAGGCGCAGGGCGATGCCTTGCTTTACAACGCAACCGACGAGACGGGAATTGCGAAGGTCTATCGACGCTCGTCAACGGGGTCGACGCGCACGTTTTCCACCAGCGGATGTCTCGTCACGATGACGAACATCGCTTGCCTTGCGAATAGCAGTCTTAAGCTTCAGATTCAGGACGCGTTCAAAGGTCCGGTTTTCAACGCCATTGTTGGACCAGATCGCAATGTTTGGTTTACCGATCAGTCGCGCAGTGCAATCGGTCGGGTGAACCAAGTTGGGCAAGTGACGTATTTTTCAAGAGGGATGACACGCTGGGATAGCGCGCCCGAGTACCTCACCATCGGTGCCGACGGCGCATTGTGGTTCACTGAATTGCGCGATCGTATTGGACGCGTAGATATGAGCGGTCACATTACCGAGTACGATGCCGGACTTCCGCCAAGGTCGTTCCCCGGGGGGATTGTTACGGGCTGCGATGGCGCGTTGTGGTTCACGCTGTATCATGGAAATGAGTTGGTTCGCCGTACGCTGGACGGAACGATCACTCGTTTCCGTAACGGGATCACGCCGTCGCATGGCGGGACGGACGCGTACACACCGCCGGCAGGCGAAACGCTAGATTCGGTGGGCCGCATTTGGTTCAATGAGCCGCAAGGTGGCCGAATTGGCCGAGCGACGCTATCCTGTTCTCGAAGAGCGTCATCGCACATTTGAGGCCATCTGGCGAGGCTCGTCGTGACTGCGCGTCTTGAACGCGCGCTCGATGCGCTCGCTCACCGCTACCGGAGACCGGGCGGCACGGCTGCCGTCGCACGGGAAGACGAATTGCTGGATTGGCGTGTGTGGGGTGGGGGAGCGCAGAGTGTTCGAGGAAGTGTTTGGCACGAGCGCGGCGGCTCCCGAGTTCGCCGGGCTCTTCGCGCTGATGTCACAAGCGCAACGCTGCGCTTACGGTGCCTCAGAGATGCTCCAACCCCGGATGAGCAGCCACAGCATGAAGATGAGTTCGCCGAAGAACGTGACGAACACGAATCCCGTGTTGGCGTCGGGATAGAGGTATGGCTGCACGCTATCGCTGACCCAGCCCAGTCCGTTGACGATCAAGATCACGCCGAGCCACCACGGGATGTAGCCCGAGCGGACGATCAGAAATCCGACCAATACCAAGTGAATTCCAAATAGGATGAGCCCGAACGAATAATCCGAACGAAACGTATGGAGCAGCAGGTTCACTTGCGCGCCGAACGGGCCGGGGCCGAAGCTCGAGACGTATTCGGGCGTCGTTATCATGCGATAGACGGTCGCGACGTTGAGCAGACCGGCGAGCGCGATCGCCGTGTAGATGAGCTGAAACAACGCCGCGAGCAGCGATAGCGCCCGGTTCACGGGCGCGAGCAAAAGGTACAGTCCCCAAGCGATGATGATGTCTTCGATGAAGTTGATCGTGAAGCAAACCAGCACGGCGAGCAATTGCCCGTGATGGGCGCTGAGGTTCGCGAGGGTCACGGGGATGTGCCCGGGGATCACGAGCTTCGGATAGAGTTGGAACTCGGCATAACTGACGGGATTGAAAAGGTAGGCGAGGCCCACGATCAACGCGGCCTGACCGAGCGTCACGCCTTCGTTCGCTCCGAGACGTACCGGCGACGCTCGCATATCGGTCTCCTATTCCGAGCCGTGCCCGCACGTTCGGGACGGGTCTGCCCTGCAAACCGGGCCGGTCTGCGGCGGTCTATACGTCGCAGATGACACCGGTACTCCGGCCACCCTTCCGCCTCGGGAACCTGCATTACGCTTGGATTGTAGCCGTAGCGACCTTCTTCGTGTTGCTGATGGGCGCCGGGATCCGGGCGACGCCGGGCGTCCTGATCCGGCCCATCGAGCACGATTTGGGCTGGTCGGCGCAGACGATCTCGGCCGCGGTGGGCGTCAACCTCGCGCTCTACGGCCTGGTCGGCCCCTTCGCGGGCGGGCTGATCGCGACGCTGGGCCTGCGCCGCACGATGCTAACGGGCCTCGGCACCGTGACCCTCGCCGTGCTGCTCGCGGGCTTCGTGCGCGAACCCTGGGAGCTGATCCTGAGCTGGGGCGTGCTCGTGGGCCTGGGCTCGGGGCTGATCGCCTTCGTGATGGCCGCGACCGTGGCCAACCGCTGGTTCTACAAGCAGCGCGGCCTGGTAACCGGAGCCCTGATGGCGGCGACCGCGACGGGCCAACTCGTCTTCCTGCCGCTCCTCGCCACGATCGCCCAGTCGATCGGCTGGCGCCAAGTCACGTGGACGGTGGCCGCGGGCGCGGCGCTTGCGATCATCCCGGTCGCCTTGATCATCCGCGACCGGCCCGGCGACGTTGGGCTCATGGCGTACGGCGCGACCGAGGCGGTGACGCTCGCGCCCGAACGGCGGAACGCGTTCAAGATCGCCTTCGACGCGCTCGCGCGCGGTTCCAAATCGCCGGCATTCTGGATTTTGGCCGGCACGTTCTTCATCTGCGGCGCCAGCACGAACGGCCTGATCGGCACGCACTTTATCCCCGCCTGCGGCGACCACGGCATCCCGGAAGTCAAAGCCGCCACGTTCCTAGCCGCGATGGGGGTCTTCGATCTGATCGGCACGACGGCGTCGGGCTGGCTCTCCGACCGCATCGATAACCGCATCCTGCTCTTCACGTATTACGGCTTGCGCGGCATCTCGCTGCTCTTCTTGCCGACGATGCTCGACGCATCGTTCGCGAGCCTCTCGTTCTTCGCGGTGTTCTACGGACTCGATTGGATCGCGACGGTGCCGCCGACGGTACGCCTCGCGACGCAAGCCTTCGGGCTCGAAGAAGGTCCCGTCGTGTACGGTTGGATTTCGGCGGCGCACCAGCTGGGCGCGGGCGCGATCGCCTTCGCGGCCGGCAGCATTCGCACGTTGACATCGTCGTACACGCCGGCCTTCGAACTCTCCGGCATGCTCTGCATCGGCGCGGCCTTCGCCGTGCTCGCCTTCCGCCACGTCGCCCCCAAGCCCGCGCTCTCCGCGACTGCGACCTCGCCCACGTGACCGCGCTAACGTGACGCCGATCCCGACCGCGACGTCTACCGCGACCGCGCCGAAGGACCCGACCACGGGGACTGCGCGTGTACTCGCCATCGCAGCGGCCGTGCTGCTCGTGATCGCTGCGGCGATTCTCGGCGCGAAGATGCTCGCGCGTAACGGCGCGAGCACCGTCGCGTATTTCGGCACTCCGCTGGAGCCGCCGAAAAACGCCGTCGACGCCGTGTTAACTGGTGCGAATGGGCAGCCCGGCCACCTGCTCGATAGCGCGTACCCGGCGACGTTCCTCTTCTTCGGCTACACGAACTGTCCCGACGAATGCCCGCTGGCGCTCGCGTCGCTTGCGAAAGCCTACCGTGGTTTATCGCACACGGCTCAGGCGCACACGCGCATCGTGTTCGTCAGCGTCGATCCCGCCCGCGACACGCCCGACGTGATGGCGCGGTACGCCAAGCATTTCGGCGCCCCGATTGTCGGCCTCACCGGTTCGGAAGCGCAACTCGCGCCCGTGTGGCGCCAGTACGGCGTCGAAGTCGATTCGAAAACACATGAGATCGGTCACGGCGATGCGATCTACGCGATCGATTCAACGCAGCGCGTCGTCCTGATCTACACGCCCGAGACCCCGCCCTCCGAACTTCTCGCCGACGCAAAGCAACTCGCGACCGTGAAATAACGGCCCGCGTTGGTCGGGCCGGCCTTTGGCCGCGATCAAAGCGCGCACGCCGAGGATGGTGGGCCGCGCGAGTGAGGGTCTTCTCGACGCTAGCTCGACGCAGCCTCGACACTCTTTCATTACGGTTGGGGCGGGACGACACATCGCTGTCGGCTCCCGGCTAATCTCGCCGGCCCTTCAACTTTTCGTGAAAGAGAGACCAATGCACGTTCCCAACACGGTCCGTACGCTTCGAATGGCCGGAGCGAGCGCGCTGCTCGCGCTGACGGCTGCAACGACGGCCGAAGCGTCCGTCCATTCCCTTCCCCGGGCCTTGCGCAACGCGGCGCCGTCCGTGGCGTTCACCCGGCTCGACGATCCCGCCGATCCTACGTTCAACCAGCTGCTCGGCATCAACAACAAAGGCGTAATCAGCGGTTACTTCGGGAGCGGCGCCGCTGGTCACCCGAACATCGGTTACACGATCGCGCCACCCTACACGACCTTCGAATCCGATAACTTGCCCGGCTCCACGCAAACCCAGGCGACCGGAATCAACAACGCCGGGGTCACGACCGGCTTCTGGGCGCCGACCAACCTCGGAAGCGGCGACGCGAACTTCGGGTTTGTGCGCTCCACGCTTCCCCTCTATATCGACATCAACGATCCGCTCGTCGCGAGCGTGCCGCACGTGGACCAAGTGCTCGGCATCAACGATTCCAATCTGACGGTCGGCTTCTACAACGACAAGAACGGAAATTCGCACGGCTTCGCCTACAGCCTGGTGACGGGAAAGTTCATGCCGGTCTCCGTTGCGTTCAGCGGGGTTGCCATTGCCTCGCAGGCGGCAACGGGTCTCAACAACTCCGACCTGATCAGCGGGTTCCTCGTCAAGTCGAGCGGAAACTTCGATGGCTATCTCAAGTCCTTGACCAGCGGCACGTCGGTCCACTTCCGCTTTCCGCCGAACTTCAACACGCAGTTCCTGGGCGTCAACAACGAAGGCGTTGCGGTCGGGTTCTACAACGACCTGCAGGGCGTCCCTCACGGCGTCGTCTACAACTCGGTGAACGGCCACTCGAAAGCGCTAAACGATCCCAATGGAGCGATGGGAACGATCATCAACGGGATCAACGATAAGGGCGAGGCCGTGGGCTTCTACACCGATGCGGCGGGCAACACGCACGGCATGCTGATCACTGGTATCACGGCGCCCTAAACCGTATTGCCCCAGCATACGAGCCCAGTCGGGGCCGAGGCACAACCTCGGCCCCTTCCTGGCGTCGTAACGAACGGCGGCGCCGACGTCCGGACCGGGCGGGATGAAACCGAGGGCCCGACCCAAAGCAACGCGTCGGCGCGCACACGATCCTTCAATGGACATCTCCGCGGTTCAACGCGTCGATGACTAAAGATACAGCCGCTTTCTCGGAGCAATTCCGCAGAATCCGGTCGCTCGGGCGTGAACCGAAAATGTCTGCCGCGTTCGGTGAAAAAGTTCCCTAGCCGAGCCTTTCTTGAAATCCGGCTCCGCTCGGACGAGGACGTTCGGCCACCGGCCCTCCGATCGCCGCGATGCACGGTAGGCCGAGTCTCGCGCGCCACCTCACGGCGCTTGCGTTTCACCGTTCGATGGAATAAGCGGCCTTCTCCCTGGTCTCTCGGCCACAGGCGGATGCGTATGGCCGAGATATATTGCAAAATATCCGCCAAAATGCCGCGGGGCGTTTCAGGCTACGCGCAGCCACCTCGAGGAGCCGTGGTGAACTTTTTCCCATCTCCCGCCATCAACGCGTCGGGTGCCAAAGCAACCCGCATCGACATGTTCACGTTCTCATCGCCGCAGATGCGCGCGTTCCATCTGACATGGTTGGCGTTCTTCATCTGCTTCTTCGCTTGGTTCGCCGCCGCGCCGCTGATGCCGCTGATCAAGA
>Ga0116227_10016758_pt1 | contig 10420 bp, 8 predicted proteins | sample S1TSphgellanicum_FD_89693 | JGI IMG/M metagenome (GOLD analysis project Ga0116227, IMG submission 89693) | Host-associated microbial communities from peat moss isolated from Minnesota, USA - S1T2_Fb - Sphagnum magellanicum MG | ecosystem: Host-associated > Plants > Peat moss > Unclassified...
AGAAGAGGGGAGAAAAGAGGCAACTTTGTGGAGAGCATCTAAAGGACTGAAACTGAATTTTCTTCCTACCTACAATTGTGACAATCAAACAGGCTATCGAAAGACCTATCATGTTGAGACCCAGAACTCTCCTCCTACCATTGTTATGATGCTGACTACTCTTCACCAAGCATGGTCAACAGCAAAAACACCTCTTAATCACTGGACTGTTGCTGCACATTCAAATCAATTGACTTGCTACCAGATTTCAAACCCACAATCAGGATGCCATGTTTCATTTGCAATCTATCACAATTCATGTCACGTTTGCACATGGATTGATAAAATCTTGAAGGCACTGCCCATTGCAATCAAATGTCTGCATGATGACTATGTTTCAGGTTGTATAGATTGCTCTTGCCTCCGTAATCAACTGTTAGTCAGATAAAAGCAACACCAGTGCAAGTTTTCTGACCAAATTTTGGAAGATGTCCACTGTGCTGTTCATGGGTAGACCGTCACCAAGAGGATTGAACAATGAACCCCATTGAAACTTCAGACAAGCAACTGAAGCCAAATCATACCATTTACAGCTACAAAATATTCACTTCAATAGCGAAAAAGTCTAGAAGGGGGGGAATTGTCCTTATGTCAGGTGCTTCAACAGTACCAAACAATAAACGCCCTATTAGAGCTGTAAGACTATAAGAATCTCCTAGTGATTTTTGATTGTGCATGCAGTAATGATTTGCAACAAAGGCTGAAGTTGTTGCTGCAATACACAAATAATGTGGATTTGGAACAGAGTCCTGCACTTTGGAATTGGACAATGGTAACAAGTGCTCACTCTGGTGAGTTGCACCCCTTCACTTTAAAATTCGTTGGACGCAAAAAAATCTTGATGTGGCTCAATATGTGTTCTCAAAGTAACCTTTCATTTCTCTTCAAATTAGTTGCAAAAATGCAAGCAGGTTTCCTACAATGCAAATTGCATTACCCTGGCCAAGCATCCAAGTAGTGGGCTTCCTTCTTAGTGATGATAAGGCATAGATGTTACATTTGCTATTGAATTCAAATCTGTTGCTTATGACCACCAACAGAGTCCACAAAGCCCAATCCTAAAGATGACAGACCTGGGTCATTGATTTCACACAGTTGGAGAAGAGGGGAGAAAAGAGGCAACTTTGTGGAGAGCATCTAAAGGACTGAAACTGAATTTTCTTCCTACCTACAATTGTGACAATCAAACAGGCTATCAAAAGACCTATTATGTTGAGACCCAGAACTCTCCTCCTACCATTGTTATGATGCTGACCACTCTTCACCAAGCATGGTCAACAGCAAAAACAGATGTCTGTGCAATTGTTTCCTCCTTATGGATCTTTTACATCAGAGTTCAAGTGCCTCATGTCGCCAGCAATTGCCTGGGAGAAAAACACAACCAAAAACACAGAAATCAGCTGGAAATGGTCTAACAATTCTCCTGCTTCCAATTATGGTTCATCTCTAACTTCAGCCATTACAGCAAAACTGCTTGTTCTACAACTCACCTGGACAGCCCATCAGGATCATCCTCTTCCTCTGGCTCTTGCTCATTTACTTGCTTTATTCGCTTGCCCTCCCTTGGTCCAGTTCGCCCCCGCTTTTGCTTACCACTGTCCACAACAAACAAGCAGCAATATTGAGGCTAGATCAGGCAACTATGGACACATTCTGGAATCAATCTCAACAACAGAAACAATATTACATGTCACAAGGACTTCAATTTTAGAACAGCCCACAAGAGCTCCTATTTACCCTTTCAATGGCCTTTGATAACCTGAGCACAAAACATGGGAAAACCAATCCTGAAATACTCTTGCCCCTACCATTAAAGAAAAATGTTCTTCAAAACAACTGATACAAAATGGACACACTCATGATCATGGATAGACTACACCTACGGCCCATTTGTAGGAGTTCCCCCAGCCTTTCGGCCAGGCCCCATTCCATCCATCCTAGCATCTGCAAGTATTGTTGAACGATGATGGAGTCATTGACTGATGTAAAACCAGAGGGATTTCCAACTCAACTCTCTTTTCTTCCAAAAATATAAAAGCAATTGAACTTAAGTAAGAAACAACCAGTAACAAGATATCAATGACACAGAGCAAAAGTATTGAGAAAAGAGTGCTATACAGAAGGCGAAAGCCTTATCAGTACCTGAATCACGACCTGCTGCATGTTCATCCATCTGCATAATAGTGCAGGATAATGCTTAATGTATTTCAGAAATGTTGCTGTTGAACAACTCACAATCACAGATTTGTTTTGTACAAAACCTTACACAACCTTGTATCCAGAGAATGGTACCAGAGAAACTCCCTCCCTTTCTAAAACCTATACTAGAAACTAGGTTGTCCACAACCTCGTAAAAGCAAAACCAGCAGCAAAAACACATCACTGCAACAACACTCACCGCAGGAGATGTCACTGAAGATAATGAAAAGAGGCGATCCTCTGGTTGGAATTTGCGTGGTCGCTTCAGACTTCACACAAGAAAATAAGACATACTTTACAGTCTTAAATGCTTAAAGAAGCTCTGTGCATCACCAACATAGCAGATTTTTACAGAATATAGAAAGGATATGTACCCCAGTTTCTAGTTGGGAAAGAAGCAAAGACTGACAGGCATTTAGAGCTGGAACCCAGTGAAGGAAACAATGTGAACTAGAGGCCCAGCAGATGCAGAAGATGCACTTACTTGCTTGCTCCTTTACCCGAGCCTAGAAACCCTTCAAAGCCTTTCAACACATTTCCAGACTGGCTAGAATCATGCAAATAGGTGGTCTCGAGATCATAAACCTGCATGTCACATCCTCATGTGTGACACTTCAATTCCTGACCTACTATAAGAAGAAGAGGATGCAGTGCCTGCAGGCCTGACTAAATTGTGGTGTATTTTTCACCAAGTTCAAGCTAATGTCCCCCTTTCAGATTCTTGCAGGAGGTTAACACCTTCTAAGGGGGCAGATCGATTTCCAAATTCTTCCCCAAAGGACTTAGAAGCCCTAGGTTCCACCACAGTAGATTACCAGAGCAATCAGTTACTCCTTTGATCATAATTGAAGACATATCTAGTGATACACTTCTAGGGTTGGGAACCCTAACCCCTTGCAAGAACACCAAGGTCCTTTCCATTTGGGTACTGTATTGATGACAATAAAGTCCTCTATGATTGCCCTCGCTTCATCTCGCACATAGGCAAACTTTCCACATAACTATTGGTAGTCTTTTTCTAGAACATTGCTTCAGGAAGTGATGACAAGGAACTCCAGATTGAAGGCTGGAAACAGTTGCTGCACAACGTGCACTAGCAATGACAGTCACTACAGAAGAAGGGACTCAAATGCTCCTCCAGTCTACCACACCAAACAAACATACCTGTTTCTCAACGCTTCGAAGCTCCTCTTGTAGCTTTTCCTTCTTGGCCATCAGCAATTGGAGCGTCTGCTGCGGATTGCTCGTTCTTTGCCCTGACATCTCAAACCCTCTCACGCTCTTGAACCCTAATTCCGTCCCCAAGCAGCCATCAAAAAAGATACCGTCTTCGCGACTCCGCCATTCGTTTGTGCGTGTATCTGAATGCGGCTACAAAGACATCAATGGCCTTCACCTCCTCTTCTTCCCTCATTCCTTTTCTCTGCGCACAATATAAACCCTAAACCGACCATTTGGGAGGGTTAGAGCTAACAAGTTATTCTCTCCTCCTCAGCCCGTGCCTGCGTATGTGTCTATTACTAAACCGGAAGGATAAGCAAAATCGAGCATCTCTAGAAGCATAACCAAAATCGAGCATCGTCAACATTAATACTGTTCAACGGCCCGGTTCACGAGAGAGAAATGAAATAGATACCTTGCTTTGTATCAGAATTGGACTGCTATCTTCGCCCGATCCTCAAAAATAGTTGCTCTACTGCGCACATGCAAGAAGATGCAGAGAAGCTCTTTCAAGAAAAAAGAAAAGACCTCATTGCACCACAAATCCTGAACCCTACATCACTTCCAACACGCACTTACAAACATTGCTAAATCACGAGCGCAAAACAACACTTTCCGAATCCCAAGAGCGCGAGGAAGGGAGAGGTTGAGTTGTTGCGTTGCGGCGAGGAAGCGTAGTGGCGAGCAGCATTTTTTTCCACTGGCGAAAGTTCGCCAAAAAGAGAAATTAAAAAGAAAAAAAATCGAAAATGAAGTGTTTTTGAAGGTTTTCAATTCTCAGAAGTGAGGGAAAAAAATAAAAATAGACAGATTCCTATTTTTGGTTTCTAGTGTGTAGCCAAATATATAAACAGATGATTAAAGGCTTTTACTTCACATTTGGTTTATAGCCAGATTTGGCTAAATCTTCCTAAGGATCATCGCCAGTTTTTCAACATCTTTCTATGGATGGTCGCCACAAAAGAAAATTCCTCAAAAACACGCTGGTGGCGAGGGTGCGATGTCCTGAAGGAAAATTTAAACCCGTTTCAGATGGTCATGGATACGAAAACATGTTGGCTGTCTATTCACCAAATTTGAAATCTCAAAATGCCATATCATCTTGTCATCTCAATTGCGCCTTCAAATTTGGAACCCATTCATAGCTGGATTCACACTAAGAGTTAACTTAGTAGGGATAGTTTTATTCCATTTAAGCCTCTCTTGATTTGGGAGTTATATTAACCGAAACATAAGAAGTAAATTAACTCCTGCGCAGTTCACACAAAGGAGATAGACTAAATAGGTAGTGTGATGGGTTTAATTTAACCTTACCTTGAACCGTTCACATTAAGGGGTTTTCCAAACTACACGAAAAAAGTTTGGGCAGCTTGGGGAATAATCATTGAATTTGTAACAAAAAACTTTTCAAAAATTTCACAACAATGTGGAATTTCACACCAACGAAAAAGATCAACCTAACACGATCCAAGTTCTCTCTAAGGTCAACTTTGTCAACATCCCAAACCCCTTTCTGTATTGGAAGGTCATTATGTGAGACAACCTTCCATCCTAGCATGCCACTGTCATTTTGCAACAAAAGTTGTTCCATTTGGGAGGGTTGAAAGCGTCTCCAGCGGTGCTCAAAATGTGAACTTGCACAGTAAAATTGGATGAAGAAAATTGAAAATATGCCAGTGTGCAGGACAATGGTTTTGGCTCAGCATAATTGCACAGTTTGCTGTGGCCGGTAAAATGTCCAGCAACACTGTGCACCTGCACAAATGAGTGTAATGGATATAATCTGACTGCTGTTCAGTGTTTTTGATTGGCCAATCATAATGATTGGTTCAGATGATGAAACCATGCCAAACTTTATAAACAGAAAGCGCCCAAGAAAGGGCGAGAAAAAGAAACAAGAGGGCAAGGACCAAAGTTCTGTCAAGCAAAGAGCCCAAAAGAGGTCGGCCACAAGGAGGAAAGGGAACCACTAAGAACACAACCAAACCCTCAAGATGGTTTGCTATTAGTAGTTCCCCACCTATGTGTTGTCCCAGTTTCAGCTTTATGAGTGGGGTTGCAAAAAAGTAAATAACTAAACTTGGATGTGAAAAATATTTTTGCAGGGTTGCAGATTGAGCACAGCTGGAGCATCTCCACCAGTGCTCAGTATGTCACTCTGGATAATAAAATTAAATGTCTAAGTTTAGCTGTTTTTTATTTGGCAACCCCACCAATTAACTAGAACTGTATATACGTGGGGACTACTAATAGCAAAGCCACCTGGACCAATCATTATGATCGACCAATCAGAAATACTGAGCCGCAGTCAGGTCCTATTTATTACACCCTTTTTTGGAGGTGCACCAATTTGGTGCAGAAAAACCAATTTCCTGAGCTAAACCGGCACATTTTGACATTTTTGCAATGAATTTTACTGTATGGAGTCACATACTGAGCACCGTTGGAGATGCCCTTAGAAGATGTATGGCTCTTCAATTTCTTGTGTAAATTCACTTCATTATAATTGCATACTAGTGTAGCCTGTGCCACTGGCTCAAGTGCGAACACATTGAGGGCTTAATTGATTCTCCCTCCTAAACCCAAATTTTGAGTTTTCTTTGAATTTCCAGCATCAAAATCCACCCAAAAAGAAATATCTTTCACACCTTAGTTCTAAAAATTGTGAAATAAACTCTATTAAATCTGACTCGCCCAGGCTTTCCAACAACACCAAGAACGCCCCCAAATTTCAATACAGTTCTCAGTTTCGATTTTATTTAGTTTTCATTGAGAAAATGGTTCAATAATCAATAGCTTCCACACCTTAGGTCTAAACAGTCTCAAACCAAGTCAGTGCAGTGCACCCTTACTCATCAAGAGCTTTCCAAAGATACCAAGAGCACAGCTGAAGCACCATGGTTTGGGAGATCTCAGCCTGACAAAACAAAACAAACTACCTTGGTTCACAGATAAATGTATGTTTTTGTTGTGTTGTAGATCTACAAATGCTGGCAATACATGTCATATACATGGAAAATTTGTAGTTATGTTGATGAAATTAACTACCTTCATGTTATTGAACATTTTTTTAGTGAGTGTGTCCAAACACATCATACTTTGTTTATATGTCTATATAATCTCTTTCATTATGAGCTATAGAAACCAAGAATATACAATAACTTTGGTAGCAACAAATGCATTTAGAGTTTTTCAACTACATTTAGACAAATTTTTAATCAATTTGCATAAAGATTCTATTTAAGAATTTATAATACAATGCTTTCATTGAGACTATAGATATGTAAGGACATATCTGTAGATATAACAAACACATATTGTAACATATAAGCTTCATGTCATTGTGATTAGGTGATAGTTGTCTGTAATGCACCCCCAACCCCCTTCCCCAACCCCCTTCCTAAAAGGACTTATGTTTGCTCAAATATGCATAGCCAATGCTTTGAATATGAATTCTTATGAAACCTTTTGTCTTCTACATATACAGAACAAGTGCACGTTTAACACATCAAATATGTCCCCCACATAATGTAATGACCATATTTGAGCTATAGACATCAAATAACACATTTTTTTTGGGGGCCTCGATGCAACATGGATAGAGAAATTGTTCATTTTGCACTATAGTTTTTTTCACCATGATGTCCTGGGAAATGAAGCAAATTTTTTAATTTGTAATGGATCATGCATGTGATTAGTTGCACCACTCACTCACTTTTAAGTTTTTTTTCCAATGTTTGCCGGAAAAAAAAATTGCAGCATTTTTCTCACAAACCAATTCACAAAATAGTGAGAATTTGCCACACAAAAAAGTATCATTGCACTCACTTGTTCATCACAATATTATATGCAAGAAAGTATATATTATTGAGTACAATGTGCAAGAATCAATTCAAGACAACTGGTCACCATTTTATTAATAATTTGACTATGAGTGATTTGCAGTAACAAGACTTAGTTGAAGAATTCACATGATGGCCCTATTGGAGTCACCATTGCCACAACAAAGTTATTGACTCCAATGCAATGTATGAACTCTACTCATAAATGATATGTTACACTCACTAGTGGAAATTTCACAATGGGTACTACCTAATACACCAAAAATTAGCAGAATACACATTACAATTAATTGAATAGTGTAGTTATAAAGTATTATAAGGATCTGAGCTGCACATGTTATTGTACATGGCTCAAAATGAAGGACCTAATTGTCTCATGCCACTTGGTTTAAGATTGCCTAAACCAAGCATTGTGGGTATTAAAGGTGTTCGTGCTGCGAGTATAGTTAAGAAGAAAACTACTCCTTGTATTCCAGTATGAGATTTTCTTGAATGCAGGACAATTAAGCATACATCAAAATTGAACACAATATAACTAATATTTGTAATAAATACAACAGAATGAGAAATAATTGTATGTTATACTCAACAGAGCCTCATACATCTTTCTCTAAAACATGACACACTCTCCCTCAGCCAACCATGTATGGTCAATCAGATGTTGGTCCATCTTCCTCCCCTTGGATTAACTGTCTCTCCACTGATGTCAAATAGTCCTTCAAGCAACATGGTGGTGCATCTTTCAGCATACAGGTTTCAATTCGTTCATAGGGCACCTGTGTCTCCTCCCCCAACTCAGCTGCCACTGAAAAGTCTGGAGTATTTCCCAAGCATTGCTCCACAGGAGTAAACTCATTGATGGGTGCTGGATATGAGTCTGCAATGTGGTCTGCAGACAATTCTGGCAACTCAGGCACTAAACTTGGTTCCAAATTTGCAACCCCTCTTTGGATCATTGAATCACTCCCATCTCCATCAGTAGAGTGAAATTTTGCATCTGACTTTCTCAATAAAAATTTCCCCAATTTCTTGTCGTGGTCAGGTGGTTGGCACAGCAAAACCCATTTTGAAGCATGCGGACGATGCTTGGTGTGTTTTGTATAGGATGATTTGTTGTGAGTGCCACGGGACAACCTGCAAAAGGAACTAAAGAGTGAACAGGAGTTGCTAAAGTCCAGCCCATGATTCCATGGAAGTAGAACACATTGATGCTTGTTGATATGCCATCTAAGATATGGGCAACCTTGTCAAACACTGCAGTCCCAACCATGTTCTTTCATCTAACCTCATAGCATTCAGTTATGACCATTATGAACTTGGCATTTGCAGAGCTGCTATAGCATTAACTGATTTTCAGCCAACTTTTCAAGGCAAATCACATACAATTAAAATGGATTCAGAGCATCATGACACACACAGGTGAGATGTGAAGCACCAAGCAATATTGATGTGATTGTACAGAAAAACATCAACAAAAAATAGTAAATGTGATATCAAGGATTACCCAGCAACCCAATATTGCAGGGTTGGCTATCATGTGTATAGGGCATGATCACAATGTGATTTCAACCCACAGTACTTTCATATTAAGGCCCTCAATCCTAGCAGATGGATACTCCAAACCCAATCACATCTATTTGCTAAAGCAAAACATAAACAGAACAACTTACATTTCTGTTGTAACCTCCGACAGGAATTCACAAAGTAATAGAGGATCACCTCCACCATGCATGGCAGTGACAAGCTGCCATCACTCTCCACTGTTAAGGGTGAGGACACAAAGGTAGTAATCTGGTCAAAATACTGTGCCCACAAGGATATGACAATCTGTATGTGCAGTATGTTGGCACATTTCTGGCAGTTGTTAAAAACTTAACAATCAAGAGGCATAGATAATAAAAATGAAGCCCCGTTGCAGGGACTATTCTGGACAGCAGTCTTATTTGCAACCTGAGTATGTTTGTGAAATAAACTAGCACGAGAGATAGAGTACAACATAGAAGCTTCTAAGGGTGCATAATTTAAGAGCTCGGGATACAGAACTGAAAATCATGTCAATCTCATCTATCTATCTGCTGGCAAGTCACTTGGTGTGATACACAGACAGACAGATCTGAAGCGAGGTAAAGAGCATAAACTGCTCTACTGTGAAGATAATCAGTAGCATTGATCCTCACAACTAACAGCAATAATGGATGCAGAAACATGAGTATTCTCTGTTTCTACTGCAAGGTGTCAACAACAGCAATGAACACAGATATGATGGCAGTCATCTCACATCGTCATGGTCTGTTATTTGTCAATTACAAGAAGCCCCTCTGAAATATAAATAGCATACTTAGGGCAGAGACAGCTCACTTCTAGGCAGAAACTGAGAGACTTCATCCTTCAAGTCAGAGGTTCCAGCTCTAAAAGAATCCATAGCTCAAACTTCAGTCAAACTTCAGTCTTCCTTGCTTGGAATCCAAGATTGATCCCAGTTCAGAGCAATATCTTTCATAAGAATAGAGAAATCTCCATTCTCACGATGAAGAAGAAACAGCAAGGCTAACACTTCCTCAGGAAGCCACAGAAAGAACCAAACAAGGGGAGACAAAAAACAAAACAAAAAAGGAAAAACACACACTGGTATGAACAAAAGTGCCAGTCTCACACCTGTTCAAGGACCATCAACAGTAGTATGTATGATAGTGACTTAACTATCACAACTTCCCCACTGACTTCATCAGCTCCCAACAGTGGGTAAAGGCCGGTGACAAGCACCATCCTGCAAACTGAGTTTCTGCTGCAATTCTGGAAGCAACGGGAAGACTCAGCCATACAACTGGCTAGCAACAGACCCCACAACGAAGACCAGACAAAGAAACAAAGAAAGACAGAAAGGGAAAAGAACAGGGAAAGACTAAGAACAAGTGGACTTACAGGAAGCTCCCCACTTACATGACCCGAAGCAAAATCATTCTGAAAATGCCAAAAGCAGAAATTCCAAACAGGACTTTTTCTTTAAGAACCAACCCTCTAGTTCTCTTTAGAAGAACTTTAAAAGGGTAGCCTTTTGCCTTCAGAAAGACAATAAGACTGACCATCTGGAAGACAAAAAACTTCTTACAACTACAAAG
>Ga0116227_10016760_pt1 | contig 10419 bp, 9 predicted proteins | sample S1TSphgellanicum_FD_89693 | JGI IMG/M metagenome (GOLD analysis project Ga0116227, IMG submission 89693) | Host-associated microbial communities from peat moss isolated from Minnesota, USA - S1T2_Fb - Sphagnum magellanicum MG | ecosystem: Host-associated > Plants > Peat moss > Unclassified...
CCAAGACCCCCTGAAGAGCCAGAGTGTCCCGGACGAACGGTAATGATTATGCCGCGTTTGTGATCCGACGCAAGGCAAGAGTTCACGGATACGTGATCGAAGTTCCGCCCGTGGCCGGAAAACCTCATCAGCTGGCGCCCCCGCCCTGGCCTTTCAGCCGCGCCACCATGGCCGCGGAGAGGTAGCCGTCGGCGGTGAGTCCCTCGGCCTTCTGCCAAGCCCGCAGCGCCGCGCGGGCCCTGGCGCCGATGATGCCATCCAGGGATCCGGGATTATAGCCAAGATGAGCCAGGGCGGCCTGGGCGGCCAGGCGGTCATCCAGGGAAAGGGCCACCTCTTTCGGCCAGGGGGTGACAAGGTTTCCGCCGCCCGCAAAGCCGTCCGCCAGACGCCCCACGGCGAGGGCATAGGCCATGGAGTTGTTGTATTTGCGGATGGCGAAATGGTTGGGAAGCGCCAGGAAGGCCGGCCCCGCCGCGCCGCTGGGCAGGAGCAGAATGCCAGGCGCCGCCGCGTCCAGCGCCGTCCAGGCGAGACCATCGGCCCGCCGCGCGCCCTGCTTCGCCCACCAGTCCGCGGGCTCCGCCGGACCTTCGGTGAGGCTGTAGTCGAAACCGGAGCTGAGAATGACCTCCTTGGCCCAACCTTCGCCCGGCCGCCAACCGCCCTTCTTGAGCAGGTTCGCCGCCGAGGCCAGGGCGTCGGGTGGTGAATTCCAGATGTCGCAGATACCGTCGCCATCGCCATCGACGCCATCGGCCAGATAGGTGCTGGGGATCATCTGCACCTGGCCCATGGCCCCAGCCCACGAGCCCCTCAGGCGCGGGCCGGGCGCCATGCCGCGCTCCAGAATACTGAAGGCGGCGAGGAGCTGATCCTCCGCCCAGGGCCGTCGACGGCCCAGCGCCGCCAGGGTGGCGAGGGAGCGCACCACATCCATCTGCCCCTGGATCGCGCCGAAATTGGACTCCATGGCCCAAACGCCGATCAGGATGTCCCGCGGTGCGCCATAGGTCTCTTCGATAGCGGCAAGCTGAGGAATCTGATCGCGTTTGGCCGCGCCGATGGCGATCCGCCCCGGGGTGACGGCGCTGCGGATATAATCGCTGACCGGCCGCGCGAATTCTGGCTGGCTGGCGTCGTGCACGCTCACGCGGGGGTCTGGAGACAGCCCCGATAGCGACTGGTCCAGAAGGACGCGCGGCACGCCCTGCCTGAGCGCCTTGGCGTAAAAGTCATTGAGCCAGTCGGTGAAGTAGCCCTCGCCTGTGACGCCCAGCAGATCCGACGGCGTCGGGCCGCCGGGGGCGGGCGGCGGCGCCATGGCCGGATCGCCGGCCAGAGCCGCGGCGGGCGCCGCCAGGGCGGCCAGTCCCGCGCGAAGAAGGAATCGGCGCTGCATCGTCTGAAGTTTAAGCGGACGGACTGCGGGCCACCATTCAAATCGCCGTGCGGGGGCGCAATTGACTTCAGCCAGACCCCTCTCTATACGACCGCGCTCCGTTGAACACCGCCGCCCGGCAAACCCCAAAAGGCCCGCCATGAAGGTCAGAAGCTCGCTGAAGACGCTGAAGACGCGCCACCGCGACTGCAAACTCGTGCGTCGCAAGGGCCGGCTCTATGTGATCAACAAGACCAACCCGCGCTACAAGGCCCGCCAAGGCTGAACTGATCTAAAGGGGCGTGGGCGTCTCGCCCGCGTCTTCTTCTCCCACACTCACCGTTCAGACGAAACGCGCCGGTCGGTTTCGCGCGCTCAAGACGCGGGCGGGACGCCCGCGCTCCTTCGTCCTACTTTGTCATGGCCAGGCGCAGGAATTCCGTGCGCGTGCGCATGTCGTCGCGGATGACGCCGGTGAGGTGGCTGGTCATGAGCCGGGCGCCGGGCGTGCCCACGCCGCGCAGGGTCATGCAGCTATGCTCGGCCTCGATGACCACGCCGACCCCCTTGGGCTCAAGGATGCGGTCGATGGACGATGCGATCTCCGCGGTCAGCTTTTCCTGAATCTGCAGGCGACGGGCGAAACCCTGGACGACCCGGGCCAGCTTCGAGATGCCGACCACGCGATTGGTGGGCAGATAGCCCACATGGGCCTTCCCCACGACCGGCAGCATATGATGCTCGCAGAAGCTGATCACCGGAATGTCGCGCAGGAGGACGAGTTCGTCATAGCCCGCCACCTCCGAAAACGTGCGTTCGAGATATTCGTGCGGGTCCGTCTCATAGCCAGCGAACAGTTCGCGATAGGAGCGGGTCACGCGGCCCGGCGTGTCGAGCAGGCCCTCGCGGTCGGGATCATCGCCCGCCCAGCGGATCAGGGTCCGAACGGCTTCCTCGGCCTGGTGTTGGGTCACGGGCCCGTTTGCCGCCGGACGGTCGGCGGCGGGTTTGATCTGCGGTAGGGACAGAGCTTTAGTCTCCTGTGGACAATACGGGAGGGCGCGATGACTTCGCCCCCCGGCGCACTTAAGATCGCGTCTTTGGGGTTTCAATTCGCGAGGGAGCGATTCATGGCCGACGGCGCCGCCGGGCTGGAAGGCACACACACCGAGGCCCAGGGCAGACTAAAGAGCCTGATCGAGCGCATTGAGCGGCTCGAGGAGGATAAGGCCGCCGTGATGGGTGATCTCAAAGAGGTTTACGGCGAGGCCAAGGGCGAGGGATTCGACGTCAAGATCCTGCGCAAGGTGGTGCGGCTGCGCAAGCAAGACGTGGCCAAGCGCCAGGAGGAGGAGGCTCTGCTGGATCTCTATATCTCGGCGATTGGCGGGCTCTAGGGCCAACGCCGAATGGCGGGCTTTGTGAGGCTTGTCGCACGGCGGAAAACGATCGGCGCGCCTTTATGCGTGGCTGGTTTTGCTCTGACAGCAGAGATCGGGGTTCGTTGATCATGTCCCCTTTTTTCACCTCCACACCTTAGAGCGGTTCAAGCCTGAGTCGGCCTGGATGCTTGAGGTGACGGCTGCGCCGGCAAAGTAGGGGGATGGCGTTGAATGTCTTGACGCTGGATGATGTGGAGAAGCGCTTCGGCGGCTTTACCGCGGTCGATAATCTAAGCTTCGCTGTCCCCGAAGGCGGGATATTCGGTTTCCTGGGTGGCAATGGCGCCGGCAAGACCACATCGCTGCGCATGGCCCTCGATATCATCCGGCCGACACAAGGGCGTATCACAGTTCTGGGTCGGTCGCCCGGCCGTGAGAACGCCGCCCTGATCGGTTTCCTGCCCGAGGAGCGCGGACTTTATCGCCGCATGGGGGTGTTGGACACGGTCAGTTATTTTGGGCGTCTCAAGGGCATGTCCGCGTCGGCCGCGCGGAAGGCGAGCGAGGCCTTGATCGACAAGCTCGGTTTGGGAGGCTGGGCGAACCAGACGGTGGATAAACTGTCGAAGGGCATGTCACAGAAGGTGCAGCTCGCCACCGCCCTCGTGAACGCGCCGCGCCTTCTTATCCTGGATGAGCCCTTCTCAGGCCTCGATCCTGTCAATCAGGGCGTACTTGAGGATCTCATTCGGGACACTGCTCGTGGCGGCGCCACCGTGGTCTTTTCGACCCACGTGATGCAGCACGCCGAACGCCTCTGCGACCGGCTTTTGCTCCTCTCCCGCGGCCGAAAGGTGTTCGAGGGCACGCTGGTTGAAGGCGCCCGTGTGATGCCGCGCCGCCTATCTGTGACAAGCCGAGCTGATCCGTCCCGTTTGCCAGGGGTGGCGGCGGCCCAGGCCGTCGGCGACGCCGGTAACGGCTGGCGCGATTGGGAGCTCCAGATGCTTCCCGGACATGACCCAGCCGATCTTCTGCAGACCTGCACAAACGGCGCCTTTGCACTGAGGCGCTTCCAGACGCGCGAACCCAGCCTTCACGACATTTTTCTGCACCTGGTTGGCGCCGATGAGGAGAGCCGCCCATGAGGCGCGCCCTTCTGATCGCCACGCGTGAATACAGGCAGGTGACCTCCACCCGGGGCTTTTGGATCCTCCTGCTGGCACTACCTGTTGTCTTTGGGGTGAGCGCACTTGCGGGCCGTTGGATTAAATCCGAACCCACCGCCGCTTATGTGCTCGCGGATGCTTCGGGCCGCTATGGTTCGGTGATTGAGAAACGCCTGGAAATTAATCAACAGCGCGAGGTTCTCTCCGATCTGGCGACTTACGTGCGGCGTTGGGCGCGTGGACCTGGGAAGGGCGCCCTCTGGGATTCAGGACCACGAGGCTTCGATGATCGTGAGGTCCAAATCTTTATGGCCTCAGGCGGGCTCCCTCACGCCCTTGCGCAGATTGCGCCGCGCCTCACCTCAGGGGCGCCGCGGTTTCATACAGATCCGCCGCCATATCTCTCGGCGTCGGACAAGCTCGCCCCGGTGGATCAGGGTCCCGCCGCCTTTGGGGCCGCGGTGACCCCCAAGATCGGCGAAAAAGTGATGACATCCGACGGCCCGCGGCCCCTCGCGGCGGCGATCTACGTTCCCAAGGCTTTCGGTACTTCGGGCCCGCCGGTGCGCGTGTGGGTGCGCGCCAACCCCGACTCCGACCTTGTGAAGGTTCTCCGCGCCGAAATGAGCGGCGCGCTCAGGCTTGAGGCCATGAGCGCCTCGGGCGTGGCGCCCGCCGAATTCGAGCGAATCTCCGGATTGAACGCACCCTTGGCTATTACGGTCCCGACGAAAGGCCACACACCATCGCAACTCCTGGAGCGCTCGGCTCTGCCCCTCGGGCTGGCCTATCTTCTGTTGATCGCGGTGATGACGACAGGGGGAATGATGCTGCAGGGTCTGATCGAAGAGCGCTCCAATAAGCTCATCGAATCAGTGTTGGCCTGTGTCACGCCGAGCGAACTTATGTACGGCAAGCTCCTGGGACTTGGCGGCGTCGGCCTGACGACGGTTACAGCTTGGGTGGCCTGCGCGGTCGGCGTCGCGTTCGTCATGCCTGGCGATGTGGCCGATCTTCTTCGGCCCTCAATCGAATCCGCGGCTCACCCATGGATGGCGTTTGCACTCATCTTTTACTTCGTCTCTGGCTATGCTGTCGTATCGGCTATCTATCTGGCCATCGGCTCACTGAGCGACTCCATTCAGGACGCCCAGGCCTATCTTGTGCCCGTGGTCATGGTAATTTTGCTGCCGATTGTCTTCATGATGACCTCAATGGTGACCGATCCCGGCAGTGCTCTTCCCCATATTCTATCTTGGATTCCGCTCTACACACCGTTCGCCATGCTGGTGCGCCTTGGTAGCGGCGTTTCCTGGACTGAAGCGATCGGCACCGGGGTCTTGCTGGTGGCGTTCATGGCCATCGAAATCTTCGCCGTTGGTCGCATTTTTCAGGTGAGCCTCCTGCGGACCGGCCAGCCGCCAAAATTAGGGGCGCTGGTCGATTTGGTCGTTCGGAAGCAGGTCGATTAAGCGGCCGACGCGCAGAATGGGCTTTTGACGTCCGGGCGAAGGCGCGGCGGCCCTATGTTCAAGTTGGGACACATACTTCTTCTCGCTTGGCGCGGCGGAAAAGTGGTCTGTGTCCCTCCTTTGCCGTCTTTTTTGCTCCCGAGGCCCAAACGGGGGTCCATATCCGGGCCGGGCGTCGAGGGCCCCGTCTGGCGACCCAGCTGGTCCCGGTCTCGAAGCTGTAAACGCGCGCCGCCCCCTTCCGGAGAGGTGATGGAGCGATGGGAGCTGGGCAAACCGCCCTGACATTCCGGGACGACCGCTGATCACATAGGCCGAAGCTCACCCAAAGCCATCAGATTTAGGCCAAGGGCGTTGGTGTATTCCAAAGAAATGATCCTCGCGGGGGAACCGCACGCCCGTTTCGGAAGCTGAACTATGGACAGGCTCGCCCTTTCGTTCAGGGTGCGACGGCCTGTCCGTCAGGAGCCTTCCATCACCGTGTCCCCGCGCGCGCGACTCCATGCCCTGGCGACCGCCTCGCCGCCCCATGTCCTCGAGCAGGGCGACGTGGCGCAGGCGGCCCGGGCCGTCTTCGCCCGGCGCTTTCGCGAGTTCGACCGCCTGGCGCCCGTCTTCACCCATGCCGGCATCGCGCGGCGCCAATCGGTCATGCCCATGAGCTGGCACCTGACGCCTCACGGTTGGCCCGAACGTACCGCCGCCTATCTGGAGGGCGCTGACGATCTCTTCGTCGCGGCGGCGCAAAACGCCCTGGAGAGGGCCGGCCTGGCGCCGGGCGCCGTGGATGCGATCGTCACTGTCTCCTCCACGGGCATCGCCACGCCGAGCCTGGACGCCCGGGCCATGGGGCGGATGGAGTTTCGCCCGGATGTGTCCCGCCTGCCGGTCTTCGGTTTGGGGTGCGCGGGGGGTGTCACCGGCCTGGCGACGGCCGCGCGCATGGCGCAGGCCCGGCCGGGGTCCATCGTGCTCTTTGTTTGCGTCGAGCTCTGCACCCTCTCGGTGAGACTGGACCAACTCACCAGCGCCAATCTCGTGGCCACGGCCCTGTTCGGCGACGGCGCGGCGGCCTGCGTGCTGTCCACAAGGGACGGAGGCCTCTGCGAGGTGGAGGGCGGGGCTGAACACACCTGGCCGGACACCTTAGGGATCATGGGCTGGAACGTTGATCCCGAGGGATTTGGGGTCATTTTTGATCGCTCCATTCCCGCATTCGCCACGGCCAATCTGGGCGCGGCCATGACATCCATGCTGGCGGGCATGGGTCTGGCGAAGGCTGACGTCGACCGTTTTGTATTTCACCCGGGCGGCGCCAAGGTGATCGGGGCGGTGGAGCGCGCCCTTGACCTCAGCGAGGGCGCCCTCGACCTCGAGCGAGAGGTTCTGGAGGATCACGGCAACATGTCCGCCCCCACCGCGCTCTTCGTTCTCGACCGGGTTCTGGCGGCAAGGCCCCCGGCGCGCATGGTGGTGGCGGCGCTAGGACCGGGCTTCACGGCCAGTTGCCTGTCTCTGACCTCATGATCCTCTCCATCCTCGTTCTGGCTCTGGTCACCCTTCAGCGCCTGGGCGAGTTGGTTCTGGCGCGGCGAAATACCCGCCGCCTTCTCGCGCGGGGCGCCTATGAGGTGGGCGCGTCCCACTATCCCCTGATCGTGGGGCTGCATGCGGCATGGCTGGCGGGGCTTTGGCTCCTGGCCTGGGACCGACCGGTCATCCCTCTCTGGCTCGCGGTCTTCATCGGCCTGCAAGGTTTGCGCGTGTGGGTGATCTCGACCCTCGGGGCGCGTTGGACGACGCGGATCATCATTCTGCCTGGCGCGCCGCTCGTGGTTGGCGGACCCTACCGGTTTGTCTCGCACCCCAATTATGTGGTCGTGGCCGGGGAAATGGCGGTCCTGCCGCTCGCCTTTGGTTTGCCGGTCTATGGCCTGATCTTCTTCCTTCTGAACGCGGCGGTTCTCACCTTAAGACTTTCCGTGGAGGCCAAGGCCTTGGCGGCGCCACGTGTCTGACGCTGACATCTCGTTCGAGACCTTCAGTGACGCCGCCGCCCAGGGCAGGTGGGCCGAATGCCAAGCATTCATGGCGCGGGTGGACGACCATTGGGGTCTCCAGAGCCTCGAATCCCTCGTTGTCCATGCCCATTTCAGCCATCGGATGAGCGATTTCGGGGCCGCCCTGGCCGCCTGCGAGGAGATCACGGCCCGCTTTCCCCAATATCCCAACCACCGCTACATCCTGGCCGACGCCTGTGCGCACTTGGGGGTCCCGGGTCCGGCGCGCGCGGCCCTCGATGTCCTCGCCCAGGGCGACGATCCACTTGTCGCTCTCCAACAAAGTGTGGAGGTTCTCCATATCCTCGGCCAGGACGACGAGGTCATCGCCCTCGCCACGGATGCCCCCCCGACGCCTCTCGAGGGGCAACTCGCGCGCATGTTCCTTGGTCAGTCTCTGATGCGCCGCGACGGCATCCCGCGGGGCCTCTCCACTTATGCGGAGGCCTGGACAACGCCGGGGGCCAAGGCGGCTGTGTACAACGCGCCCGACCTGATTTCAGACCCGCTTCAGTGGCGCGCGGATCATACCCTGCCTGAGGAGATTCGGGTGTTTCGCCGCGGCGGTGTGGGCGACACCCTTCAGTGGATGCGCTACCTGCCCCACCTACGCGCCGCGGGGGTCCGCGCCTTTCTCGCCTTGAATGATGATCCCGCGCCCGGCCTCCAGCCCTTGGATCTGGCGGACGAGGGGGTGGCCGATGAGGCCAGAAGGCGCCTGGCGACGGGCGGGCGCCCGCCCGCCCTTGAGCCCATCCAGATCGCCGAGCCATTTGTGCTCTTTACCGGCCTCTTTCCCCTTCTGGGCTATGCCGGGCGGGCGGAGGGCTATCTGCGTCCGAGCCCTGACCCGCAGGTGGACGCTCTCCTCGCCGACATCGACGCCCGCGCGGCGGGGCGCCCGCGGATCGCCGTCTTTTGGTCGGCCAATGAGAGCCACCACATCTTCGCCCACAAGAGCCTCATCGCCGCCCAGATCGCGCCGCTTCTGGCCCGGGATGACATCCACTGGGTCGTGCTGCAGCGCGGCGCGCAGCGCGCCGCCTGGCTTAGAACTCCCCAGTCCGCCCTGACCTCAAACCTACCCGCGACCCTGACCTTCAACCAGACGGCGGGCCTCTTGAGCGGGCTTGACGCCGTGGTGACCATCGACAGCGCCATGGCCCACCTCGCCGGGGGCCTCGGACGCCCAACCTTTCTCCTGGCCGCCGCCGCGGCGGATTGGCGCTGGGGCCAGGATCACCGCGCCACACCCTGGTATCCGACCATGACCATTGTCCGCCAACCTACCTTGGGCGACTGGCCAGGCGCGGTGACGGCGCTGGGCGCGCGGCTCGATAAATGGATGAGCGGTTTCGGGGACGTCTGATTACCGATAGACCGTGTCGGATCATGAACGCCCCCGTCACGCTGCCCGATCTGACCGACCTCCCCGTCTGGAATCTGGACGATCTCTATGTCAGCCGCGAGGATCCCAAGATCGCCGCTGATCTGGCGACCGCCGCCGCGCTGGCCACCAGTCTCAGCGGACGGGCCGGGACCCTGGCGGCAAGCCATGCCGAGCCGGCGGTCCTCGGCGCGCGCCTTAGCCAAATGATCGGAGACTATGAAAAACTCACCGACCTGATCGGCGGTCTTAGCGCCTATGCCAGTCTGGCCACCTCGGTGGGCCGCGAGGACGCGGCCTGGCCCAGGTTCGAAGCCGACATGCGCGGAAAAATATCCGCCATCCTCGCCGACACCCTGTTTCTGAGCCTGGAGATCAACGCCCTCACCGCCGCCGAGATCGACGCGGCCCTCGCCGCTGCGCCGGCGGCCGCTGTCTGGGCCCCGTGGCTGCGCCGGGTCCGCGCCTTTCGCGACCATGAACTCAGCCCGGATCTTGAGCGCCTGTTCAATGACCGGGCGCCCGCTGTCGCCAATTGGGTGAGACTCTATGACGAGACCCTCGGACAGCTCGTCGCCAAGGTCGGCCCCGAACGCCTCAGCCTGCCTGAGGTCCTCAACCGCCTGTCCGATCCCGCGCCCGGCCGTCGCAAGGCCGCCGCCCAGGCTCTGGCCAAGGCGCTCGGCGAAAAGCAGGACATTTTCGTCCTTTGCCTCAATACCATCGCCGCCGAGAAGGCCATCGAGGATGGTTGGCGTCGCTACCCGAGCCCCGCCGCCGCCCGGCACTTGAGCAATGAGGTGGACCCAGAATCCGTCGCGGCGATGGAGAGCGCCGTGGTGGAGTCCTATGGCGCCATCAGCCACCGCTATTACCGCCTGAAAGCCAAGGTCATGGGCCTGAGGCGCCTGGAATATTGGGACCGCAACGCCCCCCTCGATGAGGCCGCGCCCCGCCACTATGGCTGGGATGAGGCCAAGGAGCTGGTGCTCGACTCCTTCTCCGCTCTGGCGCCCAGCCTGGCGCGGCGGGCCGCCGGATTCTTCGCGGCCCCCTGGATCGACGCCCGGCCCCGGGCGGGAAAGCAGTCGGGCGCCTATTCCCACCCCGTCACCGCGCCGCGCCATCCTTATGTGTTCCTCAACTATCTGGGCGAGCGGCGGGATGTGTTGACCCTGGCCCATGAGCTCGGTCACGCGGTCCACCAGACCCTCGCGGCGCCGCAAGGAACTCTGCTGGCCGATACGCCTCTGACCCTGGCCGAGACCGCGTCGATTTTCGCCGAGGGCCTGGTCTTCGAGCGTCTGCTGGCCGAGGCGGAGCCAAAGGATCGCAAGGCGCTCCTGGCCGGCAAGATCGAGGACGCGCTTAACACGGTGGTGCGCCAGATCGCCTTTCACCGCTTCGAGACCCGCTTCCACGCCGCGCGCGCGGAGGGAGAGGTTTCGGCCGAGGCCATCGGCGAGATCTGGCGCGAGGTCATGGCTGAAAGTCTGGGCCCGGCGGTTCGGCTCGGCCCTGGCTATGAGACCTATTGGGCCTATGTGACCCACTTCGCCCATGCCCCG
>Ga0116227_10016762_pt1 | contig 10419 bp, 9 predicted proteins | sample S1TSphgellanicum_FD_89693 | JGI IMG/M metagenome (GOLD analysis project Ga0116227, IMG submission 89693) | Host-associated microbial communities from peat moss isolated from Minnesota, USA - S1T2_Fb - Sphagnum magellanicum MG | ecosystem: Host-associated > Plants > Peat moss > Unclassified...
AGCCCCCAATTCGAAGCTTTACTCGGCAGCCCGCCAAGCGAAGCTTTCCTCGGCAGCCCCCAATTCGAAGCTTTACTCGGCAGCCCGCCAAGCGAAGCTTTCCTCGGCAGCCCCCAATTCGAAGGCTTACTCGGCAGCCCGGCAATCGGAGCTTTGCTCGGCGACCCGGCCATTCGGAGATTCTTACCGGTAAGCTCGCTGCAGCTAAGGGATGCTGCGCCTGACAGTCGTCCATCATATTTCATGGGTAGTTGTTGGCGCGAGCTGGCTTAACCGGATACGGCATAAGCGGGCAGATCGAGTTCAAACGGAGCGTCGCCGCCGTCGAAGAGTGCGGGGGCGATCGTCAGGGTCAGGGTCTTCGGGCGGAAGCGGCCAGGCGTGAGAAATGCCATCCCGCCCGTATACTGCGCGCTGGACGGCAAGCGAAGTCCGGTGTACAGCGTCTTATCGGTCAGGCTCGGAAGACGGCTTTCGATCGGCAGATAGACCTTGCCGCCGTCGTCGCGCAGCACGGTGCGGCCGTAAGGCAAGAAGGTCACGGCGCGCTCCGCGCGATTCGCGAAGGTGACGATGATCTCGAGACGACCGGTGAAAAACGCGATCTTCCGGACGGTCACCGTGACGCCGTTGGCCGCCGCCGAGAGGCCCTCCGGGGCGATTGCGCGCCAGGGATGATATGGGTCTTTGATCCGCAGTCCGCGCTGACCGCTCAGAATCCCGTAAACGACCTTAGCGGTCGCCGCGGCCGGCGACTGGCGCGCCGCGTCGAAGAACTCGATCCGCTCGGACACAACGGCGAGCGCCCCAACCGGCGGATCGTCTTTCGACTCGACGATCCGGTAGGAATCGAGCTTGAACCGGTCCGCCGCATACACCGACGCCAGGTTCGCGGGGGATCCGAAGTAGCGCCGCTCGTCATCGGAAAGCAGCGCGAAAGCGACGTCGAAACGGCGTGCGACGAAGGCGTCCAGGTAGCGGTGCAAAACGTCGCGCTGACCGTGCGAGAGCGACGCCCGGGCGCTTAGCGGCACGGCGGTTGCTGCGGCGAATGCAAAGCCCGCGGCGAGGAGCAACGCGACACGCCGTGCGCGCCTGCGCTCGACAACAAGGCGCTCGGGCTCCCGGCTTGGGGTTACGGAAGTTCCGGCACGTGCGTGCTGTGCGCCCGTTCCGGCAGGCCCCTGACGGCTCACGGATCGCTCCGCACGGTCATGGACTTACGACGGTTCCGGCGCCAGCAGGTCAAGAAGGCGGTTGAGGTCCGCCACGTCGGCGTAGCGGAGCTCGATGCGTCCGCCGACCGCCGCCGGCTGGATGGTCACGGGCGCGCCGAGGGCGTATCGCAAACGCGTTTCGACCGCTTCCAGGTCCGCGGACTTCTTCACGGGCGCGGCGTGCTTGCGGTTCGCGGGTTCCCGGCGTCGCTCGACGAGGCGCTCGACGTCCCGGACGGTCAGTCCATCACGCTCGATTCGTTCGGCCACGGCTTCGCGGTCGGCCTCAGCGATCCCAAGAAGTGCCCGCGCGTGACCCGCCGACAACGCGCCCCCACGCAAGCGCGCTTTGATCGAATCGGATAGCGACAGCAAGCGCAGCGTGTTGGCGACGGCGGGCCGGCTCTTGCCGATGCGCTCCGCGAGGCGTTCCTGCGTGAAGCCGTACTCGTCGACCAAGTGCTGGAAGCCCATCGCTTCCTCGAGCGGATCGAGGTCTTGTCGCTGTAAGTTCTCGACGACGGCGAGCTCGAGGCTCGTGCGGTCGTCGGCGTCGCGCACGATCGCCGGAATCGTCGCCAGCTGGGCCGCGGCCGATGCGCGCCAGCGACGTTCGCCGGCGATCAGTTCGTAGACCGGTGCGCCGTTTGCCGGCGCGAGCGGCCGGACGATGATCGGGACCAGGACGCCAAGTTCCCGAATCGACTGTTCGAGGTCTCCAAGCGCTCCGGGCTCAAAATTCTTGCGCGGCTGTTGCGGGTTCGGGCGGATCGCACCGATGGGAATCTGGGTGAGACCCGTGCCCGCGGGGCGCGTTTCCCCCAGCAGCACGTCCAAGCCACGGCCCAGACCCCGCTTGGGCGCGCTCACCGGGCCCCGATTCCGCTCATCGATTCGCGACTTCTCACCGCTCAACCAACTCGCGGGCCAAGGCCAAGTACGCTTGTGCGCCCCGGCTCTTCACGTCGAAGAGGGCGACCGGCTTCCCGTACGACGGCGCCTCCGACAGACGAATATTCCTCGGAATCTGCGTACGAAAAACTTGGCTCGGGAAGTGGGTGTGCACTTCATCGAGCACCTCCGTGGCTAAGCGCGTACGCCCGTCGTACATCGTCACCAGCACTCCCGAAATATGCAGCTGAGGGTTGAGCACCTCCCGGATTCGGCCGACGACCGTGGTGAGCGCCGACAAGCCTTCGAGCGCATAGTATTCCGCCTGTACGGGAATCAGCACTTCGCCGGCCGCGGTCAGGGCGTTGAGCGTCAGCAGGCCGAGCGACGGCGGGCAGTCGACGATGACGTAGTCGTAGCGTCCCGAGACGGCCTCTAAAGCGCGCCGGAGCCGCGTCTCTCGGGAGAGCGTCGAGACAAGTTCGATTTCGGCACCGGCCAGTTGAATGGTCGCAGGCACGAGCTCCAAGTTGGGCACCCCCGTCTCGACGATTGCGCCCTCGAGCGGCGCGTCGCCGAGCAAAACGGAGTATATATCGATGGTTAGTGCCCGTTTATCGACGCCAAGACCGCTTGTCGTGTTGCCTTGCGGATCGATGTCGACGAGGAGCACCCGGCAACCCAGCATCGCCAGCGACGCGCCGAGGTTGACGGCCGTCGTGCTCTTGCCGACGCCGCCTTTCTGATTGACGATCGCGATGGTGCGGGTTAGGAAGCTCATGCGACCTCGCCGCCCGAACCGGCGCGTACCGGGCTTCCCGGCCTCGGGCAAGCTTTCGCACTAACGGAGGGAAGGCTCAGTCGCATTATTTTGCTGCATGCAGTCATCGCGGAGCGAGCGAGAGACATGACGCTCAACGCGGGAGTGGGCGTTATGGTGCGAGCCGTTGATACACGCAAGCCGCGTTCGGACCTCACAAGAATGTTCCCCGTGAAACGTCGCCTGCGTCTGAGTGGGCCGGCTCCGCGGGTGTTTCCCGTGAAACAAACGGGCCATCCCAGCTCGCCAACTCGGCGGTAGCCGCGAGCAGCAGGTCGCGCTGATTGCGTGACGGGTCGTCGAGCACCGATTCCAAAAGGCGGTGCAGGATCGCGCCGACCGCGGGACCGCCGCGTGAGCCCCGCGGCAGCTTCCCGGCGGCTACCAAGGCGGCGATGACGTCTTGGCCGGACACGGCTAAGTCGCGAACGGAGAGCGCCGGCCGCTCGGCAAGAACCGCCCGGACCCGCGCCTCGAATGCCTCGTTCTCCTCTCCCCGCTTCGGCAAGCCGCTGCCAACGATGTCGGCGCCGCGCAAGGCGAACTGGCGGTCGAGCAAGTCTTCCCCGACGCGACGGATGAAGCGCCGAGCCGTCCGGTCCGCGACCGAGGGATCGGCGGCATACATATGGTTGCGCACCAACCGGCTCACGTCCAGTGCCTGCGCCGATGGAAAGCGGAGCCGCTCGAGTAGGGCACGCGCCATCTCTTCGCCGACGATCTCGTGCCCGTAAAAGTGAGCACCCTCATCGCCGATCGTCTTGGTCCGCGGTTTTGCTACGTCGTGCAGCAACGCGGCGAGGCGCAGCGTCAGGTCACCCTTCGGCGTTGCGTCCAGCGTCACGAGGTGATGGCGGTAGACGTCGTAGCGATGAAACCGGTTCTGCTCGACGCCCACACCCTCGGCAATCTCCGGCAGTACGTACGGAAGCAGACCGCCTTCGCGCATCAGTTCCAGCCCGATCGACGGCCGCGCGGCCGATTCCAGCAGCTTGCTCAGTTCATCGCGAACGCGTTCCGGCGACACCGACGCGACCAGCGGCGCCGCACGGCGCATGGCTGCGAGCGTCGTGGCCGTTACCTCGAATTCGAAGCGCGCCGCAAATTGGCACGCCCGCAGCATGCGCAGCGGGTCTTCCTCGAAGGCTTCCGGACGCAATAAATCGATTCGCCGGGCGACGATATCATCCCGGCCACCGTACGGGTCCACGAGCGCCCCGTCCGGCAGCGCGCGCGCGAGCATGTTCATGCGGAAATCTCGCCGCGCCAGATCGTCCTCCAGCGGGATCTCGGGCCCCCATTCGACCTCAAAATCCCGGTGGCCCACGCCGGTGGAGCGCTCGCGGCGCGGTAGTGCGACGTCGACGGTCGTCCCGTCGACCGTCACCTTCACGACCGCAAACGACGCACCGACCACGTCGGCCCGGCCGATGGTTCGCAGGCGTTCGACCAGTTCGGCGAGCCCCAGCCGCAGGACGACGTAGTCGAGATCCTTTGCACGCCGGGGAACGCCGTCGAGGGACGTGCGCACTTCATCTCGCACGCGACCGCCGACGGCGTACAAACTGCCCGGCGGTAACGCGTTCGCCAACCGAAGGTCGAGGGCGATGGCCTCGGCTTCAGGCATCGCCGGGCTGGCCCGGCTCGCCGGCCAAATAACAGAGGGGCCGCTTCGCCGGGATGCCGGCACGCCGGGGGAAGCGAGGCCCAGTGGGCCGCTCCTTGACCACCAGGAGGATCCGGCGCTCATCATCGGGGTGCTCCCGTCGAATTTCCTCGCGCACGCTCCCGCCCAATACGAGTGCCGCATCCTGCGTCGCCGTGCGCTCGGCAGCGGTGAACCGGCCGCGCTGCAACACCGCAATGCCGCCTAGCGCGAGAAATGGCAGGGTCAACTCGAGCACGGACGGCGCGCTAGCAACGGCCCGGGCCGTTGCCGACGCGAAGTGCTCCCGCAGCGCCGGGTCTCGCGCCGCGTCCTCGGCGCGCTGCGCACGGACGCGAACGGGCAAACCCAGCGCGGCCACGACGCTTTCGAGAAAGCGGGCTTTCTTTGCTACCGACTCGATGACGGTAGCCTCGACCCCCGTGGCGATCACCAGCGGAATGGCGGGGAACCCTCCGCCGCTCCCGATGTCGACCAGGGGGCCCGCCACGAATCGTGCCAACGCGAGGCTGTCGGTGATATGGGCCGCGACTTCGTCCGGCGTTCGCGCGCCGGTCAAATTGGTCAGGGCATTGGCCTCCAAGAGCATCTTCGAGAAGAGCTCTAGGCGTTCGCGGACTTCGCCGCTCAAGCCAAGGCCGTCCAGGCTAAGAACCGCGGGCCCGGTCATCGGCGAGCCTGCTCGGCGCAGGTGCCCGGCTGAGCTCCCACGTCGCCTCCGCTCGACGAAAAGGCGTGGGCGGCAGAGGCATCCGTAACAACCCCGGAATCCTCCCGAACCGGAACGCATCCGTGCGTGAGCTGCGCAGCGGCGGTCGCTCCCGGAATGACGATCACCGTGGCGGCCGGCAGCGCTTCCGCCGACGGGTCCGCCGGATTCTCCGCCACTCGACTGCGGGCTCCGCCAGGTCTCTGCGCCTCCAGGGGACGCGCGTTCGAAGGGGAGCTGGCCGCACGCACGAGGCGCGGTCCAGTCGCTCGGCTGCGATGCACTGCGACGCTGAGAATCGAGACATCCGCGGGCGAGATCCCGGGAATGCGCGCCGCGGCGCCGAGCGACCGCGGCCGGTGACGCACGAACTTCTCGCGCGCTTCGCGCGAGAGCGCGTTGACGGCGTCGAAGGGAAACGCGTCGGGAATCGGGTCATCCTCAGAACGGCGTGCGCGCTCGATCGCAGCGTTCTGGCGCTTGACGTAGCCTTCCAGCTTAATTTCGATCGCTACCCGCTCGCAGGTCGTTCCGTCGACGGGTAGCGCATGCGCCACATCCTCGGCCCCGACGTCCGGACGACGCAACGCGGCCGCGACCGTGGTCCCTGCCGGCGCCGGACCGGCCGGCCGGGTCAAGCGGAGGGTACGGGCCGCGTCGAGCCCGCGTTCGAGCGCAGCCCGTCGTGCTTCGAACGCGGCGAACGCGTCATCGGACAAGAGACCGATCCGGTGACCGAGCGGCGAAAGGCGCAGATCCGCGTTGTCGTGCCTCAGCACGACCCGGTGCTCGGCGCGCGAGCTGAGCATCCGGTACGGCTCGTCGACGCCGCGGGTCACCAGATCATCCAACAAGACCCCGATGTAGGCGTCGGCCCGCGTCAACGATAACGGGGCGCGGCCGCGGGCGGCCAGAGCCGCGTTGGCGCCCGCGACCAGACCCTGCGCCGCCGCCTCTTCGTAGCCGGATGTGCCGTTGAGCTGTCCGCAGTGATACAGCCCGGGGACGCGCCGAGTCTCCATGGTTACGAACAACTCGGTAGGAGGAACGAAGTCGTACTCTACCGCGTAGCCCGCACGCAGCATCTCGGCCTGCTCGAGGCCGGGCAGCGAACGCAGCATCTCCAGTTGCACCTCGGCCGGCAACGACGTCGAAAAGCCGCCGACGTAGAGGGAACTGCGCGCCCAATCTTCTGGTTCGATGAAGATCAGATGCGACGGGTTGTGCGCAAACTTCATGACTTTATCTTCGATGGACGGACAATAGCGCGGGCCGATGCCGCGGATCAAGTCGAGTCCGTAGAGTGGGGAGCGGTGCAGGTTATCGCGCACGAGCGCGTGCGTGCGGGCGTTCGTCGACACGACATGGCACGGCAACTGCGGTCCGGCGAAGACCGGCTCGCTCCGATACGAGAACGGTAAGGGAACCGGGCTCGGTGCCTGTTCGCGCATCCGGCTCAAATCCGCCGTCTTCGGATCGACGCGCGGCGGCGTTCCCGTCTTCAAGCGTCCCGTCGGGAAACCCGCGCGACGCAGCGATTCCGCAAGCGCGAGCGCCGGCGCTTCGCCCACGCGCCCGGCCGCTTCCGTGTGTTCGCCGCGAAAGATCTTCCCGCCCAGGAACGTGCCCGTGGCCAAGACGACGCGGCGCGCGCGGTACCGCCGGCCGTCGTGAGTCGTCACGCCGCGCACGCCGCTCGCGTCGATTAGCAGATTCTCGACGAGGCCTGCCACGATCGTTAGATTCGGCGTCGCGCGCAACATTTCGGTCGCGACGCGGACGTAGCTCGGCTTGTCGGCTTGTGCGCGCAGCGCCCGGACCGCCGGCCCCTTCGATTCGTTGAGGTATCGCACGTGCAGCGCGCAGCGGTCGATGATCCGCGCCATCAGTCCGCCGAGCGCGTCGATCTCGCGCACCAGTTGACCCTTGGCGCTGCCGCCGATCGACGGGTTGCAGGCCAGGGTGCAGATGCGCTCGGGATCGCCCGTGATCAAGAGCGTCGGCACGCCCATGCGCGCGGCGGCGTGCGCAGCCTCCACGCCGGCATGTCCGCCGCCGACCACGATGACGCCGGCCTCGTCGGACCCGGCACCCGCCGGCGTGCCGCCCGCCTTCGAGCCGCTCATTTTCCGATGCAGAAGCGCGCGAAGACGGCGTCCAGCAGCGCTTCGCCGGCATCGCGGCCCGTCAGCTGACCGAGGGCGGCCTGGGCGTGGGCGAGGTCGCCCGCGATCAGGTCCACCGGCGCGCCGGCCCGCAGGGTCGCGAGCGCCTCCGCCAGCCCGCGGCGGGCCTCCAGGACCGCGTCCGCCTGTCGCGCGGTGCCGAGCATGGGGCGCGCCGTGTCGGCGTTGCTTGCGCCATGACGCGCGAGGGCCGCCCGCACGGCATCGACCGAGCCGCGGTCGAGCACGCTGCCGAAGAGCGCGTCACCTTCGGCCGGATCGCGCGCGTCGTAGCCCGCGCGGCCCAAGTCGCGCTTGTTGAAATAGACGACCCGTTCGCGTCCACGCGTCCGCGCCAGCAGCGCGCGCGCCTCCGCGGGCAGCGGTGCAGCGCCGTCGACCACGACGAGCAGAACGCCGGCCGTTTCGAGCGCCGCTTCGCTACGGGCCATGCCGGCCAACTCCAGGTCGTCGTCAGCCGGACGCAGTCCCGCGGTGTCGACGATGCGCGCGACCGCGCCGTCGCCCAGCGCCAACACTTCCTCGATCGTGTCGCGTGTGGTGCCGGGCCGTTCGGAGACCAGCGCGCGGTCGAATCCGAGCAGCGCGTTGAGCAGCGACGATTTCCCGGCGTTCGGCGGCCCGACGATCGCGACCGCGAGCCCGTCTCGTACCAGGCGCCCCGTCTCCCAGGTCGCCGCGAGCGCGGCCAGCCCGGCGTCGACGGCCGCGACCTCCGCTTCCAGCTCGGCCGGCGGCGCGCTCTCGACCTCGTCGGGGAAATCCAACGCCGCCGCCAACTGCTCGAGGGTCGCGCCCAGACGCCGCCGCAGACGCTCGACTTCCGTGGCCAGCCCGCCGGAGAGCCGTGCGGCCGCAGCCCGGGCGGCCCCGCGCGCTTCGGACTCGATCAGGTCGGCAACCGCCTCGGCAGCCGACAAGTCGAGCTTGCCGGCGAGGAACGCGCGACGCGTGAACTCACCCGGCGTCGCGATGCGAGCGCCTGCGGCAAGTGCGGCAATCAGGGTGTCGCGCGCGACGGCCGGCGAACCGTGAACGTGCAATTCCAAGACATCTTCCCCAGTGTAGCTATGCGGGGCCGGAAAGAAGAGTGCGAGGCCGCGGTCGATCGCGGTTCCGTCCTCGGCAATCACCTCGCCCAGGACGGCCGTGCGAGGCGCGAGCGGGGCTCGCGCGCGGAAGACTTTCGCGGCCACGTCCCGGACTGCCGCGCCGCTGACGCGCACGACCGCAACGGCTCCGCGGCCCGGCGGCGTGGCGATCGCGGCGATCGTCTCCATCGGGATCGGGACGGGCGCGGCCTGGGCAGGCTGCGCCGTTAGGCGGGCCGCGGGATCACGACGACGCGGCGCTCCGGCTCCACGCCGCTCGATTCGGTCGCGACGAACGGGTTGTCGGCGAGTGCCAAGTGGATGACTTTGCGCTCGCTCGGGAGCATCGGCTCGAGCGAGATCGGACGCTTCTCGCGGATGGCGCGTTCCAGGGTCTGGAGCGCGAGCCCCTTGAGCAGGTCGGCCCGCCGGGCGCGGTACCCTTCGGCGTCGATGGTGAAATAATGGCGGTCTTTCTTCACGCCGGCGTTCACGATGTTGTTGAACACGAGGTTGAGCGCCTCGAGCGTGTGCCCGTGCCGGCCGATCAGGTTCGCCAGATCCGGGCCGTCGACTTCGAGATACTCGCCTTCGGTTCGCGCATAGTAGCGCACGCGCGCGCCGGAAACGCCCATCTTGGTGAGGATCTGCTCGAGCAGTTCGCGGGCGGGCTTCACCGACTCGGGTTCGGGCGTGGGCGCCGCGCGCGGACGCGGCGGAGCCGCATCGAAGTCGCGCCGCGGCGGACGCGGGCCGGAAGACGCTGCCGGACGGCGATTTCTGCCCGCACGGCGCCGCTGGCCGAAACCGCGCGGGCCGCCGTCGTCGGGTCCCTTGGTGTCGTCGTTCATCGCTTGGAAATTCCTCGATTCGTAAGCGCGGACATGGCCTAGCGCCGCGAGCTGCGGCGGCGGCGCGCCGCGCGCGACCCGCCGCCCCCGTTCCCGGCAGGCGCGGCGGCGGGAGCCGCCGGCAGACCATTTTTCGGAGCGACCGCGGTGCCGGCCGAACTCAGAGCGGGCGTGGCCTCCGGGTGAGGTCCGATGGCCGCGGGGTTGTTGTGATACTTGCGGATCAGATAGAACTGCTGGGCCATCGTGAAAACGTTGAATGAGAGCCAGTAAATGATCAGCGCGGAGGGCCAAGCGTACTTGACGCCGAGGAATCCGACCATCGCCGGCGACACGAACGCCATGATCTTCTGTTGCTGGGCTTGCTGCGGGTCGACGGCCGGGCTCGTGAACCGGACGCTGAAATACATCGACACGACGTAGCAGGCCAGCAGGACGTAGTCCGGCACCGCGAGACTGGCGGCGAGCATGTGGAACGGCGAGGCCTTGGCGACGTCGCTGCCGATCCAGAGCCACGACTGCGAGGCGAACATCGCCTTGTCGCTGATCACCGCCCAGTAGAGGCTGATCAGGATCGGCATCTGCAGCAGGATCGGCGCACAGCCCGCCAGCGGATTGGCGCCGGTCTCTTTGTAGAGCGCCATCGTTTCCTGGTTGAGCTTTTCTTTGTCGTTCTTGAACTTCGCTTGCAGCGCTTTGAGGCGGGGGGCGATTTGCTGCGTCTTGAGCATCGCCTTGAACTGCATCGTATTGAGCGGCCAGAAGGCCAGCTTCACGATGGAGGCGAGCAGGATCAGGCTCCAGCCATAGTTGTGGACGACGCCGTAAATGGCCGTGAGGACCGCGTGCAGCAGATCGACGATCGGTTGGATGGGGTTGAACGCGAGCCAAGTCGCGATCGGGAACTCCAAGGGGTCAGCCTTTCAAGATACGGGCGAGCCGGCGGGCCCGTTTACGGGACGAAGTCCACGCCCCCGGGGTTCCAAGG
>Ga0116227_10016764_pt1 | contig 10418 bp, 9 predicted proteins | sample S1TSphgellanicum_FD_89693 | JGI IMG/M metagenome (GOLD analysis project Ga0116227, IMG submission 89693) | Host-associated microbial communities from peat moss isolated from Minnesota, USA - S1T2_Fb - Sphagnum magellanicum MG | ecosystem: Host-associated > Plants > Peat moss > Unclassified...
ATCAATTGATTAATAAATTCAATTTATTTAAAATTCAAATTTTAACATATGGCAGGGAATTCATTCGGACAACTTTTTCGCATCACCACTTTTGGCGAGTCTCATGGCATTGCTATTGGGGTAATTATTGATGGGTGTCCGGCTCAATTAGATATTGATTTAGATTTTATTCAATCAGAGCTGGATAAAAGACGTCCGGGCCAATCAAAAATTACAACACAGCGTAAGGAAAGCGATACCGTTCAGATACTATCAGGTATTTTTGAAGGAAAAAGTACAGGTACTCCCATCGCTTTGCTTATTCCAAATGAAGATCAGCGGTCAAAAGATTATGGGCACAACATAGATATTTATCGTCCAAGCCATGCCGATTATGTTTATGATGCAAAATATGGCATACGGGATCACCGTGGCGGCGGACGCTCATCTGCCCGAGAAACGGCCGCACGCGTAGCTGCAGGTGCCATTGCAAAATTACTCCTAAAACATCAGGGAATTGAAATTTTCGCCCATGTAACTGCTGTAGGAACCATTAATGCGCCTCATTTACAAAGCAACGATTTAGCAGACCTGCTGCAGCTCAGAGAACAAAACATCGTACGCTGTGCCGATCCTGCTGTTGCAAATGAGATGATTGATTTTATTGACCACATTAGAAAGGACGGGGACACCGTAGGTGGAAAAATTTCCTGTGTAATTAAAGGGTGTCCGGCCGGTTTAGGAGAACCTGTTTTTGATAAGCTGCATGCTGATTTAGGGAAAGCCATGCTAAGCATCAATGCCGTGCATGGTTTTGAATATGGATCGGGCTTTGACGGCAGCACACTGAGAGGCTCTGAGCACAATGACATCCCTCAGCCCAAAAGTACAGATGCAAAAGTTTTTAAAACGGTAACAAACCATGCTGGTGGCATATTAGGAGGTATTTCAAATGGAATGGACATTCATTTTAAAGTGGCCTTTAAACCTGTTGCTACGATTATGCACAACCAGCAAACTATCAATGCAGCAGGCGAAGCTGCAGAAATTAAAGGCAAAGGCAGGCATGACCCATGTGTTGTGCCCCGTGCCGTAGTGATTGTTGAAGCCATGGCCGCATTGGTGCTTGCCGATCATTTCCTAAGAGACCGTTCCAGCCGCTTATAAAGCTTATCCCAATAAACGACGATGCACTTTAGGCATCCGGTATAAACATTTCTTTAAAAAAGAATTGATTGCGCGCAATATTTTCAACCCCATAGTTTTTTTTTAAAGGGCTATGGGGGTTTCTGTAAAATATCCAGCTTGAATTCTATATTCACATAAAACGTTCATTTTCTGAAAAAATCAGTATTTACCCTTTGTTTAAAGGGATTGAAATTGTAGCTTTGGGCAAATTTTGTAGCAAATGAATATTCACGAATACCAGGGTAAACAAATATTAAAAAGTTTCGGCGTTAACGTTCAAGAAGGAATTGTAGCCGATACTCCTGAGCAAGCTGTTGAGGCTGCTAAGCAACTTAAAATAGATTACAATTCTGATTGGGTTGTAATTAAAGCGCAAATCCATGCTGGTGGCCGGGGTAAAGGTGGCGGTGTTAAATTAGCCAAAAACCTTGATGAAGTTAAACAACGTGCAACCGATATTATTGGTATGCAGTTGGTTACTCCTCAAACTGGACCAGAAGGTAAATTGGTGAGCAAAGTTTTAGTTGCCCAAGATGTTTATTATCCTGGTGCTTCAGAAACTAAAGAGTTCTATATTTCGGTATTATTAGACCGCGCAAAAGGCCGTAACATTATCATGTACAGTACTGAAGGCGGTATGGATATTGAAGAAGTTGCTGAACATACTCCGCACTTAATTTTTAAAGAAGAAATTGACCCTAAAGTTGGTTTACAAGCTTTCCAAGCACGTAAAATTGCTTTCAACCTAGGTGTTAGCGGTGCAGCTCATAAAGAAATGGTTAAATTTGTAACTGCTTTATATAAAGCTTACGAAGCTACTGATTCTTCGATGTTCGAAATCAATCCAGTGTTAAAAACATCTGATGATAAAGTAATTGCGGTTGATGCTAAAGTGAATTTGGATGAGAATGCATTATTCCGTCATCCTGATTATGCAGCTATGCGTGATGTTACGGAAGAAGATCCAATGGAAGTTGAAGCAAGTGCCTCTAACCTTAACTTCGTTAACCTTGATGGTAACGTAGGCTGTATGGTTAACGGTGCTGGTTTAGCAATGGCCACTATGGATATTATTAAATTAGCTGGTGGTGAGCCTGCTAACTTCTTAGATGTAGGTGGAACAGCAAATGCTCAAACCGTTAAAGCGGCTTTCAACATCATTTTGAAAGATGCTAACGTTAAAGCAATTTTGATCAACATTTTCGGTGGTATTGTTCGTTGTGACCGTGTTGCTCAAGGTGTTATCGATGCTTACAAAGAAATCGGAAACATTCCTGTGCCAATTATCTGCCGTTTACAGGGTACAAATGCTGAAGAAGCTAAAAAATTAATTGATGAATCAGGACTTAAAGTTTATTCAGCAATTGCTTTAAAAGAAGCTGCTGATTTAGTGACTAAAGTTTTGGCAGAACAAGCATAATTTATAAGCTTAAAGTAAAATCATAAAGTATAAAACCTTTCAGTGAAAACTGGAAGGTTTTTTTTGCACTATACCGTCAGCGTTTCGTGTGCTTCGGTTACGAAAGTCCTGCTATACTTCTTGCCGATAGAAAATAGGTATCCATCCTATCAGGTTTATTTAACTCAGACCGGTTTCTCATGGCTTAAAACTCCTCTTGGAAACTTATTAAGTTTCCCTTGCTCCTGCCCCTTCAAACTTCGTAGGCTTAAAGTGAACGAAACTCCAGAATATCCCCCGGCTGGCAATCCAGTGCTTTACAAATTGCATCCATGGTTTCCAGGCGAATGGCCTTTGCTTTACCGGTTTTAAGAATCGACAGATTAGACATTGTTATGCCTACCCGCTCACTGAGCTCGGTGAGTGACATTTTCCTACGTGCAAGCATTACATCTAAGTTTATTATTATGGGCATGTAAGATGTAATTAAATTGTTAAATCATTTTCTTTCTTAAGGTTATATCCTTTTTTAAAAGCTATGTAAATGGCAAGAAACAAAACACCAACCAAAGTAAAATAAAAATCATTAGATGAAAATGTTTTAGTATAAATTACTCCATCAGATAATGTTTTAAAATAAAAAAGATAAATCAAAAACGATAAAAAGTGTGGTATAGCCACTATAATAAAACAGCACATTGAAACCCAAAACAACCTACGGATATTAATTTCTTCGAAGATCTTATTTCTCGATATTCCAACTAAAAATTTCAACAACAATAGAGAGCCAAACACGCGTATAAAGAGCATAATGCCAACTATAAAATAACATACAATATTTACTATAACTAATTGAATATTGCTTAATAAAGGAATTAGAATTTGATTTGATTTATAATCATATCTATATTTTACAAGCTTATCTTTATAAAATAATTTATACTGATGATTTTTAATCTTTTTCAATACGGGAATCCTTAAATACGATTTCCCATCACTATAGTAATAACTTGATCCATTTTCATAATCGAAACTATTCTGATTTAAACCAAAATCAGCTAAAACAATAAATTTTTGGCTGTTTTGCATTGTCGAATCAGTATAGTTGTAAACACCTACCCCTCCCATCTGCATTCCGCTTCCATGAATAAGATTTGTCCTACTGCTCTCGGCTTTCCGTTTCATTTGATTGAGATTGCTTTCGAGTATCCTTACACTATCATCCAATAATTCGAATTTAAGTGGCGGGCCAGTGATTTCATAACTGTCATTAAAAACATCTTCAGACTTAATTATACCGCTTCTGCTAAAGTACAAAAACCAAAAGACCAATATTATGCCCCCTCCTACTACAACTGCAACTAAAATATCACCAAATAAAGGCTTATATTTATTTCTCATAACTTATTGTTAAATTGTTTTATTGCTAAAGCTTAACTGAATAAGGCATTAGCTTATCAATTAACATTGCCAAAAAATACATACTAAAAAATACAAACACTGGTCCATTTTTTTTTAAAAACATCATATGAAAATCTACCATCTGTAATTCCCTAAACATATTCACCTAAAAAACTAAGAATTCCTTAATCGTCATATTTATTTAATTATTTCTCAACAAACATAAAAATTAAATTATTATAAAGCAAAGTATATTTATTGAATTGCAATAAAAAATAGCTGAAATTCAATTATTATCATCATATACGTAAAGAATATGACAAAAACTTTCTTGGAATGATTTTTGTAGTAAGTAAAACTGTAAAAAAATAGTGTAAAGCGTAACATTTTCAGCATTTTATCCTTTCAAATTGCGACACAATTCCGTAACTTTGCACTCGCAACAAAATTAAGAGCACACAATTCGTATAAATGAGACAACTCAAGATAACGCAATCCATTACCAACCGTGAAAGTCAATCATTAGACAAATACTTACACGAAATTGGTAAAGTAGATTTAATAACAGCAGAAGAAGAAGTAATTTTAGCCAGAAAAATTCGTGAAGGTGATCAAGCTGCATTAGAACGTTTAACCAAAACCAATCTTCGTTTCGTAGTTTCGGTTGCTAAACAATATCAAAATCAAGGCTTAACTTTAGGTGATTTAATCAACGAAGGAAACTTAGGTTTAATTAAGGCAGCAAAGCGTTTTGATGAAACCAAAGGTTTTAAATTTATTTCTTATGCGGTTTGGTGGATTCGTCAATCTATTTTACAGGCTATTGCTGAGCAAAGCCGTATTGTACGTTTACCTTTAAACCAGGTAGGCTCATTAAGTAAAATCAGTAAAGCTTTTTCCAAGCTGGAACAGGAATACGAACGTGAACCATCTCCAGAAGAATTGGCTGATATTTTAGAAACAACAGTCGACAAAATTTCTGATACGCTGAGCAACTCTGGCCGTCACGTATCTATGGACGCGCCATTTGTGCAAGGTGAAGAAAATACTTTATTAGATGTACTAGAAAATCATGAGCCAAACACAGACAGTTCATTAATTAATGAATCCCTGTCAGAAGAGATTAAACGTTCTTTATCTACTTTAACAGAAAGAGAAAGAGAAATTATCGTTTTATTTTTTGGCTTAGGTTCAAACCATCCATTATCTTTAGAAGAAATTGGCGAGAAATTTAATTTAACCCGTGAGCGTGTTAGACAAATTAAAGACAAGGCGTTACAGCGCTTACGCCATACCTCAAGAAGTAAAATCCTAAAATCATATTTAGGTTAACAATACAAATATTTCGACATAGAAAAGCCGGCTTAAGCCGGCTTTTCTCATTTACACCTATTGCTCCAGTTAACAGGCTGCACATGATTATCTGCATAAAAATCTAAACCAAATAAGCTTTTCAAAGCGATCAGATCATTATCATAATAATTAGCATGTTTTGACTTAGCATCCGATCTTTCTTCCTACTTTTGCACAATTTCTAACTAATTATTCATTTCATGTTAAACAAATACCAGACTGAATTTCAGAGCTGGATTGAAAAAGAAAAGAAGGCGATTGAGCTGATCAATGTCGTCGGTAATCTTTGGTTCAATCGCTCAGTTGAATTGCTTTTATTCCGAAAGCCTTTGTTTGATGTAGGGAGCAGTGAAATTTTAGCTCACCATCAATATGCAAAAACCATTAGCGGAAAAGATATTTCCATTTATGAAACATTAGATTTGGCCAATGCAATTGCCAAATGCTGTTTTGCGCCATCACGTATTGACATTGGTCGTTTAACAGTAGAATGGCTGGATGAATATCAATCATATTCATCAATGGACAACTTTGTGATCAGTAAATTAGCCGCGCATATTGGCACAGACAAAATGAAGTTAAAAGCCAAAGATGTTGTACTTTATGGTTTTGGCAGAATTGGCAGGCTGGCTGCAAGAGAATTAATTGTACAGGCAGGTAAAGGCGAACAATTAAGGCTTAGGGCCATTGTAACCAGGAGCTACAGCAAAGAAGAACTGACCAAAAGAGCTGAGCTGCTAAGAACAGATTCTGTTCATGGAAATTTTAACGGCACCATTATAGAAGATTTTGAAAATCAGGCCTTAATTATTAACGGACAAATGGTTTATATGATCGAAGCTAAAAACCCAGAGGATGTAAATTATACTCAATATGGAATTGATCAGGCTTTATTAATTGACAATACAGGTGCATATAGAGACAAAGATGGCTTAAGCAGGCACTTGCAGGCTAATGGAATTGAAAAAGTTTTATTAACGGCTCCGGCAAAAGGAGATGTGCCCAACATTGTAACGGGTGTTAACGATGATGAGTTTAATTTTGAACAGGAGAATATTTTCTCTAACGCCTCTTGCACAACCAACGCAATTGTTCCTATTTTAAAACTTATTGACGATGCTTTTGGTATTGAAAAGGGACATATCGAAACCATACACTCTTACACAAACGACCAGAATCTATTAGATAATTACCATAAAAAATACCGGAGAGGGCGCTCTGCAGCCTTAAACCTTGTAATTACCGAAACGGGTGCAGATAAAGCTGTAGCCAAAGTTCTACCTAATTTGGGCGGTAAATTAACTGGAAACGCAGTACGTGTACCTACTCCAAATGTATCTTTGGCCATTTTAAATTTAAGCTTAAATGTGTCTACCGATCTTGAGTCGGCTAAATCTATTATCAAACAAGCTTCTCTTTTTGGGGCACTGTCTGAGCAAATTGAATATTCCATTTCAAATGAGCTGGTGAGCAGCGATTTAATTGGAAATACACATGCTTCAATTGTTGATGGACCTGCAACCATCCTATCTAATGATGGAAAATCACTTATTCTGTATGTATGGTATGATAACGAATATGGTTATACCAGACAGGTTGTTAGGCTTGCTAAAAAGCTTGGAGATGTTGTGAGGTTAACTTATTATTAATTCATCAGCATTTTGTCCTGCCGGGCAGTGAACTGTTCAGCAGGACAAATTAATAACCTCACTTTGATTATTATATATTTGATTGCCAAAACTGAGTAGCATTTCGCCTTAAAATAGTACAGGTGGTCCCTCCTTCGGAGCTTCATTTCGTAATGACACCTTTTTTGTCTTTGCAGGGAGGAACCTAAACGAATATTAGGTATATTACGTTAACAAAAAAAGACCGGTAAACGGTCTTTTGATATTCTGAAAATCCATTTAAGTTGTTAAAACAATAAGTGCTTAACCGTTAGCCCATTATTGATTAACTGCTTTAATGAATCTATACCGATTCTCAAATGTGTTTCTACATATTTTTCTGTAACACTGCTATCGCTTTCAGCAGTTTTAACACCTTCAGGTATCATCGGCTGATCAGAAACCAACAGCAATGCTCCAGCTGGAATTTTATTGGCAAAGGCAGTTGTAAAAATAGTTGCCGTTTCCATATCAACCGCCATTGCCCTCAATGTTTTTAAGTATTTTTTAAATTCTTTATCGTGTTCCCAAACCCTACGATTAGTTGTATAACAGGTCCCAGTCCAATAATCTCTGCCATGATCTCGAATGGTAGTAGAAATTGCTTTCTGTAATGCGAAGGCTGGTAATGCCGGAACTTCTGCCGGTAAATAATCATTTGATGTACCTTCACCACGTATTGCCGCTATTGGAAGGATTAGATCGCCTAACTGGTTTTTCTTCTTTAAACCCCCGCATTTCCCTAAAAACAGGACCGCTTTGGGCATAATCGCAGTTAATAAATCCATCATGGTTGCTGCCAGCGGACTTCCCATACCAAAGTTAATCAGTGTAATGCCATTGGCAGAAATACTCTGCATAGGTTTATCAAGACCCATTATCGGGGCATTGTCATTCCATTCAGAAAACATGGCCAGGTATTTACTGAAGTTGGTTAATAAAATGTAATCTCCAAACTGATCTAAAGTTCTGCCTGTATAGCGTGGCAACCAGTTTTTAACAATTTCATCTTTTGATTTCAGCCCAGATTTTACGGGCGTCTCTACTTCTTTAATTTTTTTAGATTTTTCTACAATCTTTTCATCTTTTTTTACGTCTTTTTCTTCGTTCATATATTTTTATTCTTTAAATAAGGTAAGAAAAAATAATTAAAAAAACAAATTTTGGTTTATTTCCAGTCGTTACAACTTTCTACAAGCTACAATTTCCAATCAATTTTAATCTTAATTAATGATTAAATCTTCACCCTTATCTTATACAAAAAATCCTCTCGTTTATTGCGAGAGGATTTGATTTTTTATGCAGCCTGTAATTTTTTAAAATCGGCCTTTTCAAATTTTTCTACCGCGTAATCGAGTGTGATGAATAGTTCTTTCACATCGCTTTGCGTGGGCGTATCAAACATTGCATCCAGCATAATGGCTTCACATATCGACCTTAATCCACGTGCCCCCAGCTTATACTCCATAGCTTTATCAACAATAAAGTTTAAAACCTCTTCATCAAAGTCCAGCTTCACATTCTCATAAGCAAACAACTTAACGTACTGTTTAATTAAAGAGTTTTTAGGCGCAGTAAGTATATTTCTTAACGATTCTTTATCTAATGGATTTAAGTGGGAAAGTACTGGAATACGACCAATTAATTCCGGGATTAAACCAAATGACTTTAAATCTTGTGGTGTAATATACTTATAAAGGTTTTTAAGATCGAGAACTGCTTCTTCTTTTTTCACCTTATAGCCCACGGCCTGTGTACGCAATCTATTTGCTATTTTACGTTCAATACCATCAAATGCACCTCCACAAATAAATAAAATGTTGTTTGTGTTTACTGGAATCATTTTTTGATCGGGGTGTTTACGTCCGCCCTGCGGTGGAACATTTACAACCGTACCTTCTAAAATTTTCAATAGGGCCTGCTGTACACCTTCTCCTGAAACATCGCGGGTAATAGAAGGATTATCACTTTTACGTGCTACTTTATCCACCTCATCAATATATACAATGCCACGTTCGGCAGCAGTTACATCATAATCCGCAGCTTGCAGTAGGCGTGTTAAAATACTCTCTACATCTTCTCCAACATAACCAGCTTCTGTTAATACAGTGGCATCACAAATACAAAAAGGCACATGCAAAATTTTAGCTATTGCTTTGGCCAAAAGGGTTTTACCTGTTCCTGTTTCCCCTACCAGCATAATATTAGATTTTTCAATCTCAATTTCGTCTTTGTCAACTTTTTGATCCAGACGTTTGTAGTGGTTGTAAACAGCAACTGACAGTACTTTCTTTGCATCATCCTGTCCAATAACATACTGATCAAGGTGATTTTTAATCTCCTGAGGTTTCAGCAAAGTAATGGCGCCATGCACATTTTTCGTGTTTTTTGCTCCTAATTCTTCAGCGAGCAACAAATTGGCCTGGGTTACACATTTATCACAGATAAATGCATCCATACCTTCTATTAGCATTAACGTTTCATTTTTGCCAGAGTGGCAGAATGAGCAACGCGATTCTTTATTTTGTTTCGCCATCTTTTCTTGAGTTTCTTGACAGCACTTCATCAACCATACCGAATCCTTTTGCCTCTTCGGCAGTCATCCAGTAATCACGGTCTGAAGCTTTCTCTACCCAATCATAAGTTTGGCCAGAGTGCTCTGAAATAATATCGTATAATTCTTTTTTCAACTTAAGCATTTCTCTTAAATTAATCTCCATATCAGATGCCACTCCCTGTGCACCTCCTGATGGCTGGTGGATCATTACCCTTGAGTGCGGTAAAGCTGCACGTTTACCTTTAGCACCTGCAACCAACAATACAGCACCCATTGATGCTGCAATGCCTGTACAAATTGTAGCCACATCTGGCTGAATATACTGCATGGTATCATAAATGCCTAGACCAGCATATACAGAACCGCCTGGAGAGTTAATGTAAATCTGAATATCACGTTCTGCATCGGCTGACTGTAAAAACAGCAACTGTGCCTGAATAATATTTGCATTCTGATCATAGATTGCATCGCCCAAAAAGATAATACGATCCATCATTAATCTTGAAAAAACATCCATTTGCGCTACATTAAGCTGGCGTTCTTCTATAATATATGGTGTCATCGATTGTGGCGACAAATTAGCCTGAGCAATAAATTTATCTACATGTAAACCGCCAATTCCCTGATGTTTAACGGCAAATTTTCTGAATTCTTGTGAATCTATGTTCATAATCTTATTTTTTGCGTTTGGAGTTTGGCGTAAAGCGCTGGATACGGGTAGCCAAACCGGATTATAATTTTAATAAATATTTACTGAACTTGGTTAATTTCCGTGCCAATTTATCTAATTCTTACAGATAATAAAGCAGTTCTGTGTCAGAAATATATTTTCTTCTTTCCAATACTACCAAAATATTTGCACTTTCAAAAACCG
>Ga0116227_10016765_pt1 | contig 10418 bp, 10 predicted proteins | sample S1TSphgellanicum_FD_89693 | JGI IMG/M metagenome (GOLD analysis project Ga0116227, IMG submission 89693) | Host-associated microbial communities from peat moss isolated from Minnesota, USA - S1T2_Fb - Sphagnum magellanicum MG | ecosystem: Host-associated > Plants > Peat moss > Unclassified...
CCTTTTTTTTTGTTTATTTACCCTACACAAAATAAAACAAAAAAAAAAAAAAAAAAACCACCCCCCATCCCCCCCCCCCCCCCCCCCCAAACCATAAAAAAATCTCCATTTTCTACCTACCTATCTACCTACCTACCTACTTACTTACCTACCAACCAACCTACTTACTTACCTACCAACCAACCTACTTACCTACCTACTTACCTACTAGGGAAGAACCCTTGTCACGAGGGCCCAGTTGTCAACTCCGTCCAAACCGGGCCAGTGAACTATTATTAGCCACGCTAAACCGGACCGAGAGAACTGGAACGCCAGTTGTGTACTCTTCTGTTGGCGCGCGCGTCGTTGCCGCTCAGGCCTCTTCTCTCTCTCTCTTGCCTGCTTCGCTGCTTCCCTGCCCGGCATCGCTCCGTCTCTCTCAAGATCTCTCTCTCTCTCTCTCTCTCTCTCTCTCTGTGCCTCCCTGACTGCCTGCCTGGGCAAAGATTCGCACCTCCGTGAGCTTCTCTGTCGGCATATTCCTTCTGTTGTGTCCCTTTTGTCGCAGTTTAAAGGCTGCAAATCCTTGCAAGTTTTGATGGACAGTCGGACCTCGACCGCGAACAGTTTTGATTGTTGCAGCAATAGCCGTCACCTAGTCGGTCGGGAAGAATTGGTTCTAGTGCTGTACCGAAGTGGGCAAGGATGGGTACCACTGATCCCAGCTCCTTCGAGGTGCTGGGAGCATTGGACAGAGCCAAGACGCAATGGTACCATTTCACTACCATCGTGATTGCAGGAATGGGCTTCTTCACAGACGCTTATGACCTCTTCTGTATCTCCACAGTTACCAAGCTTCTCGGTCGTCTCTACTACTACAATCCTTCTACAGGGAAGCCTGGCACTCTCCCACCCAATGTTTCCGCTGCTGTGAACGGCGTTGCTCTTTGCGGTACTCTTTGCGGTCAGCTCTTCTTCGGATGGTTGGGTGACAAGCTTGGTCGCAAGAAAGTGTATGGGTATACTCTTCTGCTCATGATCATCACTTCCATCGCCTCTGGATTGTCTTTCGGCCATTCTGCCAAAGGCGTCATCTCCACCTTGTGCTTCTTCAGGTAAGAAGCTTAGAAGTACCAAACTGCACCCGTACCTTGCAGAACCTCATGGCAGTCGCAGCAGTTCTCTAGAATGTGTTGGAGTGAGCAATTGTTGATTTGTAGTGCTAATTTGTAGTACTGTTAGCAAGGAACCCGATCAGCAGAATCTCATGCAGTTCTAGAGTTTTCTAAGCTTCAAGAGTTTTATCTCTAAATCTAATTGCAAAATCCAGGTCGCAGATATCCCAAGTTGCTAAACCCAAGTTGCAAAGCCCAAGATGTGTTGTAGTGAAGCTAGAGCTACTGCTGTTGATCTGTAGGACTGCTTGCTAGCAACCTGATCAGCTTGCAGAAGAAACTCATGAAACCTGATCAGAAGCTTGCATACAGAACCTGATGAATGCAGAGTTGTGTGTTCTTTTGTGCACTTCTTTCTCGCAGGTTCTGGCTTGGGTTTGGTATCGGTGGTGACTACCCACTCTCAGCGACGATCATGTCGGAATACGCAAACAAGAAGACGCGAGGAGCTTTCATCGCTGCGGTTTTTGCCATGCAAGGATTCGGAATCCTGGGAGGTGCAACAGTGTCGATCGTCGTGTCAGCTGCCTTCAGAAACGCATTCGACACGCCCATCTTCACAGTGGATCCCGTCGGCTCCACTCCCCCGCAAGCGGATTACGTCTGGCGTATCATCTTCATGCTCGGAGCTCTTCCCGCAGCTTGCACTTTCTACTACCGCATGAAGATGCCAGAAACGGCTCGCTACACCGCCTTGGTTGCTCACAACAACAAGCGCGCTGCTCTCGACATGGGTCGTGTGCTGCAAGTCGACTTCACCAACATCAACGAGTCCAACACGTTGACAACCACGAGTGAGCAGCTTCTTCTTCTTCTTCTTCTTCATCACACCAGCAATTCTAGCATTCTTTGGTGCAGCAGAGCTTGTACACTTTCTCTGCTGATCAAGTTCCACGCACTTTTGTGATCGTCAGCTTCATATATACTCTCCTGAGTCGTCGTCTCTGATCTGTATGATCTTTTTTGCAGAGCAAGAGTATGGTCTCTTCACAACGCAATTTGCCAAGAGACATGGTCTGCAGCTGCTAGGAACAGCAAGCACCTGGTTCCTCCTTGACATCGCCTTCTACAGCCAGAATCTTTTCCAGAAAGACATCTTCACAGCAATCGGCTGGTTACCCTCCGCCAAGAACATGAATGCTTTGGAAGAAGTTTTCAGGATCAGCCGAGCGCAAGCGTTGATAGCACTCTGTTCCACAGTCCCGGGCTACTGGTTCACAGTCGCCTTCATCGACATAGTCGGACGCTGGATCATTCAGCTCATGGGCTTCTTCTTCATGACGCTCTTCATGCTCATCTTGGCTTTGGACTACTACCCATTGCGAGGACAGGCATGTCCAAAGGGCTTCTGTGGAGGAAACCACATCACCTTCGTCGTCTTGTACGCCTTCACTTTCTTCTTCGCCAACTTCGGACCCAATTCTACGACCTTCATCGTCCCCGCTGAGCTTTTCCCAGCGAGATTGAGATCTACATGTCATGGGATCTCCGCGGCTTGCGGCAAGGCAGGTGCCATTGTGGGTGCTTTCGGGTTCTTGTACGCTGCTCAAGGACAGCATCCGGGAGAGCCTGATCCTGGCTACCCCACTGGCATTGGAGTGAAAAACTCCTTCATTGCTCTCGCGGTCATCAACGGCGTTGGGTTTTTGATGACTTTCCTTGTGCCGGAGACCAAGGGACGATCTCTGGAGGATTTATCAGGCGAGAACGAAGCTGCAAAGGAACCGAGTAACACGACTGTGCAATCAGCGTAAGCGACAGCTCTCGTCTCTGTGTGTCCGTCAATATCTGAGCCGACAGTGCTAGCTAGATGCAAAACAAAAGCACAAACAATCAATGCAACAAATCTCCTTGAAGAACAAGTTTCACTTTCTTTCCAAGGTTTTGTGAAATTATCTTGCACTCAATTGCTAGAGAAAGTTTGCAGTGGTGCCCAATGTTGAGCTTCACGTTTAGAATCCAGATTTCTTTCTCTAGCTAGCTGCATCATGATGATGTCTAGAACAAGATCATCACTCTTCTTTTCTCACTAGAGAATTCTTCGAGTCTGTTTTGATTTGTGTGACTTGCTTGATGAGATCTCAGCTAGTGTAGAGTGTACTGATCTTGCACCTGGAACAACACATTGAGTGTGATCATGCTGCAGTTTGAGATTTGATGAAGAAGCACATTCATTGATGTACTACTGTTCATTTCCTAGTCCAAGTTGAAAATATACAAAAATTCTTGTTGAATTTGACACACAGCTAATTGCTGGTTTCTCATGAAAGTCTGATGATCTTGTACTTGGAACATGAGTCTGATGATCTTGGACTTGGAACATGAGTCTTCAGAGTTGAAAGTCTATGCTGCGATAGCCTGCAATCTCTTGAATCTAGTACTCTTCAGAGTTCTTATCTGTGACCCGCACTCCAATCTCTCCAGTTAAGGTGCAAGCATCTTGATTCATGTCACTCTTGATCCTGAAGAGCTCTCATAATTAGTTTGTGACAGTTGCAATCTCTTGCACCCAGCTGGAACATGTACTCAAGTCAGAGTTGTTATTTGTTTGAGACCAATTTTCTCAATGCTCCTGGACTTGCAAGAGATTTTCAACAAGGTTGCAAAAATTTGCAAAGACTGTGTACAACTTTCCTCTTTGGTCATTGGAAGGAACTTTGCAAATCTTCACCCTCTTCAGAATTCTAATTATCTATGACCAATCTAGATTTGCACCTGGATGGATCCTGCAAGAGATTTCCAACTTGAGAAAGATTCGCAAAAGCTCCCCAACTTTCTTCAGAGAATAGAGTTATCCGTAAAGGAAGACAAATACAGCACCAGAACCCTGAGCTTGGTCATACGCAGGGTGAGATTCAAAAAAAACCTGCCAAAAAGTACATTAGCATTCAAGGGAGGGGTGATACTTAGAAAACCATCAATTTTGATGGTAAGCTGAGTCTCATCTTGTCCTTCCTTTTTTCTGAGCACCTCCACTGCTGATACATATATTTTCACTGCTCTTACCTGTACAACTACTGTAATTAGTCTCGAACCTTGTGCATTAAATGCTGAGTTACAACAGAAATGGTTTTTCCTTTGAACTTCATATAGCATCATCAGGACCATCGTATTGTTTGAAACAAAACCTCCAAAAAGTTCAGACAATTTTGTAAGAACTTCATGTAGTAGACAATGGTAAAGAACGCATGTTGATAACAGCTTGCAGTGATCAGCAACTTCATAATCCTGTTTCTAAACAGAAACAGTTCATTGCAAAACAAACTTTTCTGAGTTTACTTCATAGAGCATAATATGGTAAGAGCAAGTTCACTACCCACACATCTTATGTCCATTGTGACTGGTCAATGATCGAGCTGATCGTATTTCTTTCCTGGCCCTTGTGCAGAGCCTGTACCTCATGCATACTTACAGGTCCAAACTCAGTTTCACCCTCTTTGAAATTTGAACTGAAGCATCCAAACTATTGTTTACAAGCCATCATACATCCTGCCACCAGTGGATCTGCTCTAAGAACTAACATCAACAACAGCTTGCAAATCAGTATTCTAATCCCACCAACAAAAACACAAATTACTTATGTCTAAATTGTAATAATAATAATATGAGATTGTAATTAGAACATATAAAAACGCCGGAAAAAATTCCTTAAGGAATTATTTTTTTCAAATGGGCAGATGGATGCCAGCAAGTGCAAACGCAGGTGCAGTGCTGCTTGCTGACATGAGCTGCACCAACATTTGATGGTCAGAGTTGGTCTTAAAAAGTCATCTGCAGGCTCAAAAGAAGAATATCACAAACCACTGGTTTGACCCAGCTGAAATCCTAGCTCTCAACATCAACCACTCTTAACTCTCTAGACTTGTTCTACCCCAAAGCCTAGTTCTGTAACCACTACTATATCGGTTTTGCTTTTGATCACAATCTGGAGAGCTCAACACACTGGAAACCCTGCTGTTTTGCATGGGTACCTCATGGGAACTGGCAAGCCTAATTTACTAAACGCTCTGACATTTACTCATATGCATGTGCCAGTTTCTGAATATCTTTGCTTAAACAGACACCATGATACATGATTGCAAAAATTCAAAGTACACAGATGATACATAATTAAGAGATTTGCAGAGCAAACTCCAGAACAACACTTTTGAAGATAATACAGGGATGAGTGAGGTCATAACCTTATGAGAGGTGCTCACAAAGTGTCAAACTGTCAGCTTCATCATGAATAGCAGGGATGAGTTTGCCATGACTCACCCCACTGGACATCATCAGCTCCCGACAATGGGGGCATAGATGATAAATACTAGGAGAAATGAGACATGGAAAATGAGTAGTTTTTCAGCAGTTTTGTCACCAAAGCACAGCCCTGGGACTTCCCACACAACATTTATTACATCCTATTGCAACACTCTGAAAATTAACGAAGGCCATTAAGAATCAACGTGAGCACAAAAGCACTCACGCTTATCACAGTAACCGATGTATAGAAACAGATGTCCTTGCCCTTTTGAGTCTCCGGCAACCACCAGGGGCCAACACGTGGAGGACGGATATTGATCACGTACTCATGTGTAATTTTCAACCCAGTGCACTCTGGCATTTTCTAAGAGTGCTGTTATGTCTATACCTCAATTCAATAAACCTTTTCTGCCTTCACACTGCCAGCCTTGATCACTTCCCAAATCCCTGCAAACAAGACAACAACACATCCCAAACACAAAAATTCAATGTGAGAGACCACATTTCACAATTTGACATGGGCTAGTAGTGTACACTAACTTCACCCCAATAGCAGCTTATTGACAGCATCCTGATATTTCTACTGAATACTCAGAGGAATAAGACAAGTTGACAAACTTGGCCACTGTAAGCACAAACCCTAAACACAACCATCAGTTCACAAACTCGCCATTTGTGTCTAAAATCAATTGAGATGATGTGATTGTATGTCAGTTCCAGACCTTTCACATCTACCTACATGAGGAACATCAGATTATCTCAATTTCAAAGAGATGTATACTTCATCGCAAATAACTGTGTTGTGAATGTGTTGGCATGTTGGAATGTGTCCAGCTGCATTCACAAGGTTTATTATATCCTTGATTCTTGAAAGCCGAGATGTAATTATGATTGTGATCTCTAAAGGAAGATGAGCTTGAAGTTCCAGTATTCCGTACACGACCTTTACACAACGTCTATGAAATCAGAGCAGGACAACAAGGAGGACATATATCTGTCCATAACAGTCAGTCACTCTTTCTCCCAAGGGTTAAGATCAAAACAAGAGGCGTACCTTGAGAAGGCAGCACCTGGAGCAATGAAGCAAAATTTTCCTCTCTGTCTCTGATCCCTGCTGCCGTCTCCTCACCACAGGTCCTTGCCTCGGACAATAGAACGCATCATCTGTGAGAATCAGGAAAGCTCGAACTGCTTCAATAAGCTTCGATCTTCTCCGTCTCTGTCTGTCCCCCTCTTGGCTGACGAATTGGTACTCTACTTAATCTGCCGAAAATCTTTCGATACTAACACTGTCTCACAGAGCAAAGAAAGCAATTTTTTCCTCTGTCTCTATCTGCTGCCGTCTCCTCACCACGGGTCCTTGCCTCGAATAGTAGAACGCATCTGTGAGAATCAGGAAAGTCGAAACTTCTTCAATACGCTTCGATTCTTTCGCTCTCGAGTCTCGACTTGTCCCCTTGGCTGACGAATTGATTCTCTAGCCTAACTGCCGAAGTCTTTCGATACTGATAATGCTGTCTCTCACAGATTCAAACGCAACGAAAGCATGGCATCCCAAAATATGCAAAGGATACTGGAAAAAGAATTTCCAAAATCCAGTTCTACAAAACACACGATCAAGACACAGGAATTGCGAGAAAAAGGAACAAACAGAGAGCCAAAGGAAAGTAGTGCGTCTCAAACCAATTTTTCTCTTGGCCTTTATAGAATCCTAAAACACCGAAGCTATCGAGAAGAAGAGAAAATATTGCGGAAACACACACCGCGGACACACGCGATCAGCAGATTCATGGAAGGAGTCAGTGCGAAAAATTCAAGAGAGAGAGAGAGAGAGAGAGGAAATTGCAATTCAGCGATTGCAAGCGCATTCCTGTCGGCGACGACTTGCGAAGAAGGACCAGGAAACTCGGTCTGGCTGGCCGGCTGACGGAAACCGTCGGCGTGAGTCATCGGGCAAACGAACAGACATCTTCGTTGCTGTGCGCTAACGTAACGGAGAAGGCTCTACAGTGACTGAAAAGTGGCGTATCTGGATGAATATCGACTAACGCCTTCCTTTTATCGGATGAATTAGGGTTATGTTTTCGAGAAGGAGAGGTCGATTTGCTCCTTTTTGTTTGCGGACGCGAGCGACGAAGACTCGCCAATTTTCGGGCGTCGAGAATTTCTCGAGGTTGCGGCTGGTGCTTATCGTGAGCTGCTCTTCAAGTTGATGGTGTTTGTTGTTGTTTGTTTCTTCGTATGTGTTTTTTTCTTTTTGAACGTGGTGCCGTGGAGCGTTGAAGGCAGACAGATTGGGGAGGAGAAAGATGGTGCAAAGCCTTATTTGATCATTGTATTCTAGATCTCTCAAGTGCTCTACAAGTTTCTGCTTGTAATTTGATGGTTTCTGGAACTGCAATCCTTTAGTAGGAGAACATGGATTCAGCATGTGTGATGATGTTGCATGCCTAACAAATAATTTCATAAGTGCTCCTCCAAATTGTGGGATGATGAAGAGCAGAAGCTTTTGTTTCGAAGTGATGGCTTCTTTTCAAAATTTCGATAACTTTCTTTTTTTCGGTGATCAAAAAGATTTGAGTATAATGTTTTTTTACTTGATTTTGGAAGTTCTTCAGAGATTGTGTTTCTAAGCTTTTGTTAATCTTCTGGCTTGTTGTTGAAGGTGAATAAAATGAGATTTTGGAGATAATGAAAGTGCTGCAGTCATTGCATGATGATGAAACCAGTAAGTCTATTCTAGGTTTTCTCATCTCGGAGTTTCATTTCAATTCACAGATGCTTGCAATAGGTTTGATGTATCACACAATTGAGTATGTAGTTAGGAGGTAATTGCCATTGGTAGGAGGACCTGGCCAAGTGGTGGTAGATGGCCATGAGCTGGGTCTGACCAATGGCCATTATCTGATGTAATTGGCACTTGGTAGGAATTCTGGTGCATCAGTAGGAGCTTTCTTGACTATTTGCTACACCTCACGATGTCCTGTGTGCCAGTCACAGGCATTTGAAAGAGCAGATGACTCTAAGAGTGCAATGTGGATCCTACTCTCAAGGTAATAAACCCTAATACCTTCAGACTAGGATCCACAATGCAATCTTCAAATCTCATATTAGGCTGCATCTTCTTTGGTACAATATTAAATAAGTCTGTATACTTACATTGCTACATATCCAAGCAAACAATACATATTCAATAGATTATGAAACACAAATCCTTGACCTTAGAATATGATTAGTTTGATGAAGAATTCCTACTGAGTGCAGACTATCTCAGATGATGGCCATTGTGGATCCTAGTCTTTAGGTGATAGTTTGAGCAATTTGAACTTGTGAATCATAGTGTGTCAATCTAATGTGGATTATGCATTCATGTCATTGGGTGGAAATATTCATCATCAAGGTTTTGGTGGAGGAAGCAATTTATGACTTCATATGCATGCTGAATTGCTGCATGAACCCCCATTTGAAGCTCCAACTGGGATGCAACATATGCAGAGCTTCATATTTTGAATCTTAATAAAAGCCCATCATATAGATCACAACAGAACATGTAACTATCTGTTGTAATTATGTTCTAGGTATGCCAAATGTTGAATGAGCACCATGTGTTTTTCACCCTCCACTCATGCACTCACAATATTTTGATGCAAGGATCAATAACAACAGGTTAACCAGTGAAATCGAGGTGCTTATGCACTCACAAGATTTTGAAGGAAGCTTCAAGAACAATGAATGGGGTAACCAATAAAATTGATGTGATTTGGTGACACATTACATGTATCCTTTGCTTGCATTTTCTTTGCTCCCTTTGCGAAATGATGTAAGACGAAATTCAAGAAATTGTTTGAGGTCAATCATGTATCTCACTTCATGCATATACATTGTGAACCTATAATTCAAGAATTTTATGGTAAAATAGGAAATTCATGGTTTAGGGTTTAGGGTTTAGGGATCAAACAAAGCAATGGGGATGTTCAATGATGATTTCAAATATGAGCAATTGAATAATCCAATAATGAATCATTGTGAAAAATGAATTGAATCCATTCTTAGAAGTTTTGAACACATCCAAAACAAAAGCATAATCGATGAGCATTTTAGAGAAACAAATCACCCAAAACAAAACATGAATGAAACAAAAAAAAAAAGTGGGTATGGTGATTAGAATGAATGAAATTCATGTATTGGAAAACAAAGTGCACACATCTTACAAAAGAAAACAACAAACAAATCCACAAACTATGAAAAGAATGAATCATACGAATGGGATGAACATAATCAACGAATATGAAAAGATACCCTTAAAGAAATGATTGGTTCTTGAACTAGTGTTTTTTTTCCTAGGCAAATTTTCACATTTTTTCAACTTGAAAAATTTGAATTCGACACATAGAAAGAATTTTTTTGTGAAAGGATTTGCACTAATTTCATTAGATTTCAACTTTTTCGATAAATTCACAAACTTGTTACAATAGGTTTCAGTAGGATGACAAAATATATGGTGCGTGCTAGGGTTTCGTATGGTGCATGCTAGGGTTTCGCATGGTGCGTGTTAGGGTTTCGCATGGTGCATGCTAGGGTTTCGCGGGAGGGAGAAACAAGAGAGGAAAGAGAAGGGAGAGGAGGAAGGCAGAGAAGAGAAGCTAAGGCAGGAAGGAGGGAAGAGCACGAAGGTGGAGGCATGGCTTTCGAGTTCGTGCTAAGCATCCTCGCCTTCTTTGCAGTGGCTGCTCTATTAGGTATTTTGGTCTACCAGGTAAACAATAATCCAATTCCCTTCCCTTCCCTTTCTTTTCTGTTTTTTTATTCTCGTTGGAAGTTTTTCTTTGTACAAATGTTCGTGTTCTTTCTTCTTCTTGAACGAGTTCCACCAGAAAGAGGAGGCTTCAAGTTGTCACGTAAAGCTTTGGTATCTTCTGTTTTTGGTTGGGGGGGGGGGGGGGAAAAAAGCGGGGGGGAAGTTGTGGGGTTGGGGTTAAAGAGGGATGGTGTTTTTGTTTTTTTTTTGGAGCATTTACAACA
>Ga0116227_10016766_pt1 | contig 10417 bp, 8 predicted proteins | sample S1TSphgellanicum_FD_89693 | JGI IMG/M metagenome (GOLD analysis project Ga0116227, IMG submission 89693) | Host-associated microbial communities from peat moss isolated from Minnesota, USA - S1T2_Fb - Sphagnum magellanicum MG | ecosystem: Host-associated > Plants > Peat moss > Unclassified...
TAACAGGAGCAGAAGTGAATACCGTTAATTTTGATCCGCCAAGGTACAGTACACTTAATCCAACTGCAGCAGATTTAAAAAGTGTTTGGGGTGATGGATATGGAAACCGTGTAGACCGATTTTTAGCCGCAATTGCTTACTTGGATGGAATACATCCAAGTTTAATTATGAGCAGAGGATATTATAGCCGTACGGTAATTGCAGCATGGGATTATAAAGATAAAAATTTAAAAAAACGCTGGGTATTTGATAGTGACGGAAAGGGAAATAAAGCTTATGCTGGCCAAGGCAATCATAATCTGAGCATAGCAGATATAGATGGAGACGGGAAAGATGAAATTATTTTTGGTGCTATGGCTATTGGTCATGACGGAAAGGGGCTATACAGTACGGGTTTAGGCCATGGAGATGCAATACATGTTGGTGATTTAGACCCCGACCGCCCAGGATTGGAAGTTTTTGACATTCAAGAGCGTTTTTCAGATGCGGGCGCCAATTTTCGTGATGCTAAAACAGGTGAGGTTTTATGGAAAATAGCATCGGTACGCCCAGATAAGGGTAATCAGGGCCCCGGGCGTGGGTTGGCACTCAACATAGATCCCAGATACCGGGGTTCCGAATGTTGGGCAGCTGGAGGAGGTATAACAGGTTTATTTGATGCTAAAGGAAATAAAATAGCGGACAATACACCAAGCGTAAATTTTGGCATTTTTTGGGATGGGGATTGTCAAAGCGAACTGTTAAATTCAACCTATATTGATAAATGGGATTATATAAATGCAAGGTCGGAAAGAATATTTAACGCAGCGGCCTTTAACTGTGTATCCAATAACGGTACAAAAGCAACTCCATGTCTCAGTGCCGATATATTAGGCGACTGGCGGGAAGAAGTGATCTACCGTACTGCAGATAATCAGGAACTGCGCATTTTTACAACAACCATTCCAACTCAGCACCGGTTTTATACGTTTATGCACGACCCACAGTATAGGTTGAGCATTGCCTGGCAAAATGTAGGTTATAATCAGCCTCCACATACCAGTTTTTATATGGGTGATGATATGGAAAAACCACCTAAACCAAATATTAACCTTATAAAATACCTGTCCCAAAAGCAAGTTAATCCTAAATAATATATACATGAAACTTATTTATAAAGTTGGCATACTTTTGTTCACTCTGATTTTTTTTCAGTCAGCCGCCGCTCAGAACACAAAAGAACAAGTTCGGATCATTAAGAATTTTGATCAGGACTGGTTATTTGTTCAGGAAGATGCAAAAGGTGCAGATAAAACAGATTATAATGATGTTAAGTGGCGCAAGCTGGATGTACCACATGATTGGAGCATTGAAGGCAATTATGACAAAGCCCATCCTACTGCCCGTGGTGGGGGCTACCTGCCGGCAGGTATTGGCTGGTACCGAAAAAGTTTTTCTGTTGATGAAAGTTTAGCCAAAAAGAATATCACCATAGAATTTGATGGGGTAATGGCCAATAGTGATGTTTGGATAAATGGCCATCATTTGGGTAAACGCCCTTATGGTTACATCAGCTTTCACTATAATCTGACCAAATATCTGAATTTTGGAAAAGGAAAAACAAATACCATTGCCGTACGTGCAGATAATAGCGTGCAGCCTGCCTCCCGTTATTATACAGGAGCAGGAATTTACAGACATGTGCGTTTGGTGGCTACAGATGTGGTACATGTAGACAATTGGGGCGTTTACATTACTACGCCAGATGCAAGCATAGAAAAAGCTACGGTTAAGGTTCAAACCAAAATTGTAAATGAATCAGAAAAAGCAATTCAGGCAGTTATTGAAACAACGGTGCTGGACCCAATTGGCAAAGCGGTTAAAACTACCCAAACCAAACAAATGGTTAATGCACAAAAAGATGCCATAGTAAATCAGGATCTTGAAATTGCTAAACCAAAATTGTGGAGTTTAGAAGAAACAAATCTTTATAAAATACAAACAAAAATAATTGTAGGCGGGAATGTAATTGATGATCAAGTAAATGATTTTGGCATTCGTACTTTTAAATTTGATGCCGCAACTGGGTTTTGGCTCAATGGGAAAAATTTTAAATTAAAAGGCGTTTGTTTACATCATGATGCAGGTGCCTTGGGTGCCGCAGTACCACTCAGCGCATGGGAACGCCGTTTTAAAACACTAAAAGAGGTGGGCGTAAATGCCATTCGCACTTCTCATAATCCTGTAGCGCCAGAATTTTTAGACCTCTGTGATAAAATGGGCTTTTTGGTTATGGATGAAACATTTGATACCTGGACCGCAGCAAAAAATAATGGCGAAAAAGGTTATAATCAGTTTTTTAAAGAATGGTGGGCAACTGATACCCGTGATATGGTTTTAAGAGACCGTAACCACCCTTCTATAGTCATTTATAGCGTGGGAAATGAAATTCATGATAATTTGGATAGCCCTGAAGGATTTAAGAAATATAAAGATCAGCAAGATTTAATACATCAGTTAGATCCAAGCCGTCCGGTTACAATGGCGTTATTCCGCCCTGCCTTATCAAAAGTGTATGTAAATGGATTTGCAGAAACAATGGATATTGTTGGTCAAAACTACCGTGAAAATGAATTGGTTGCCCTACATAATCAAAAGCCAAATTTGAAGGTAATTGGCACAGAGAATACACATGTGCTGCAACAGTACCTGGCACTTAGAGATTATCCTTTCATGAGCGGTCAATTTTTATGGACAGGCTATGATTATTTAGGTGAAGCAGACTGGCCGGAAATAACCAACGGTCAAGGTTTATTTGACCGGATTGGCGGATGGAAACAACAAAGTTTGCAACGCCAAAGTTGGTGGTCTAATCAGCCGGTTGTGCACATCATGAGAAAAGAAGAAAATGCAGGTGCTGGCGCATGGGTAAACAATTGGACCCCTACTGACTTTGATACCTATGATGATGCAAAAGTTGCAGTTTACAGTAATTGTGAAGAGGTTGAACTATTTTTAAACGGCAAGTCATTAGGCATTAAAACAAAACCTGCTGATGATTCACCGCGTTTATGGGATGTAACCTTCGAAAAAGGAAGTTTAAAAGCCATAGCAAAAAACAAAGGAAAAGAAGTGGCAACAGAAGAATTGAAAACGGCAGGTAAGCCTACTAAGGTTGTACTGAGTGTTGATAAATCTAAAATTAATACTACATGGGATGACCTCGCTTATGTAACTGCAAAAATTTATGATTCAAATGACAATTTGTGCCCTAATGCTGATCATTTAATTAAATTTAACATTCAGGGGGCGGGCAATATTGCTGCAGTTGACAATGGTAATATTGCAAGTCACGAAGCCTATAAAAGTTCGCAAAGACATGCTTATAAAGGTCAGTGTGTAGCCATTATAAAAGGTAATGCTAAGGGAAATATTGAAATACAGGCTACCGCTGATGGCCTTGAAAGTGCCATTTTAAAAATTGGAGTACAGTAAACAACAGAATTAACCAAGCAAGATTAAAAATATATATTTATGAAATTAGCATTTAGAGCACTCTTATGTACCGTTGTTATCGCTTTAGCATTGGCATTTATGATTTCCAGTATGCCCACTTTGCATACTATTGGTGATTCTACCGTTCGTAATTCAAACAAAGAAACGTGGGGCTGGGGAACGCCGATTGTGGCCCTTTTTGATACCACTAAAATACATGTAGAAAACAATGCGATGGCCGGCCGTAGTACCCGAACTTATTTATCAGAAGGAAGATGGGCCAAGGTTTTAGAAAGTTTAAAACCCGGCGATTTTGTTACTATACAGTTTGGCCATAACGATGGCAGCATACCTGATACAACTAAGGCAGGCAGAAGAGGAGTATTAAAAGGGATTGGAGAAGAGACAAAAGAATTAACCTGGCCTGATGGGAAAGTGGAAGTGGTACATACTTACGGTTGGTATATCCGAAAATTTGTACGTGAATCAAAATCCAAAGGTGCCATTCCAATTGTGGTTTCTATGATTCCAAGAAATGAATTTAGAAATGGAAAAGTGATCCGTGCCGACCAGGATTTTGGGAAATGGGCTGCTGAAGTGGCTAAAGAAGAAAAAGCTTATTTTATTGATCTGAATAAAATTACAGCTGATAAATATGATGCTTTAGGCCCTGACCGGGTGAAGGCATTTTTCCCGGGTGACCATACGCATACCAATTTAGAGGGGGCAAAATTGAATGCGTCATCAGTTGTTGAAGGTATAAGAGCACTTAAAGACTGTCCATTAAGTAAATACTTACTTAAATAAATGACTATTATTTTAATAAAAGATAATATATAGAAATGAAATCAAACAATAATTATTTAAATGCCATACTAATCCTGGCATTTATTATTTTTTCGTCTTGTATAATTATAAAAAGAAAGGAAAAAACAACGCTTTTCTTGATTGGCGATTCTACTGTGAAAAATGGAAAAGGAAAAGGAGATGGATCTTTATGGGGCTGGGGAAGTTTTATAGGTGAACTATTTGATGCAAATAAAATTAATGTAGAAAATGATGCATTAGGAGGAACAAGCAGCCGTACTTTTCAAACAAACGGATTGTGGGATGCTGTGCTTGTCAAAATTAAAAAAGGAGATTTTGTGATGATGCAATTTGGCCATAACGATGGCAGTGCACTTGATGATTCCGCACGTGCGCGGGGTACAATTAAAGGAATAGGTACAGAAAGTAAAGAAATTTATAATCCTATTAAAAAAACTAAAGAGGTTGTATATACTTATGGGTGGTATATGCGTAAATATATCAATGATATAAAAGCAAAAGGGGCTGTTCCAATTGTTTGTTCACCAATTCCGCGTAATCCGGTAAAAGATGATAAAATTAACCTTGTTACAGATAATTATGCAACATGGGCAAAAGAAATAGCACAGGCAGAAAATGTAGCCTTTATTGATTTAAATAAAATTATTAAAGATAAGTACGCCACTTTAAGTCCTGTTGAGGTGAAAACTTTTTTTACAGAAAAAGACCATATCCATACAAATGAAGCAGGCGCAAGGTTAAATGCACAATCAGTTGTTCAGGGCTTGAAAAGTTTGCAGGATAATAAACTTAAAAATTATTTGAAACCATAATATTATTGGAAAGGATTGGGTTTTAGCCGTCATTTAATAAAACTACTCTTTGTTATTGCCTTGGTATCCCATTGCAGTGAAACATTTAGTCAGAAGGTTAATATTGTAACAATTGCTGAAAACGGATGGGCAAATAACTCGGTTAATACAGTAATATTTAGAAAAAATGCATTAATTACACATCAAAATACGCAGTATGTGGCTTACTATGATAGCGAGCAGTATGTTGTTTTAGCAAAGCGCACAACTGGGCATCAAAATTGGGAAATACAAAGAACACCATACCTAGGAGACGCAACAGATGCACACAAATCAATTAGTATTGTGGTTGATGGAGCAGGATTTTTACATGTGGCATGGGGGCAGCATAATAACCGCTTAAATTATGCCAAGAGCAATGAAGCTGGTTCATTAAATTTGGGCATTAAACAAGCCATGACTTCATTAAAAGAAGATAAAGTAAGCTATCCCGAATTTTATAAACTAAAAAATGGTGATCTACTTTTTTTATACAGAGATGGTGGTTCTGGCAATGGAGATTTAGTCATTAACCGTTACAATATTAAAACGCGAAACTGGATCCGTGTACAAAATAAATTAATAGATGGGCAGGGTAAGCATAATGCTTATTGGCAGACAGCAATAGATAAAGAGGGCACATTACATATTTCATGGGTGTGGAGAGATAATCCTGATGTTGCAAGTAACCATGATCTTTGTTATGCAAAATCTGCCGATGGGGGCGCCACCTGGCAAAAATCTACTGGCGAGGAATATAGCCTGCCCATCCATATAGAAAGTGCAGAATACGTATGTAAGATTCCGAAAAATAGCGAACTGATCAATCAAACATCAATGTATGCCGATAAAAAAGGCCATGTTATAATTGCATCTTACTGGCGCGATCAGCAAGATAGCATACCGCAGTATCATTTGGCCTACAATATCAATAAAAGGTGGGTTATCGATAAACTTACTTTTAGGCAAACTCCTTTTTCCTTAAATGGTCAGGGCACCAAAAAAATTCCAATATCGCGCCCGCAAATCATTGCAGGTAAAATGGAAATTCAATTGCATTAGGGCTGATTTTTAGAGATACAGAAAGAGGAAATAAGGTTTCCATAGCAGTAAATAATAACATTGAGGGAAAAAAATGGAGTGTTATAGACCTAAATTCTGAAAGCGTAGGGGATTGGGAACCCAATTACGATACAGAACTTTGGAAAAAATCAGGCATATTAAACCTGTTTCTGCAAAAAGTAAGACAGGTTGATGGAGAAGGCTATGCGCACGAAAGCGCAAGTTCCATCCAAATTTTACAATGGACACCTTTTTGATCAAACCTTAGGAATTATTTCCTGAAATTATACTTATCAAATTTTTTATAAATAACTTAAAATAAGAGAATTATCTTATTATTGTTGCTCTTTGTCAGGTTGTAAAAGGAAAAAATAAAATATTTAAAAATAAATACTACTAAATCTATGGATTTAATATAATATTTATATCTTTGAAATATTATTAAACACATCAACGGTTTAACAATAGAAATTAACAGTAGGGTTTTTAAACATAATTGTGACTTGCTTATGTCAATTTATTTTCAATTTCCAAAAATAGAGGAATATCCGCAGGTTAATAATCCTTTTATACATGATGAACAGATTTATCACCCTGAAGAAAAATTAGCTTTACAGGTAGATGATGAGGAGGCGCAAAGATTAAAAGATTATCTGAACCTCAGAATGTTATAATAATATGGCCAGTTGACCGATTGGGAGGTTAAGGTTTCATAAACCCAATATGGTGGTTCGAATCCACTGCTAGGCCGCAAGTACAGTAATTGTGCTTTTCATATCCTGGAGATCATCCAGGAGTAAGATTTGGTTATCTTATATTTGTTTTGTTGTTAGCATAAGGTCATCCGCGAGGGATGACCTTATGTTTTTACCGATTGATTTACCAGCCTTTAACTGCACCGCCTTTAAATTCTTTCAGTGCAGCAGCTTCAACCTCGGCAGATTGATATGCTTTTACAAAATTTTTAACTTTTTCTTCATTCTTATTGTCTTCACGGGCAACAACAGCATTAACATATGGTGAGTCTTTATCTTCAACAAAAAGTCCGTCACGGTTTGCAATCAAGCCATTAGGAGTGGCAAAAGTGTTGTTAATGATTGCAATAGTTACGTTTTGGTCATCTATTGCCCTCGGTAACTGTGGGGCCTCCATTTCCAATATTTTTAAGTTTTTAGGATTGGCGGTAATGTCATTTACAGTAGGCAAAAGTCCAACGCCATCCTTAAGTTTTAAAAGTCCGGCTTTTTGGAGTAACAATAAAGAACGGCCACCATTCGTTGGATCATTAGGGATAATGACTGTACTGCCATCTTTTAATTCACTGATGCTTTTTATTTTTTTTGAATAACCAGCCATTGGGTAAACAAACGTATTGCCTACAATGGCAAATTTATAGCCACGCTGCTTTGCCTGTACATCTAAAAAAGGCTTGTTTTGAAATGCGTTTACATCAATATCTCCCTGATGAAGTGCTGTGTTGGGCATGATGTAATCATTAAACTGTACAAGCTCAACATCAAGATTGTATTTTTCTTTAGCTACTTTTTTTGCTTCTTCGGCAAGTTTATATTCAGGTCCTGCCTCAACACCTACTATAATTTTATTTGGATCATTGTTTTTTTTCCCGGAAGTACATGCCATAAAAAAAGCAGTACTGGCAATAATCGTATATTTTGTTATTGTTTTAAATAAGCTCATATATTTCATTTTAAATTTTATTTTCTGTGGTCTACACGTTTAGCAATTTTATTTCCGGTGAATTGAATTAAAAATACAAGTGCTACTAATAATAAAAGTACGGTATTCATTACAACTACATCATAGCCAACATATCCATATTGATAGCCGATCTGGCCCAATCCGCCAGCACCCACAGCACCGCCCATTGCAGAGTAGCCTACCAAGGTGATTAATGTAATTGAAGCACTGTTTACAATTGCAGGCAATGCTTCGGGAAGCAATACTTTTATGATGATTTGGTACGGTTTTGCACCTAAGGCCCTGGCCGCTTCTATTAAACCATGTGGAATTTCCAGTAAACTGTTTTCAACCATGCGGGCAATAAAAGGTGCGGCACCAATGCTTAATGGTACAAGCGCAGCTTTAACACCAATAGAAGTGCCTACCAGAACCCTGGTAAAAGGAATCATCCAAACAATCAGGATAATGAATGGGATGGAGCGGAAAATATTGACCAAAATAGAAATGATCCAGTTAAATGTTTTGTTTTCAAGTACCTGTCCTTCTCTGGTCATAAATAAAAGCACACCTGTGGGTAAACCCATTACAAAACCAAAAAAGCCAGAAACAAGGGTCATAATAATGGTTTCAATTGTTCCATTAATCAATAACCAGATCATTGGTTCAGACATAACCCAGTACCTCCGTTTTTATATGTTTTTGATTGTAAAAATTAATTGCGCGTTCATGGTTTTCTTTTGAAGCGCGTACTTCTACAACCATTACACCAAATTTTACTCCACCGGCATAATCCATTTGTGCGCTCACAATATTATTTTGTACCTCAAATAGGCTTGCAACTTCAGATAATACAGGATCATTAACAGATTGCCCTGTAAATTCAAGCTTTAATAATGGATTCTTGCCAGTTTCAGCAACAGGCACCATTCGCAGTTTAAACTCATCAGGGATTTCTACTTTGAGTGATGACGAAATAAATTCTTTAGCAAGCTCCGTTTTAGGATGTGAAAAAATATCACCCACAGTACCCTGTTCAATTAATTTTCCGTTGCTTATAATCGCCACCTCATCACAAATGGTTTTAACTACATTCATCTCATGGGTGATGAGTAAAATGGTTATATTTAATCGTCTGTTAATATCTTTAAGGAGTTCCAAAATAGACCGTGTAGTAGCAGGGTCTAAAGCACTTGTTGCTTCATCACACAAAAGTACTTTTGGGTTATTGGCAAGTGTACGGGCAATTGCAACACGCTGTTTTTGTCCGCCAGATAAGTTTGCTGGATAATCGTGCTGCTTATCTTCTAAATCTACTAATTTAAGTAGATCGTTAACGCGCTGTTTAATTTCATTTTTGGGGATATGGTCCAATTCAAGTGGAAAAGCAATATTATCAAATACAGTTCTGGATGATAACAGGTTAAAGTGCTGGAAGATCATGCCAATTTGCCTTCTGGCTTTTTCCAGCTCCGATCTTGATAAACTATTCAGGCGCTGCCCATCAATAATTACTTCTCCTGTAGTTGGTATTTCCAATAAGTTGGCACATCTAATTAATGTGCTCTTTCCAGCTCCAGAAGCACCTATTACGCCAAAAATTTTGCCTTTATCAACATGTAGGGAAACATCAGACAGCGCAAAAACCTTTCTGTTTTTTTTCGTAAACGTTTTCGTAATGTTTTTAAGCTGTATCATGTTAGCCTTATTGTCTATAAAATCTATGATGCAAGTATAGATTAAAAAAAACTGGTGCAGAAAAAAAAAATGTTTTTTTACAAAAATAGCATACTAAACCACAAAAGCTTTGCTTAAAACGGGTTTAGCTATAAGCTAATATTGCTTATAGGATTTTAAAACATTAAAAGTATGGTCAAAGCTACTGGTGTTGATATTGGCATACTCAGGCATTCTAAGATTATTGACGGTTAAAAAACCAACTAATTTTTTGATGGTATTTGATAGACTCTCTTCTGCACTTAAGTGCCTTAAGATATTTATTTTAATCAAAAGCATGGAGACTTGTAATAATAAAAAATGATGCTCCTCTGCAATTTTTAAACCATTGTTTACATTCAGTAATGCCTGTTCCTGATGTCCGGTTTGATTATAAAAGCTGGCTTTAAAGGCCAGTAATGAGGCATTAATATAGCCTGTGTGGTATATAAAATTACTATTGATGATTACATCTAAAAACTGAAGTACCCTGTTTGCTTTTTTTATGTATCGCAGTTTAAGGTAAACCTGTCCGAGGGTGATGAGCAGAAAGGAAGAAAAAATAGAATGGCGCATATAAAAAACATAAGGGTATTTATGTTGTATCGCCATGATAAAACGGTGGCACTCCGCATAGTTTTTTTGAGCAAAAAGGTAAAGTAAAATTAGCTTGTAGCAAATGATCTCTTCCGTACTAAATTGATCATTTCGTTTTGCCGGGCTACTGTATATGGTTTTACATAGCTTAACAATTTTATCGTTTAATGCCACTAAATTTGTTTTTTTATCAATAATGTTATTGTAAAAAA
>Ga0116227_10016767_pt1 | contig 10417 bp, 6 predicted proteins | sample S1TSphgellanicum_FD_89693 | JGI IMG/M metagenome (GOLD analysis project Ga0116227, IMG submission 89693) | Host-associated microbial communities from peat moss isolated from Minnesota, USA - S1T2_Fb - Sphagnum magellanicum MG | ecosystem: Host-associated > Plants > Peat moss > Unclassified...
TAGTGTTTTAGACCATTGCAATTTTAAAACCCTGTCCTTGGAGGTCTAGGGTTGAAACCTTGATAGTGAATGTTTGGGTTTTCAAACCTTCACACTGAATTTTTTGATTTTATTAAAATTTTGGTGCAAATAAAAAATAAAATTCAAATTTTTGAATAAATGAAAAATAATTTATTTTTTGCCGAAATGGTAAACGTACTATAATAGTAATCATATTTGGCAATAATATATTTAACTATCCTAATGCAAGGAGTATTACAATTTTTTTAAAAATACAGTACATTTGACATTTGGTGGTTTAACCTTGAATATCCACAACCTTATTATAATCATGATAATGATGATGATAATCATCATGGAAAGAAATTTATTTTCATATTATATGATGTTTACATTAGTTAAATTTGAATATGACTTTTTACATTTAACCTTGTTCTTAAATGAAATTTCAAAAATTAATTGAGATTTTGTGCAATGGTGTCATGTTGTTTAATTATTTTGATGATGTTTTATGATCAAGGTTAATTTAATAAATCATATGACACTCCAAAAGAAATTTTAAATGATTCACATACCCGTATGGGCAAATATACTTCATCTTCAGGTTGATTGGGGTCTCGATTTTTTGTCCCACTTATAGTTTCAAGAAGTAGAATGCCAAAGCTGTATACATCAGCCTTATTGCTCAATTGACCATAAAGCATGTATTCAGGTGCTAAGTAACCACTACAAAAACATACGCATGAAGTTGTTTAGTAATGTTAGTATACAAATTACAAAGTACAACTATTTATACAACTTTACATCTATTCAATATTTTTGTATGCACATATTAATCCAACTATTCATTTAATAACCCAATGAATTTTTATTCTGAAGAAACATTTAAGTAATAAACTATTTAAAAAAATTCCTTGTGACATTAATTGACCAAGAAATATATATCTTTAGCAACTAAATATGAATTGGTGATATTTTTCAATCCCTTATAATTAAATTAATGTTTATTCAAACATTAGTATCATTTTCATTATATTCCTTAAAAAATGATGAGTTCATGCCATACAACTAAAAAAATTCATCTTAAGAAGCCAAATTGGACTAAGTCCATTTGATTTACATACATTGTACCAGCGCATTTTTGGGTCATGATTTCACTTTTCCCATCTTGTATTGGTCTCGCCAAACCAAAATCAGCAATTTTTGGATTCAAATCTTTATCCAATAAAATATTGCTCGCTTTAATATCACGATGGATGATTCTAGTTTGAGATGACACATGTAGATAGTATAAGCCTTGGGCCACCCCTAAACATATTTTCATTCGTGTTGGCCAATTCATAACTTGTGACAAATATTCACCCTTTGTATCTGCATAAGGATCAAACCACATAATATTATATTTAGGTTATAAATTGTAAACATTTACACATGGATTTGTTCATATGTTTGATGTAATAAGATATGAATTACTTATTAACCACAATTCAATGCATGGTTGATTTGGTGTAAGATTAATATTCGTACGTAATTTCAAACTATATGAAAAAAAATTAGCATGTTATTATAGGTCCACGTAACCAAAAAAATCCAAATATATGGTTATAAATAAGCACGAATTGTGAAAATGCTTACCAAATAGAAACTTTTCCAAATCACAAAACTCAACAAATTCATATACCAAGAGCATATCCTTTCCATGGAGGCAATTACCTTTTAATGCCACTAAATTGCGATGTTGTAAATTCGAAATAAAGGGAATCTCATTGAGAAATTCCTCACTACCATGTTGTGTCTGTATGAATAGTTGTTTCACAGCCACCTCGATGTTGTTTGCTAAAACTCCCTGCATTATATGTTAGCCAATTAAGGTGCATGTCAATAAATATTAATAAAGATTGATAATGATTAATATTTTTATGTTGTCAATTATATTGTAACATTTGTATTCAAGGATGACCTAACTTGAAACACATGTTGTTTGTTAAATTTATAAAAGAAATACACAAATAGTGATGTAAAGGTATTTATTTGGTCAATTTGATTTATAATTTGTGATTATAAAAGAAAGTCTTAAATGTGTTTTTATTTTGTATATTTCACAACTTCCCAAACAATGCAACATGTGTATGAATGGGTGTTTGTTTTCTTAAGACCAATTACATTGACCATAATTACCTTGTAAACAACACCATATGCTCCTGCTCCCAACTTTCTATCTTCAGCAAAGTTTTTGGTAGCAACACGAAGCTCATTGTAATCAAATATTTTTGCTTTTATATCAAGCTCTTCGAGATTTGCAAATGCATTGTCAATAATTCATGTTAAATGTATAATATTTTCTTTAACGCCATTAGTCTCGTTGCTTGAACAATGTTGCTTTGATGTGATATGCAATTTGCAAATCAATCCATTAAATTAGTTCATCTTTGAATAATCAATTGATGTTCTCCAACATTTTGGAGCGAACTAGAGAGTTGATTTTCTTCATACATATTATATTGAAAGGGATAGAAGGATCCTTACTTTTCATGAGTTTTCGCACATGCTCTTTACTGCGGTGAAGTGTAATACCCAAAGCAAGGATTATTAATCCAAATAGAAATCCAGAAATGGTTGTAGAAATCACAATAACCTTCCAATCACTCTTATTACCTGCAATGGGTCATCAAAGTAATCAATATAGCCTTAAATGATAAAACATTTGTATATAATTGTATTTGATAAAAAAGGTTGAGTTCCATATTATGATCACGATTGGCAAAACTTGAAGAACGATCTAATATATATTTAATAGGTGATATCAAAATACATAATAATAGGGTAGTAAATGTTCAAATCCTTCCAATATATATAACCAATCTTAAATACAAATAGTATAAGATTTTATTTAATATTGATGAGGAAGTTAATGTAAATTCAATAAGGAAAATCTTAATGAAACATTTAATATTTAGGGCAAAATGTTATAATGTACGAAGGATCCCAAACTTTCAATCATTAAAATTGCTTATTGCCATGCAATTGAATTCCATAAAAACCTCTAACCATGATGTGAAAGTTGATTTTCATTTTCATTTGTAATTCAATACAAGACTCAATATTTTCAACGCATGGTCAATGAATTTTTTGTTACTCACTTGATATAATACAAAATTGTGCACAAAAACATGTTTTCCCATCATCTCCGAAAAGTGAACCTTGACAATAAGGATTGCCTTGGAGACTGTACCACATTAATATATTCATTAGTTACATTACATTTGCTAATTTCAAGAAATCATATCATGTTATAATACGAACATATCCTAGATTATAGGTAAAATAATATGAGGCTATATGATACAATTCTAAATATTTAAAAATCTAAATCCACAAAGGTAAATAAGGACAAAAAAGAAAGAATATAAATCGACTCAATGAAGATCAATAAATTCAATATAATTAAATCAATGAGATGATTAATTTACTTATAATTAATTATTTTATTGAAATTTAAATCCAAGTAAATTAATCATTTTATTCATTTCGACTATTAAAAAAATTGGTTATAGTACAAACTAGATTTCATTGACATAAGGTTATATGAAAATCTACCCTTGTATTAACTTTTTACTAGATTACACAATCATTCATATTCCTCCATATGACAATTTTTAGTTGGGACATTCAAGTTTGGCAATAAAGTTAATAAATATAACTTGCAAAAGAAAGTTTTCAAAATAGACTTACTAGAAGATGGTACGCCCTTCTGTTAGAAGAGACTTGTTGTAGATAACATTTGTGATGTTGTTGTTCCTCAAACTCAATACTTGTAAGCCTTGAGGACGAGAATTGTCAATTGATGTCATCATAGTTTGTATATTTGTGATGTCTAAGGTTCCGTTTATATTGATATTATCAAGGTACCTACAAGAAAAAAAACTTAAATAAAAAATTCAAAGATGTAACAACAAGTTCTTGTATTCCCATGATGGTAGATTTATTATATATCCTTAGAAACCATAAAATGTAATTTTACTAACCTTCAATATTCTAAGTTCATTGGATGTTAATATAATTTTAGCTTATGTTTTTATATGATTTTTTGAATGCACAACTACAATGAGGCCTCTATGGTTGTAAAATATATCATATGGCATACTACAATTTTAATCCATGGCTTTTTATTTGTTAAGATCCACCTTCTCTTGTTGTGTTTTTGTTTCAAAATCTCCAAAAGAAATCTATCATGAATAGTTTGGTCATTGGTCAACTACTTCATTGGTCATGGGCTTGGCACATACATTATGTATTTTTAAGGGAAGTGGAACTCACAATTGTTACAAAAACTTAAGTCTCGAAGATGTCCAAGTAGGGAAAGGACCACCAATATTTAAGCTTGAAATATCCAAGATGACAAGTTTTGTGGGAAATTGGCTACTGTTGAGAAACTCTGGAAGTTGTGGTAACTCTGTGAACTTATTATAGCTCAAGTTTCTGCAACAACAAATTATTATATACATTTTCAAATTCACTTTCTTATTAAATATTTTTCTGCATGTCTTAACATTCATTACATGAAATGCATGACATTCCGTGATCATTATCAACAACTAATCAATAAAGTATAACCAATGGTAAACACCACTTGGGCCATGAACATTAATGCTAATTAAGATGTAAACATTATCATGGAGGTGTTCCAAAACAATTAAATCCAAATTCAACATGAACCAATTAACAAATAAATAAAATTTACAACATTCTAACTCTCTAGCAATTTTTTTTCTTGAAAATTGGAAAGGAATATAAAACTTGCAATCAAAATTAAAACAATAAATTAAAACATAAGTATATGAAATAAAACTCACAAAGAATTCAAGATGCTTAAAGAAGAAAGATTTGGCAATGGGCCAATAAAATTGTTATCAGATATGTCCCTATAGAACAAGATCATAACATCAGTTAGGTTCAAAAGCCAATCAATTTCCCATTCCATGTATATATTTCACATGGATAACAAATGCATGATTAAATATTTTCAATTATGCGATAATTGAAAATACAAATGTAATATTGTATAATACTTTAAGATTGGATTCTTACAATGTAAGAAGTTGGGTGAGGTTTTCAAATGCATTTGACTGTATGGTCCCTTGAAGTTGATTACTCCCAATACTAAATTCTTGCAATGTCTCTGTGTTTAAAAATTGTGTTGGAAATTCACCAGTGAATTGATTACCACTCAAGTCTCTGTAAAAAAAACATAGGCACCAAAAAATCATAAATACATGTTGTGTTTGATAATACCATGTTGTTTATTTATTTTAATTTAAAGAAAGAAAATTATTAGGATGTAAAACTTGGTCAAATCATAACAAAAATGTTTTTCCATTTTAATACAAATTACTTACAATTGCAAAAGATTTGATGCCTGTGCAAGATTTGTTGGAATAGATCCACTGAATCCATTGTTGTGAAGATCTCTGCCCAGTTAGGAAAACAAGTTGCAAGTTGATTATATGTGTCCTTACATTATACATCATATCGTTTCATCATCACAATTTCACTTGGAATTCACAATTTATTACAAAACAACAAATTTTAATATGTATTATTATATTCATGCATGTGGTTGAAAGCTCAAAGTTAATGAATTTCTAATAACCAAATTCAATGAGTTCAAAATATAATAATTTCCTTGTACTAGCCTACTAATGAAACAACATGATTCAATGATGTTTTGATTAGAAAATGGCACTTACAAGATGTTTAGAGGCAAACTAGCAAGCTCGTTTGGAAGAGGACCAGTTAGATTTGGATTTCCTGTTAAACTCCTGCATAGAAAGGCATCTCACTTTGATAAGTGAATTTGTGATTTAATTGTATGACTCATATTTGGTCTCTAAGCTATGTAAACTCTATTGATGTTAATATTGTGAAAATGCATGTATTGTACTTACAAAGTAACCAGGAAGTTCAAGTTTCCTATCCCTGAAGGCAACATGCCTACAATGGACGCATCACTCAATTCCCTGTTGCATGGACCATTATAGTTAGTCAACATATTGCAAAAAAATTATGTTTTTGCAAAAAATTGATAACAAGTTTACATCAATACATTAAACTTAATAACATGATATATATTAATTATGGACATGCTTTAAAATATTGCACATTTCAAATTTGTAGTTAGTTTTTTTTTAATTGTGAAATATGTTTTCACTTGTGAAGCTTGGAAATCTCAAGTAATTGTATGTATGGTAAACATGATGAGAGGCATATATTGATCCCACTTGTCAAGGAACTATAATACATGGATGTAAGGTTGTAAACTACAAAAGGACAATCTATTGTGGTTTGTTATTTTTAGACTACAAAAGCATTGTTGTTAAATGTACTAGTTTATACCTTTATTATTTAACTAGGTAATATATGTTCATTTGTAAATTATTTACATAACAATTCAAAATAGAAATTATTTGAGTTTGATAAATAATTACAAGCCAATGACCCGAGTATCTTGACTGCCATTTCCATTTGGAATATCATATCGCAAGCATGTTACTCCACGCCAATTACTGGCAGCATTGTAGCAAGGATATTGAGGTTGATTGTTTGATGTCCAAAATGCCAAATTTGTGTCAGTGTTGGGGGTATTATTTTTCCATGCTTGCCATAGGCTTTGCAATCCCCACACTATGACCAGCCCCAAAATCCAAAGTTGAAACTCAAATTAGTCGAATGAACCCTTTTTATGTGAATTTTGAATTTACAACTCGAATCCATGAAATTGGGAAGAATTTAAGTTTGCAAATTTTGTAAGCACATAATCAAACCACATAACTATTAAATGACTTGATCAATTATTGATACATGTAAAACACAAAAGCAACACAAAACATAAGGTAGATCGCAAGTTCTTGAAAAACTTACAATCGTTTGCAATGAAATATTCCCATATTATTTCAGAATTTACTCCATGAAGACAACCAAAAAGGTAGAGTAAAATGGCAATTGTGAACAACATGATCTTGGAAACACCCATGGTGATCTCTTTGCAAGAATGTTCAAACTCTGCAATAGCACCCAAAAGGACTTCCAAGGTCACTATTTGTGATTTATTTAGCACTTTTAAGTCTAGGTCTCAACAAGTTTTTGCAAAAGGCCAAGGGCAATCACTTCATCATCTAAAACTGATGCAAGGAGGGGCATCAAAGCATGTGTACAACACATTAATATATCACTTTAGGGAGGTCCTCAATTTCCTTTGTACATTTAGGACCTAGAGAAAGTAAGGAAACTAAAAAATAAATGGGAAGACTTCAATGTAGTAGCTTCAAATGAGTAATAGGAGTGCTAACGATGGCATTGTTAAAAGAGAACGTAAGGAGAACAAAAATTGTTCAAGCACTTAACTAAAAGGTTTACATGCCAATCCATAATTGATAGATAATTAATTGGAGAGTGATATGTGCGTGGAAACTATAAGAGAAACTCCATTGAAATCATCCTTAAGAAAGATGGTCAAAAATTGGTTTCTATAGATGTGAACACATTTTAGTTATGCTTCACAAAGTTGTTGACATGTACCTAGGTGATGGAACTAAGAACTATACAAGCAATTGATAGATCTCTCGTAAGCAAGTATTTTCAGCATATGGTTTCTTCTACTACATTATTGGAATTTCCTCCTCATTCTCAAATATATGAGTAAGTGTAGATTTTCAAGCCTCAGCAACTCAAAACCCCCCTAGTGTTGTGAGTCAAGTCTCAAACATAAATCCAATAGGCTATACCGGAAGAATTATACCTTGTTTATGATGTCAAACAACTCATGACATGAATCCCGACATTATGTATCTATCAAACACAACTAGGGAAAAGATGTCATATTCCTTAACACTAATCCAATCTATAGCGTTGTGCACTCAAGACAGATATCTTAAACTCTCAGCGCACATTGAAAACGAAGGTTAAGTGTACTGTATTATGCATTTGAAACAATGACTATCTCTCCTCCCGCTTGAGAGGCGAAAACATGAATTGAGCAAGAAGAAACTGAAACAATACCTCACAATCGCGATCAATTCTGGAATCCTCTAAAAGCGGGAGATATTTGTTAGTCACTTGCGCCGCATATCTGATGCCCTGTGCCTCCCCAAACAACGCACAAGCTATCAGTTGTTCAAGAGGAAAACATAAACCAGCGGAAGCTCATCGGTAATGCTAGCTGGCTCACGGAGCTGGGTTGCAGGAAGGTGAGGTCGATTGATCAGCGCCAACATCGATCGAGAGAGCCTGTTGGAAGCCTCGACCTTTAGTTCACAATGAGTAGTCACGTGAGGCCTTGCCGAAGTGCAACTTGGACATGGTGGCTTGAACCACGGGCCAGGTCGCGCGTATTTACCACTCGAAAGCGGAACTTTTCAGTAATATATAGGACAAGTGCGCCAGTTGTGCGGCAAGACAGTAATTGCTGCAGACAGAGGAGGACGCAAAGTTCTTGGGCCGGATTCCAAAGTGCACAGGATAATGGAGCTGCATTGAAATAGTATGCTAACCGACCACCAAATTCATCGATTTGTGGCGAAAAAGTCGAAACCCGTATTTTGACTCGTAAGTCCCTACTGGACTGATGACGGTAGGTCTGCCCCCTAAACGTCATCTCGCACGAACGGGGCCTGCTTTTCAGTGCACTTCTCTGACGTGTAGGGGTTAATTGGACTCTTTGTCACGTGAGTACGGTCCTGAATGCTGGGTTATTATCAGTGTTTTTTTTTTTTCAATTTCCTGATGTAGCCAAGGCAGATTTCGACTTAACTGGCGAATTTATTTCAAGAAACTCTGAAAACTGTAGCCAGTAGGCATAAATGTGGCGACACCATCCCCCAAAAACCAGTTTTCACATTAGTTGAAGCTATGTCCTTGTTCACATTCCAAAGTGGGGAAGACTTGGCCACAGTGAACCAGCACCCACCAGTCACAGTGAAGGATGAATGGTAAGTGGTCAGGAAACCGTTTTCTGTTGGGTTCCAGTTCATGGTTAGCTCAGTTGCTTTTTTTTCCCCTACCTACCTACTAACAACCCACAAGCAGGTTGTTAGTAGCTAGGTAGTAAAAAAGCCTTTACTTATGTATAAACCATCTACTTACCTCCTAATTACCTTCTTTCATACTTATCTACCTATATATGAGACCAGTTTCTTACATAATTGGATACCAAGGTGAAACCAAATATTAACTCAGTTGAGGTTCATCTGGGTGTGGGTTCACTGTGTCCGGGAAGGTATGTCTTAAGAGCATCTCCAGTGGTTCTCTTGTTTCTTGTATCAATATTCAAGCCATCCGAGATCCATCTTAAATCTTGCCACACTCCCCACCCATTCTATTGAAAAATAGAACACTATAAATTAAGAGACTATTTAACTTTCCCCACTTGGGCCAATTATTATCATCAACTGGTCAGTAAAAAACAGTCATTTCGTTTTATTCCAGCTCTTCACTAGCTTAAGCAAACTTAGTGTCAAAATGGCAATTTCATATACCTAATTTGACTGTTATACTTCATCCAAATTGTGGGGTGCAGTAATATGTTTACTACTACCACTGGAGACGTTGTAATGGGGCTGTTTGGTCAAGCCATCAAGAAGGGGAGAAAAATAGCCTAAGATGTCATTTAAGGAATGAACTCCAATTCTAATGGAATTAGGGGTTTTCTTTTTCTGAAAAATTACACAATTTGTCATATTGAGAAAGAAAGGATTTCACAATTTGTGAATATGCCAAAGTTAGAAGGAAAATTATGCAACCATTATTTTTTTGGTAGTGCAAATTTGGCGAAAAAGATTATCATCTTTATGATTATTTTGGCGACATATTATGGGTGAGAATAGAAAGTTTTGGTGAGCACTATCTAGGGTTGCATTCAAAATTGGTGATAAATATTTCATTGTTTTGGTTATAGCTTACATGGCAGATTTCTAAAAGCTTCAAGTCGTCATCAAGTCACATTCTGGGAAGATTGAAACCCAATTAACAAAGACTTTGCCCACTACAATGTAATGTTTCATGCAAGCTGATATGTTAGTAATGTTCTTAAAATGAAATAAAACATATTTGGGAAGTTGGAACTTGGAAAGGAATGGTCATCAAACTAATGAAGATCATGAAAACAAGGCACCAATAATTCCATAAAAATTGTGTTCCCTAGTCACATATAACAAGTTAAACAAACCAGAAAACCACCCAAAAAAAAATAATCTTAGTGTAGACAATTAAAACAAAACATCAAAACAAAAAACTACATAAAACTTTGTTGACATTGTGCTGCTTGCAATTGAAGAGCCTTTAAGCATTAAAGCATATTAACATTTTTCAAATTGCCAAATCCTCACAACTTCATCACAAGGAAAATTGTGCATTTACAACTTGA
>Ga0116227_10016768_pt1 | contig 10415 bp, 5 predicted proteins | sample S1TSphgellanicum_FD_89693 | JGI IMG/M metagenome (GOLD analysis project Ga0116227, IMG submission 89693) | Host-associated microbial communities from peat moss isolated from Minnesota, USA - S1T2_Fb - Sphagnum magellanicum MG | ecosystem: Host-associated > Plants > Peat moss > Unclassified...
AAGCGCAGCTTCCGTTTTAAACACTAAATTATTAAGGGCCAATTTTGGATGGTTGATTTATACAGCATTGTGCTATATTGCATAATAACGTATACTATTTACTAACCTGGCTTAAACGCATCGTGAAAATCTAAAAAATCATATAAATCGTGTATGGAGAGAAGAAATTTTATAAAACAGTCGACCATTTTTACGGCGAGCTTTTTTATTGCTAAAGACCTGCTGGCAAAGAACGATGGCCCAATTTACGGTCACAATGGCATGCGCTACCGCATGGACAAGGACTGGAGCAAAGCCAACCCGATGAAAAACCCGGTGAACGACTGCCACGAAATGGTGCAGGATAAAAAAGGCCGGATCCTGCTGCTCACCAACGAGACAAAAAATAATGTGCTGATCTATAGTAAGTCGGGACAGTTGCTGGATACCTGGGGGCACGATTTTCCCGGGGCGCATGGCTTAACGTTGGTTAATGAGAACGGAACCGAGTTTTTGTTTATCACCGATACAGTAAAGCACCAGGTTTATAAAACCACTATGGACGGCAAGATTTTGCTTACTATTGATGTGCCTCTGGAAACCGGAGTTTACAAAAAACCAGAGGATTTTATCCCGACAGAAACCACCATCGATACCAACGGCGATATTTTTATTGCAGATGGCTACGGCTCGCAATATATCACCCATTACGATAAAAACGGCAAGCTGATAATTTTCTGGGGCGGTAAAGGTGTGGGCGACGAGCATTTCGATAACGCACACGGCATCGTGATCGACAGGCGGAACACTGTGCCAACCCTGCTGATCACCGACCGCACCCGCAACTGTTTTAAGCGTTTCAGCATGGATGGCAAACTAATGGACATCATCAAATTGCCCGGCGCCTGTGTTTGCCGCCCGGTAATAAAAGGCGACCACCTGTATGCCGCCGTATTGCGCTCGCCCGACCTCGGAAAAGAAAATTCGGGTTTTACCACCATCCTGGATAAAGACAATAAGGTAGTTTCTAACCTGGGCGGCACCGAACCGGTTTACACCGACGGCGTGCTGCAACCGATGGCCCAGGCCGAAAAGATATTTTTAAACCCGCACGATGTATGTGTGGACAATGATGAAAACCTGTACGTTGCGCAATGGGCGTCAGGTAAAGTTTATCCTTATAAATTTACGAGGGTGTAAGAATCTTTGTCTGAACCATGATTGCTGCCTTTGTTGGTGTTGTCACCAACAAACGAAGATGCCTATGGCTACTATATTTTAAAACGTTTACCAAGCATGCGGTTTGTTGTCTGAACCATGATTGATAGGATTTATTGATTACCATGATAATATGTAAGATCATAGCAATCAATAAATCAAGCATACACTAAGCATGCGGTTTGTTGGTGACAAAGCCAACAAAGGCAGCAATAAATCAAGGCACACACTAAGCATGCGGTTTGTTGGTGACAACACCAACAAAGGCACGAGTGAATCACGGTTCAGACAACCTCAGCAATGAAAAATAAAACAGTTTACCGCTATTAGATGATAAAAAATAAATACCAGGGCCTTGCCGAAAACCTCTTATTTTTCCTGAACATCTTTATCATCTTTTTACTTGTATTTGGTAATGCGATAGTAATCCCCCAATGGCTGCAGCCTGTTGGCCGCCTGCACCCGCTCGTGCTGCATTTCCCGATAGTAATACTGATCATGGCGGTGATGCTGGAATTTTTCCGGTTCAGGGAAAGGTTTCAGGGCGAAAAACTTTACCACGACTTTACCGCCTGGCTGTGGCTTGCAGGTGCGCTGTTCGCAGGGATAACGGCATTAATGGGCCTGTTTTTATCGAAGGAACCGGGGTACGAGGGCGGTAACCTGCAATGGCATAAATGGTTAGGTACAGGCGTTGTTTTTATCTCATCTGTTATTTACTGGTGCCGCAGTAAAGGCTGGTATAATGCAACTACGGCCCGGTTTACTTCTATATTCGTAATTGTTTTTGTTACGATAGCTGCACATTTCGGTGCCGACATCACGCATGGTGAAAATTTTATACTGGCACCTGTATGGCATCCCGAAAAGGAGAAAGTGGCTATCGACAAGGCGCTTGTTTACCGGGATATTATTCAACCTGTTTTTGTAAGCAAATGCAATAGTTGCCACAACCCCGATAAAACAAAAGGCGGCCTGATGCTGATTGATGAAAAATCGATCTTAAAGGGGGGCAAGGATGGCAAATTGTTCGTTCCCGGCCAGCCGGCAATAAGCATGTTATTGCAGCGCATCCATTTGCCGGAGGAGGACAAAAAACACATGCCGCCATCGGGGAAACCACAATTAACGCCGGAAGAACTCAAATTGCTTTACTTGTGGGTAAAAGAAAATGCTGATTTCAGTAAAAAGGTAATCTCACTGCCGCCTGGCGATTCTTTAAGAATAATTGCCGCTACCTTCCTGCAACCTGCAGAAGAGACAGCAGAAGTATATGATTTCGCTGCGGCGGAGGACAAACTGGTTAAAAAATTGAACAACAATTACCGGGTAATCTATCCCATTGCGCAGGGTTCTCCTGCCCTGGGTGTAAATATTTACAATAAAAACAGTTATCAGCCAAAAGTATTGGAGGAATTAAGCGCCATTAAACAGCAGGTAATATCGCTGGATGTAAGTAAAATGCCGGTAAAGGATGCTGAGCTTAAAACCATCGCACAGTTTGAGAACCTCCATACCCTCAACCTTAATTTTACCGATATAACCGGCAGTACGTTGAAAGACCTGGCTCCTTTGAAACATTTGACTTCTTTATCGCTTGCCGGCACGAGGTTGAACCCGGAGGCAATTAAGCAGGTTTCTGCAATAAAAAGCCTCACCAAAATAACCTTATGGAATACCGGCCTGTCGGATGCCCAGGTACAGGCGCTTCAAAACAGCAATAAGAATATCGAGTTTATTGCTGGATTTAAGGATGATGGCAAACCCATTAAACTGAACAACCCCCAGGTGAAAAATACAGGGTTTGTCTTTAAAGATTCACTGCCGTTGCAACTGGCCCATCCTATAAAAGGTGTCGACATCAGGTACACTGTTGACGGAACCGATCCGGATAGCGTTAAGTCCTTATTGTATAAACCTGGAATTGTAATCGCGAAAAGCATAGCTATAAAAGCTAAAGCTTATAAAGCCGGCTGGCTCGGCAGCGATGTAGTAAGCGCCAATTTTTACAAATGCACCTTCACGCCCGACAGTATCAGCTTTATTATCCCTCCGAATGATAAATACAAAGCTGATGGTGCAAAATCGTTAATTGATAAAGACCTTGGCGGAACCGGCTTCGGCAATGGTAAATGGATAGCTGCACAAAAGGATGTAATCATCTACATGCAGTTTAATAAACCGGCGGCTATTCACCAGGTAACTTTAAATTGTATGCGTAACATAGGTAGCCAGATATTTTTGCCCATCGCAGTAGAAGTTTGGGGCGGTGATGATGCCGCTCATTTAAGGCTATTAGGTAAAACAATACCTGCGGCTCCAAAAAAAGATGATCCGTTTATGCTAACGGGGATCCACTGTAAATTATCACCCAATCGCCCGGTATTGTGCCTTAAGGTAATTGTGAAGCCCATACAAAACTTACCACCCTGGGATCCCGTTAAAAAGCAGCCGGGATGGTTCTTTACGGATGAGTTGTTTTTGAACTAGCCTATTGTTAAGCATCAAAATAAGGTCGACGCAAATCAGTTTCCCGTATCGTCGTCTTTTTCCTCTTTCAGTTCGTCCTCTTTTTTACCATTCCCTAAATGGATATTGGGCTTGGCTTGCGTACCGGTAATCGTCATAGGGACGCCGAAAATGCCAAAGGGAGGTAAGCCCAGCCTGAAATGAAGATCGAGCGCGTTATCAAAACTAACCTGCCCGCTAAACTTCAGCCTGAAACCGGCCATCTTCATTTTGGTTTGTTTGATGGTGATAATGTTATTGGCGATAGTGCTTTCGATATTCACTTTAGAAACATCCCCGCTGTCGATGCCTTTATGATCGGTCTTATTACCAACAGCACTGAATAATTTAAAGCCCATCAGTTTAACCTTTTTTACAGACAGCACGCCGCCGCCTTTGAGCGATGGGTAAACCGGCTGCATATTGGCATTTAAGCGGCCCGCCAGTTTATAGTCAAGCGAAACCCGGCCTTCGGCATTTTTAGCCGAGGTTGCCATATCCCTGAAAAGTTTTATCTGGTTGTATGCCCGCTTAATGTCGAAATCTTTGGCGCTGATATGATAATCAAAAGTTGCCTTTTTAGGGCTTTGACTGGTGTAAGTAGCATCCATCACTACAGGAGCGCCTATGAGGTTAAACCCGGTTTGTTTAAGTATAATACTGCCGTTATTGATCATCATTTGTCCTTTGGCACTATCCAGTTCAAGGCCATTATATTTCACCTTTTTAACATCGGCGGCAAAATTCAAATTAAGGTTACCCGGCACCATGATCACGCCCGATGGCCCGGCGGCGCTCGCCTTGCCGCTTTGCGTTGGCGACGGGCTCGAAAACGCCATAAAATCATCGGCAATCAGGCTGTTGCTGTTCAGGCTGAAATTGCCTTTCAGTGTATCTCCCGGTTTGGTGGCATAGCCCAGTACGTTCGAGAGGGCACCATTCATCATGATCACCGATTTACCGTAGGTTGCCTTAAATTGGTCGAACTGCATTTTGTCCTGGTTAAAGCTGAACCTGCCCTCTTTTACAAGGAATGGTTTCGGGAACAGGTCGGAAGTAAGCGCAATATCTTTCACTTGCATCGTACCCGAGTTAGCCAGCAGCCCGTAATTGCCCGCCATGGCATCACTTTGTTTTCCTTTCAGCGAAAGCTGCGTTTTTACCAGGCCCTTTACGTTATAACCTTTAACGGCAAATACCTGGTAAATTTTGCCGATATCAAGCGTCCCTTTTGATGCGATGTTATATTGCAGGTTACTGAAATCCTTTAAATCGGCCTTAATAGAAAATGGCTGCCCTTCAAATACAAAAGACACCGGCTTTACAATAACCTTCATGCCTTTTAATGAGCCCGTGCTATTGCTTATCTCAGTATTAACTTCAATATTTTGGATAGGGTGCGGGTAATATTTAGTTTGGATCGATCCGTTTTGCAGGCTTACAGTTGCATTGGTAACCGGGTAAATTCCTTTCTTGGGAAGGTACCGGCCTTTGATATTCAGATCGCCCAGTAATTGTCCGGCAAGGCCGATGCTATCTACCGGGTAAAACTTTTTGATATCAGCTAAATTAAATTTGGCTTTTAAACCGGCATCCATTGGAAAACCGGTCGAGGCCGTCATCTTAAAATAACCTTTTATGTAATTTTCCAGCACATTGGCGTTTATATTTTTTATGGCAAAACTGGTGTGCTCATAATTATTGTCGGGGCATTTTGCATCCACATCAAAACTGATGTTGCTCAATCCTTCCGGTACCGATGCGTATTTGACATAGCCATCCCTGAAGGACGAGGTGAGCGTAAACTTGGGGATGCTTGTGATAACGGTGTCTACTTTGTGGATCCCGCTGCGTTTAACTCCTTTTGAATAGATGCCGCTCGCGAGCAGGTGCAGCGAATACCTGCCTTTTAAATCGACAGGCTTAACGCCGAAAGCATTGTTCCATTTCTCCAAATCTATTTCGGTATTAACCTTTGCATAGATCTCCGGTTTTTTAACGCCCTTTACCCGTAATATCGAGCTGAAATAATCCTTGCCCATATTAAAATACAACGAATCGAGGTTGACTGTTAAACTATCGGGATCAAGGCCGGGAAGTTTAGTTTCGAAGTTGAGGTACAGGTTGCTGATTGGGGTCGGCGATTTTTTGTTATTGATATAGCCGTTGCGCACTTTTACTTTCAGGCTCAGGTCGGGCATAATGCTGTCAGCAGCAATGTATTTACCCACCAGTTCAAACTGTACGTTCCCAATGCCGTTCAGTTCTGTTTCCGAAAGCCATTTTAAATAAGCAGGCGGCAACGCGGTGATCATATCATGCAGGCTGCTTTCGTTAGAGTTTACTCTGAAATCCATATCGTACCCGTTTTTTATAAAGGCAAACTTGCCTATAAAATTTACCGGGAGTTGGTTGATCAGCAGGTCGTTTTTCTGAAAGGTGAAGGCAAGCGATTTCGTGTTGATCTTCGTGATCAGGTCGGCGTTTACTTTTTTAGAAATCACATACGCTTGGTTGCCATAAGAAAAATCGGCGGATTGAATTTCGGTGTGTGTGTAAAGGTCAAACACATCCTTGGTTAAGTCGCCTTTACCCGAATAATTAAAACCCCTCGCCACAAACTTAACCGGCATCGATTCATCGTTATAAACCAGCTTGCTATTCTCTATCAATATTTGGTTAATGCCCAAAGATGCGCTGCCGGTATCGGTCTTGCCCTGCGGTGTGCTGCCTTTTGATTTATAAACGTTGTAATTAACATGTCCGGCAGTGTCGGCCTGTATGTTGATCAGGGCCTGGCTCAGGTAAATTTTGTTGATGGTGATCTTATCCTTGAAAACGGACGATAAGTCGATACCGAAGGATAGTTCTTTGGCCGCCATCAACGTGTCATTTTGAAAAGGCGCGCTTCCTTTCAGTGAGAAATCGTATAATGTAAGCGTAAGGCTCGGGAACCGTTTGAAAAAGGATAAGCGCGTAGTTGAAAAAGCCAATTGCCCGTTGATGCTGCCATTTGCCCATTGCTTTATTTTATTGCTGACTGTTTGCGGGAAAAGATAGGGTAAGGCAAATAATAACAGTACCAGGCTTGCAATCGTAATTGCCGTTATTTTTAAGGTTTTGAATAAGGTCTTTTTTAATGATGCGCTCATAAAGTGTATAGGTTGACCGGCAAAAAATGAAAGGCTGATAATGCGATATCCGCTAAAGATATCAGCATCAAACTTTCTATTATAAAGCTAAAATAGTAAAAACGAAGGCAAAAAAGGCGGGAAATGACACAATTAACAGTGTTTGAACCGTTGATTAGTGTGATTAAATAATTACGTTGATGTCTGAACCATGATTTTTAGGATTTTGGGATTACCATGATTCAAATTCAGCGACCAATAAATAAAATCCTCTAATCATTTAATCATGCGAATCATGGTTCAGACAAAATTGTTTTGAACCATGATTTTCAATAATCTTCGCAACATAAAAGCCAAAATCAATATAATCATTTAATCACGCTAATCAGCGGTTCAGACAATTAAAATCAAGTGAATCCTCAAATCCTGAAAATCAAGGTTCAGACAACGTCAATCAGGCACCCTACCCAAAAACCTCTTCCTCTTCACCATCACACAATGCCCAAACCATGTAAGGGTGTGTATCGGCATGATAGATCTCGCCGGTATTTGTAATGCCTATAATTCCGGCAAAACCGTCAAATGGCTTTAATTCTTCAAGGGTTTTTTCGGTGGCGGCAGATAAATGCATACCATCGGTAACGCGGGTGACGATGTTACTGGCGACAGCCCCGCTTACAATGTCTTCGCCCACGCCGGTACAGGAGATCCCGGCAAACGAATTGGCATAATTTCCGGCTGTAGTGGCAGAGTCACTCACGCGGCCAGGTATTTCGAACCCTTTGCCGCCGGTGGAGGTAGCTGCGGCGATATCACCCATCATGTCGAGGGCCACGCATCCAACCGTACCTAAACGGATGGAGTTGCTTAGCTTAATTTCATATTCTTGCCGGCGTTGAGGTGTTTCAGGATTATAATAATCAAACCCGTTTTCGCGGGCAAAATCCTGGGCGCCTTTACCGCTTAACACGCGGTCTTCAAAATTGAGCAACCTTTCGGCTATGCAAATGGGGTTCTTTACATCCTCCACGTTGATCACGCCCGAAAACTTTTTGGTTTTGCCATCCATCAGGGATGCGCTTAGCCTGATCTTTCCATCGCTCTGGATCTGCGAGCCGGTGCCGGCGTTAAAAAGTTCGCAATCCTCCAGCAAGCGCACTGTGTAAACTACCGTTTCCAACGCGGTATGGTTTTGCAGGTATTTATAGCCAAGTGTCACAATTCCCGACAGCGCTTCCTGCTTGGCTTTTTTTACTTCCTGGTTCGTCAGCGATTCGCTGAAAAAACCACCGTGGATGATTAGTTTCATAGGTATAGTGATTAAGAGTCAAGAAGCAAGAGCCAAGAACCAAGGATCAAGAATCAAGAATCAAGATTTGAAATAACAGAACGTTCTCTTTTAAGATCTTGGCTCTTGATTCTTGGTTCTTGAATCTAATTTTTCTCCATCCGGCGCTGCAAGAAACACGCCATTTTCAACCTTAACTGCTTTTTTAATATTTAACGCGTTTTGGCTCAAATCGTATTTATCAAATATCGACATCACGCTCACCCGCATATTTTTTATGGATACAGGCGAGCCCATTTCCACATCATAAATATTCGTTTCGGCCATTTTGCGCCCGTTAACCAAGATGGTTAAACCTGAGCCGATAGCTTCCATCGTGTTGCCTTCGGTTATCAGTAAACCCGCATCCTCACCCAAGCCAATGCCCAGCATACCCGGGTTACTTGCCACGGCATACAGTAATCTGCCTATCCGTCCGCGCTGTACAAAATGTGTATCGATGATCACCGAGTCTATAAACCCGAGTCCGGCGGTTATTTGTACTTCACCTTTTATCAGCGCCTTGTTGCTTTGCCCGCGATAGATCATATTGGTAGAAGCTGCCGCCGCACCTGCCGAAGTACCTGCTATCACAAAAGGTTCATCCTGGTAGCGGTCTTTCATGATCTGTAAAAACTCGGTTCCGCCAAAAATGGAACTTAACCGCAATTGGTCGCCACCGGTAAACATCACTACATCGGCTTTGCGTACGCGGTCCAGGTATTCCTCTTTTTTTGCATCCTCACGTGTCCTGATGTCCAGCACACCGATATGGGTAACATTCAACTGGCCGAAAGCTTCGAGATATTCTTCTCCCACCAGTTCAGGAATCTGCGATGCAGTAGTTATTACTTCAACTACCGACCCCGTTTTTTTTGCCGATTCGGTTATGATCCGCTTTAAAATACCCTCTTCAAAAAACTTTAAATGATCAGGCTTAATGATGTTTTCCTGGGCACTTAAAGCGGTGTTCATGTCAACCGCTCCGCCAATAATTATTAATTTTCCTTTCGGGACAATCATGTCTTGGGTGTTAAGTTAGTTGATTGGTTGATTAGGTTGGATTAGGTTGATTAAGTTACCGGGCCGCGATTTTCATCATTTTAAGCCATTCACTCAATCAACTGTTCACTCAATCAGCCTCCCACAATACAAATTAAAATAAAAACGAGCATAAAGGCAGACTGTTATAAATAATAATGCCTTTTTTGATGCCAAAAATTTTATAACACTATTAAGTTGTTTAGTTTTAGGAGAAATTATTGCCAGGAAACACATTTATGAAAATCGAAAATATACAAGTATTGCGCGGACCAAATATCTGGAGCGTCACGCGTAAAAAACTAATACAAATGCGCCTCAATCTCCAGGAAATGGAGCAAAGGCCCACCAACACCATCGACGGATTTTACGAACGGCTTAAAGAATTGATCCCAAGCCTGTATGAGCACCGTTGTTCTCCCGGCGTTAAAGGCGGCTTTTTTGAACGGGTAATTGCAGGTACATGGATGGGCCATGTTATTGAGCACATAGCTTTAGAAATTCAATCCCTTGCGGGGATGGATACCGGCTTTGGCCGTACACGCGAAACAAAGACACCCGGTGTTTACAATGTGGTGTTTACTTATATTGAAGAAAAGGTAGGCGTTTACGCTGCCGAAGCGTCTGTGAGAATTGCCGAAGCGATCATAAAAGGGGATGACTACGACCTGGAGCGCGACATCCAAAAAATGCGCGAGATCCGCGAAGACACGCGCCTGGGGCCAAGCACCGGTTCTATAGTAGATGAGGCCATCGCCCGCGACATTCCCTGGATCCGTTTAAATAACCAGTCGCTGGTACAGTTGGGTTATGGTAAAAACCAGGTGCGCTTTCGCGCTACCATGACTGAAAAAACCAGCAGTATAGCCGTTGATATTGCCAGTAACAAGGATGAAACCAAACGGTTGCTATTGGAGCAGGCCATTCCGGTAGCAAAAGGTATTACGATTTCGTCGGTGGAAGGTGTAGACGCCGCTATTCATAAAGTGGGTTTCCCTTTGGTATTCAAGCCGCTGGATGGCAACCATGGTCGCGGCATTTCGATCAATATCCGCGACCGGGAAGCAGCCATAGCTGCTTATGAGCATGCTGCCAAAATATCGCGCCGGGTTATTGTAGAAAGGTTTATTACCGGTTACGATTTCCGGGTTTTGGTGATCGATAATAAAATGGTTGCTGCTGCTTTACGCGATCCGGCCCATGTAAAAGGC
>Ga0116227_10016769_pt1 | contig 10415 bp, 8 predicted proteins | sample S1TSphgellanicum_FD_89693 | JGI IMG/M metagenome (GOLD analysis project Ga0116227, IMG submission 89693) | Host-associated microbial communities from peat moss isolated from Minnesota, USA - S1T2_Fb - Sphagnum magellanicum MG | ecosystem: Host-associated > Plants > Peat moss > Unclassified...
GGTGAATTACTTGCTCATGCAAATGAAACCGCAATAAAAAACAATATTAAACTTAACGACAATGACGAGTTCGGAATTTATTGAAAAATATGCTAAGCACCCGGTTTATAGAGCACCCCGCGGGATGGAGCTGCATGCCAAAAGCTGGCAAACAGAAGCGCCGTTGCGCATGCTGCTAAATAATTTGGACGGGCAGGTAGCAGAGAATCCTGAAGAATTAGTAGTGTATGGCGGTATTGGACAGGCCGCACGTAACCCGGAATCCCTGCGAAAAATCATTGAATTACTTTTAGAGTTGGATGAAGATCATTCGCTATTAGTGCAATCGGGTAAACCGGTCGGAATTATTCGCAGTCATCCTCAAGCGCCGCGTGTGCTTATAGCTAATAGCAACTTAGTACCTGCATGGGCAACATGGGAGCATTTTAATGAATTACGCGCTAAGGGTTTAATGATGTACGGCCAAATGACCGCGGGTAGCTGGATATATATCGGTACACAAGGAATTTTACAGGGTACTTATGAAACCTTTGTAGAAGCAGGCCGCCAGCATTTTAATAATGACCTTACCGGCAAACTCATTGTAAGCGCAGGAATAGGTGGTATGGGTGGCGCGCAACCATTAGCCGCTACTATGGCGGGTGCTGTATTTTTAGGAGCAGATATTGATGCCAGCCGCATACAAAAGCGGGTGGATACACAGTACATCGATAAAATAACGCATAGTTATGAAGAAGCGATTATATGGGTGAAAGATGCCATGCAAAAAGGCGAAACGCTATCGGTAGGCTTAGTGATGGATGCGGGAGATATGCTGGAGAGGTTGATAAAAGATAACTTCATACCCGATATGCTGACCGATCAGACATCGGCACATGATCCGCTGAACGGGTACATACCCAATGGTTTGTCGTTGGCTGAAGCTGCGGAATTAAGGAAATCTGATCCTGCAAAATATAAGGATCTATCATTAAAAAGCATGGCGCGGCATGTGCACTTTATGCTGGAACTAAAGAAAAAAGGCGCGATTACTTTTGATTATGGCAATAACCTGCGCGAGTTTGCAAGGCAGGGTGGTGAAGCGGATGCTTTTGATTTCCCCGGTTTTACGCCGGCTTATATTCGTCCATTATTTTGTGAAGGTAAGGGGCCGTTCAGATGGGTGGCGCTGTCAGGTGATCCTGAGGATATTTATGAAACGGATCGGGCTTTGATGGAATTATTTCCTGAAGATAAACCTTTAGCTAAGTGGCTGACCAATGCAAAGGAAAAAATATCGTTCCAGGGCTTGCCTGCGCGTATTTGCTGGTTGGGTATGGGCGAACGCGAAAAGGCGGGGCTCATGTTTAATGAATTAGTAAGAACCGGCAAAGTAAAAGGGCCGATAGTTATCGGTCGCGACCATTTGGATTGCGGATCGGTAGCATCGCCAAACAGGGAAACGGAATCCATGAAAGATGGGTCGGATGCGGTTTCCGACTGGCCATTATTAAATTTGATGGCTAATGCTTCGGGCGGTGCGACCTGGATATCATTCCACCATGGCGGTGGTGTGGGTATGGGTTACTCACAGCATGCCGGTATGGTTGTTTTGGCTGACGGCACTGACCGTGCTGCGGAATGCCTGCGACGCGTATTGCATAATGATCCGGCTATGGGTATTTTCCGCCATATCGATGCGGGTTATGATAAAGCGGCTGAATGGGGCGAGAAGTTTGGTTTGAAGGTTTGGTAAGCCCCACCCAAACCCTCCCCGGTAGGGAGGGCTTTAGAAGAAGCATAAAATAAAAAAGTCTCCCCTACCGGGGGAGATTTAGAGGGGGCTTATGAAAAAATTAATCGGTCCATTTACACAAATATTACCGCTTTCCGGCTTGGCTATGAAAGGAGCCTTGAAGGATGAGGACTTACAAATCATTCCTTATGGTGGTGTATTGATTGAAAATGGGCTGATAGTTAAAGCCGATAGTTTTGAAAAACTTTATAAAGAAAATCTATCAACACAAATAGAGGAAATCGAAGGCAATCACGTTTTATTGCCGGGTTTTGTGGATTGTCACACGCATATGTGCTTTGCCGGTAGTCGCGCGAAGGATTATGCTATGCGCATACAAGGAAAATCTTATTTGGAAATTGCAAAAGCAGGCGGTGGTATTTGGGATTCGGTTACACAAACCCGCGAAGCCGATGAGCAGCTACTGGAAGAATTATTACTGAAAAGGGTAAACCGACATTTATCCGAAGGGGTAACTACTATGGAGATAAAGAGCGGTTATGGCCTGGAAACGCAATCGGAATTAAAGCAATTAAGGGCAATAGCGGCTGTATCGAAACAAACCAAAGCGAGTTTAGTACCCACCTGCCTTGCCGCGCATATGGTACCCAAAGATTTTAGCGGTACGCAGGCCGAATACTTGAGCTATGTTTTCAACGATCTATTGCCGGTTATTAAACATGAAAATTTAGCTAATAGGGTTGATATATTTATTGAAGAAAGTGCTTTTAGTGCGGAGAATGCAACGGTATATTTAAACCGCGCTAAGCAAATGGGATTTGAGCTAACCGTTCACGCCGACCAGTTTAGTACCGATGGCAGCGCGGTTGCGGTAAAATTAGGCGCGGTTTCGGCAGATCATCTGGAAGCAAGTAAAGATTCGGAAATAAAAATGCTGGCTAATTCCGAAACCGTAGCTGTTGTTTTGCCTGGAGCTTCGTTGGGTTTAGGTATGCAATATGCTCCCGCCCGGAAGTTATTAGACGGCGGCGCTTGCGTTGCCATTGCCAGTGATTGGAACCCCGGCTCGGCACCTATGGGCGACCTGCTGCTGCAAGCCGCGGTAATGAGTGCCGCCGAAAAATTGAATACCGCTGAAGTATTTGCAGGGTTAACTTATCGCGCAGCAAAAGCCTTAAATTTAAATGATCGGGGCATATTGGTGACTGGAATGCAGGCTGATATGCAGGCTTATCCGACGAATGATTATAGGGAAATTTTATATCAGCAAGGAAAACTTAGACCGCAGATTATAGAATGATTTTTTTGATTCCGCTGATTATTAGATTAGCTTAAATATACTAACACGACATATATAATAACTGATCTTTAACCTCTAATAAACTAATCTCTGTCAATGAAACTAATCGAATGCGTTCCTAACTTTTCCGAAGGTGTAAACCTGGATATCATTAAACAGATCACTGATGAAATTGAATCTGTTGAAGGTGTACGATTGCTGAATGTCGACCCCGGTAAGGCGACTAACCGCACCGTAGTAACTTTTGTGGGTGAGCCGGAGCCGGTTATCGCGGCGGCATTTTTAGCTATAAAAAAAGCCGGTGAACTGATCGATATGACCAAGCACAAAGGCGAGCATCCGCGTATGGGTGCTACGGATGTTTGTCCATTGATACCTATAAGCAACATTACCATGGACGAAACTGCGCATTACGCTCAAAAATTAGCTAAACGTGTGGGTGAGGAATTGCAAATCCCTGTTTATTTATATGGCGCTGCCCAGGCGAATAAAAAACGGGATAACCTGTCGGTTATCAGGGCAGGGGAGTACGAAGGCTTTTTTAAGAAGATCAAACAAACGGAATGGACACCAGATTTCGGCCCCGCTGAATTTGATGCCAAACGTGGCGGGACGGTCATTGGCGCAAGGGATTTCCTGATTGCCTATAATGTCAACCTTAATACGACCTCAACCCGCAGGGCAAATTCCATCGCTTTTGATGTGCGCGAAGCCGGCCGTGTTTTGCGTGAAGGTGACCCGATTAATGGTAAAATCATAACGGATGAAAATGGCAGGCCTAAATCAGTTCCCGGGTCATTAAAATCAGTTAAGGCAATTGGCTGGTATATAGAGGAATACGGCATAGCGCAAATTTCCATGAACCTCACAAACATTGAAGTAACACCCTTACATATCGCTTTTGATGAGGTTTGCAACCGTGCCGCGGCGCGAGGCATGCGTGTGACCGGTAGTGAATTAGTGGGCCTGGTTCCGTTAAAGTCGATATTAGATGCCGGTAAGTATTTTCTACTTAAACAACAACGATCAGTAGGAGTAAGCGAAAAAGAGTTGATCAAGATCGCCATAAAATCCATGGGTTTGGATGAACTGGGCCCGTTTAAACCCGAGGAACGGATTATTGAATACCTGCTGAAAGACAAGTCTGCAAGTAAACTTATTAGCCTGACGCTGAATGACTTCGCCGATGAAACCGCCAGCGAAAGTCCGGCACCTGGGGGTGGTTCCATATCGGCTTATGCCGGTGTATTGGGCGCATCTTTGGCGACTATGGTAGCCAACCTGTCATCGCACAAAAAAGGCTGGGACGACCGCTGGCAGGAGTTCAGTGATTGGGCAGAGAAAGGCCAATTTTATAAAGATGAATTGTTGAAGTTGGTTGACCTGGATACCGTGGCATTCAATAAAATAATGGAAAGCTTCAGCCTCCCAAAATCAACTGATGCTGAGAAAGTTACACGGGATAAAGCTATCCAGGATGCCACCAAATACGCTATCGAGATACCGTTTAAAGTGATGAAAATGGCATATGGCAGCCTGGAAGTAATCAAGGCTATGGCCGAGATTGGCAACCCCAACTCAGTAACCGATGCGGGGGTAGCGGCTCTATGTGCCCGTACGGCTGTTTTAGGCGCTTTTATGAATGTCAAGATCAATGCTTCAGGTTATAAGGATAAAAACTATACCGCGGATATCATCAAACAAGGAGAAGAACTGGAACGACAAACAGTGGCTTTAGAGGCTGAGATCATCCAATTAGTCAACGCCAAAATATCGTAAAATACGGCACTTTACCATCCTTATACCGCATAAATCTGGTACATTTCAGAACAAAAATCGACAGGCTCTTTTTTTATTAGTCCTGAAATACAGTTACTTATAAAAACGCATAAACCATTTCAGACCGACTTAGGATCACTTAAACGCAAAAAATGGCCTTAAAAGGCCACTTTTTGCGTCAAAAACGCTTTAACAATACGCTCATTTTTTCGCTGATCAGCGGAGGCCGGGTTAAAATTTATACCTTACAAAAGCTTCCATCGCGGCATATTCTGCTAAACCCAACTGGTCGTAATTGCGGGCGGTTTCGCGGTTGCGGTCCTCGGCTCTCACCCAAAACTCCCGCACATCATCACCCGGGAAAACAGGCGTATCCTTTTGCGACTGGTGCTTAAATATCGCGGCACGTTTACGTAAAACCTCATCCGGGGATAGCGGCACCGCCATCTCGATTTCATAGGTCGGGAACTCGAACCAGGCACCACGGTACATCCAAACCCAGCAATCTTTAACCCAATCTTCAGTAGGCCTAAGGCGTTCCAGGGCGGCGATAATAATTTTAAAGCAAACAAGGTGAGTACCATGCGGATCGGCAAAATCTCCGGCGGCAAATATCTGCTGTGGTTTTACTTTTTGCAGTAATTCAACGGTGAGTTGTATATCTTCTTCGTCAACGCTGTTCTTTTTGGTTTTTCCAGTCTCATAAAATGGCAGCGCCATAAAATGAATATGGTCATCCGGTAAACCCGCGTAACGGGCACCCGAGATGGCTTCTGTCTTTCGTATAAAGCCCTTAACATCCCTTATTTCGGGCGTATCTACCTGGTTAGGCTGTTTTTGGGCTATAAATTCGCGCATATCGTTGTACAAACCATCCAGGTGGGTAGTATCTTCATCGATGCTTTTGTTAAAATCGATGGCAAATTCCATATAGCGCAACACATCATCGTCCCAAACTGCCGTATTACCCGATGTTTGGTAAGCCACATGCACATCGTGCCCCTGGTCAACCAAACGTATGAACGTACCACCCATAGAGATCACATCATCATCCGGGTGCGGCGAGAAAATGATCACTCTTTTCTTGGCAGGTTCCGCCCTTTCCGGCCGCTGCGAATCGTCAGCATTGGGTTTGCCTCCGGGCCAGCCGGTTATGGTATGCTGTACCTGGTTAAAAATGTCAATATTTATCTGGTAAACAGGGCCCTGCTCCACGGCTAATTGAGCCATGCCATGGTTGTTATAATCTTCTTCAGTTAGTTTTAATATGGGTTTTTTCACGGTCCCGGCGAGCCAGATCACCGCTTTCTTTTTCAATTTATTATCCCATACGCAGTCTTTTACCAGCCACGGCGTATCAAAACGGGTAAGTTCCGAAGCTGCGCCTTCATCCAGTACAAAATCAACGTGGTCCGACAGCTGGAGGAAAGTAGCTGGTACATCGCCTGATATTTCGCCTTCCACCGCTTTTTTAATGATCGGGGCTTTTTTACTGCTCCAGGCCATCAGGATAATCTCGCGGGCTTTAAATATGGTGCCGATACCCATGGTAATGGCTTTGGTAGGCACATTTTGCTTGCCGCCAAAATCACGGGAAGCATCGCTGCGGGTAAGGTCGTCCAAAGTAACTAAACGGGTGCCGGAGTTAGGTGCCGATCCCGGCTCATTAAAGCCGATATGGCCTGTACGGCCAATACCCAATATTTGCAGGTCGAGGCCGCCGAGCGCCGTTATCTGTTTTTCATAATTCAAACAAAAAGCCGCTACATCTTCCTTTTTTAGCGTACCATCGGGTATATGGATATTATTTTTGTCGATATCAATATGGTTAAACAAATTTTCATTCATGAAGGTAACATAACTCTGCACAGCGTTTGGTTTCATGGGATAATACTCATCCAGGTTGAAAGTGATCACGTTTGCAAAGCTCAGGCCCTCTTCGCGGTGCAGGCGCACTAATTCGGCATACACGCCGATAGGAGTTACGCCGGTGGCAAGGCCTAAAACGGCTTTTTCATTTTTCTCGTTTTTTTTCCTGATAAGAGCTGCTATCCGCCCGGCTACCGCAAGCGATGCTTCGTGCTGGTTAGCATATACGGTTACCGGTAATTTTTCATACCTGGTTTCCTCCAATAAATTTAATCTGGCCATATTGTAGACGTTTAAATGTTGTAAAGATATATATTATAAAAAAGCTAAGTCAAAAAAAACCCCCGCCTAAGCGGGGATTCTAATCAAACTAAAACAACTTATTATTCAACCCCAATACTATATTAATCATATTTTATCACCAAGGTGTGGCTTTTTATATCAAAAACTAATCCTTTGTTTTAACAAACTTAATTAAAATTTTTAGGAAATTCCAATACTTATTAAATTTATTTAATAAGTATTGGGGATAATGGGATAATTACAAAGGAAACAATTTTAACTGATCTGATGGTTTCGCAGATTTCTGTTTTATTTCAATCTCACCAAAATTGGAGAGTGTTATGCCTAACAGGCGAATTTTCTTACCGTCGGGATCCGTAGCCGCCAATAATTGTTTGGAAATGGAGCTTATAGTGTCCAAATCATTTATCGGGTTGATCATCGACCGGTAGCGGGTGATCTGCTTAAAGTCGCTGTATTTTATTTTCAAAGTTACGGTTCGCCCTTTCAGGTTATTTTTAATCATCCGCTCATGGACAATTTTTGCGATTTTATCCAGTTCGGCTTCCATTTCCTCTATCGTGATTAAATCGTAAGCAAATGTGTCTTCCGCTCCTACAGACTTTGTTTCCCGGTCAGGCTTTACTTCACGTTCATCAATGCCGCGTACAATCCGGTAATAGAAATTCCCCGCCTTGCCAAAATGGCTCACTAACTCATCCTGCGTCAAAGTTTTAATATCCGCGCCGGTATGCAGTCCCATCTTTTTCATTTTTTGCGCGGTTACTTTACCTACACCGTGGAATTTCTCAACCGCCAGTTTTTCCATAAAACCCCCGATAGCTGATGGGCCGATAAATGTCAGCCCATCGGGTTTATTGATATCCGATGCTATCTTAGCTACAAATTTATTGATGGATACCCCTGCGGATGCGGTCAATTGTAATTCATCCTTAATAGCCTGTTTGATTTGCTTCGCGATCTCTATGGCCGAGCCGATGTTTAATTTATCTTCCGTAACATCCAAATAGGCTTCATCCAGGGATAATGGTTCTATCAGATCGGTGTAACGACTAAATATTTCCCGTATTTTTTGTGACGCTTCTTTATAGGCTGCAAATCGTGGTCGAATAAATGTAGCATGCGGACAAAGCTGCAAAGCTTGTTTGGACGACATGGCCGAACGGATGCCAAATTTCCGGGCCTCGTAACTCGCGGTAGCTACCACGCCGCCCCGTCCTTCGGGCAAGCCGCCCACAACCAAAGGTATGCCCCGGTATTCCGGGAAATCGCGCTGCTCAACCGACGCGTAAAAAGCATCCATATCAATATGAATGATCTTGCGGTGAGTTTTTATGGGCGATGTTTCCATTATAAATAATATACGAATTTCACGAATTAGTGCGAATTGAACGAATTAAATGACCTATAAGAATTAGTGTAATTTTTTCCAATTAGTGAAATTCGTGTTTCTCATAAATTCGTGTTTATCACTTATTATATTTGTCCCATGGAAACCATCACCTGGGCTGATTTTGAAAAAGTAGAATTACGCGCCGGGACAATACTGGAAGTTGCCGGCTTCCCCGAAGCCCGGAAACCCGCCTACAAAGTAAAGGTGGATTTCGGCGAATTAGGCATCAAATGGTCGAGCGCGCAGATCACTAAGCATTATACGAAGGACGAATTAGTTGGCCGGCAAATCATCGGCGTTATCAACTTTCCTAAAAAGCAGATCGCTACTTTTATGTCGGAGTTTTTAGTGACGGGCATGGCCGATGAGAACGGCGACATCGTATTAACAACACTCGATAAACCGGTGCCCAACGGCAGCAAATTAATATAAAAAATGGACTATTCAGTATATTTGATCGGGCCGCACCTCATTGGTGTTTTATTTATTGTTATCGGATTGTTACAATATTACCTACCGCCAAAAAAAATTAATCGCTGGTACGGCTACCGCACACCCACCGCCCGATCAAGCCAGGAAGCCTGGGACGAAGGTAACCGTTATTCAGCCGTTTATATGATAAAAGCCGGGTTTGTGGTACTGATCTTCGGCTTCCTTGTATATGCCGGATTGATCTATTTTAATGTTGATCTTAATATGCTTAAATGGATAAGCTACCTGATCCTGTTCGGCGGGGCTATGGGCATAGGTATAATATCTACTATGGCTACCGAAAAACACCTGAGGACAACATTGAAGACACCTGCAATTAAAAGGCCTCCACTTAAAAAACGCAAATGAGATACGTGACTTTTGGTGATGAGCCTGCGGCTATTTCGCCCGACGAATTTTTCATGAATGAGGCACTCAAGGAAGCCAAACTGGCATTGGCCGAAAAGGAAATACCCATTGGCGCGGTGGTAGTTTGCCGTGGCCAGATCATCGGTCGCGGGCATAATTTAACCGAGCGTTTAACCGACGTATCGGCACATGCCGAAATGCAGGCCCTAACCGCTGCCGCCAATTTTATGGGCGGTAAATATTTAAAGGAATGTACCCTGTACGTAACCATGGAACCCTGCGTAATGTGCGCGGGAGCCGCCTACTGGTTCCAGTTAGGGAAAATAGTTTTTGGCGCGTACGATGTTAAGTTAGGTTTCGGCAGGCTGAACCAAAAGATCACCCACCCCAAAACCATTATCACCGGCGGAATAAAGGAAAATGAATGCTCGGAATTAGTGAGGGAGTTTTTTAAGAAGAAAAGGTAGGAAAAGTCCATAGTCGATAGTCCATAGACAATGGCAGCTTCAACTTTTGCTATTTACTATCTACCAATGGCATCCTTCGGAAATATATGAAGCTTCAATTTCACTATGGACCATGGACCATCGACTATGGACATCTAAAAATAAAAACATGACATTAATTTAGAACAAAAACCATACTTCAACCATTATATTTGTTGCATACTCATAACATTAAAAACTTACCATTATGGCATTTACACTACCGGCGTTACCCTACGCCACCGATGCATTAGAACCGCATATTGATAAAATGACCATGGAAATTCACCATGGCAAGCACCACCAGGCTTATGTTACCAACTTAAACAAAGCGTTGGAAGGTAAACCCGAAGCTGATTTCAGCATTGAAGAGATCGTTACGCATATTTCAAAATATCCGCCTGCGGTACGTAACAACGGCGGTGGTCATTACAACCACACCATGTTTTGGACCCTGCTTTCTCCAAACGGCGGCGGTGCGCCAACCGGCCCTTTAGCTGACGCGATCACCGCTACTTTCGGTTCATTTGATGATTTTAAAACCAAACTTTCTGAAGCAGGCGCCACCCGTTTCGGTTCTGGCTGGGCATGGTTAATTGTAACCGCTGATAAAAAGCTGGCCATCACTTCAACCCCTAACCAGGACAACCCGTTAATGGATATTGCCGAAGTAAAAGGCACGCCAATTTTAGGTATCGACGTTTGGGAGCA
>Ga0116227_10016770_pt1 | contig 10414 bp, 10 predicted proteins | sample S1TSphgellanicum_FD_89693 | JGI IMG/M metagenome (GOLD analysis project Ga0116227, IMG submission 89693) | Host-associated microbial communities from peat moss isolated from Minnesota, USA - S1T2_Fb - Sphagnum magellanicum MG | ecosystem: Host-associated > Plants > Peat moss > Unclassified...
AACGCCATCGGCAGGCGAAGTCTCCGTAAAGAGATGGCATGCGCAACGACGAGATCGGAAAACTCGCGGAAATGCGGCGCGCGTTGAATAAGACTGTCAATCTCTTCCGGCATTTCCGCCGTTGGGCCAAGCGTATGCCGGAGGGTTCCTGCCTCGCCTCTGGCAAAGATGGCTGCGAGCTTGAGGTAATGCTCGGTGCCTTGAGTTGAAAACTCTTCGCTAACATTGTCCCCGATCACGGTTCGGACAGCGTTGAGATCATAGAGCTTGCATGTCGTTCCGGTTCTCATGGATTTTTTCGAGACGTCACTTTTCGTAAAGACATGATTATCCCGCATAGCGCTCGCTCCATGTGATGGCCCGGATCGAAGGTGCTGAGGTGCGGGCTTTGCACTCTGGCGCATAGATGTTTTCGTCGAGCCAAATCTTCTCTTCGATGAGATTCTCGTCAGCCACTTCGCGGGACCAGACCAATTCATCCGGATCCCAGCGGTATCTACGGGTTTTGAGGCGATCCTTGACGCTAAAATGAGCGCCGACGGCCTTCACATGCCAAGTTGTGCGGGCTGCATTCTCGAGCAATTCGCGCAGCGCCGACCGGCCCTCATGGACATGGGTCATCAGCTGGATCACAGCATCGACATCGCTTTCAGCCTGATGCCGATTGTAGAACCAGCCATCTTGCGCCAGAAGCCAGCCCAAAATCCGGCCGGTTGAATCGAATCCGCGGCTGGTCCAGTCAATCTCGGTGAGCGAGCAGGCCCAGGCGAAGCCAGTACAAGAAGGCAGCCGTCGCTCGACAAATTTGCGATCGAAGGCGGCGTTGTGAGCGATGATCACATGGGCCGAGCGCAAAATAGCGATCGCCTTTGCATCGTCGATTTTCTGACCGGCAAGGTCTGCGTCGGTAAGCTCCGTCAACTTCGTGATCGCAGGATCAAGCGGAACACCCGGATTTTCCCTCCAGACATAGGGCTGATCGATCCGCGTGATGACAGCCGCCTCGGTATAGCGAAACCGCCGCATCGCGAGCTCGATGATCGCGTGGCGTTTCGGATCAAGCCCGGTCGTTTCGACATCGATCGCGAGACCGACTGAAGTCGGCAGGTCCGCCAGGTCGGGACGGACAAGGCCTGCTGGAACATGCAGGCGCCGCAGGATCAGACAGTCGTCTGATATATTTTTTTGAACAGAACTCATAGAAAACTCGGATACTGAGAGGGATCAATGCAACGTCGCGGCCGGCGCTTGGTGCGTGCAGAGCTCTTTTTCGATGTCGCTGATGTCGGCGGTGATCAGCCAGGGCCAGCCATGGATTTCGCGAATCTGCTTCAGGCATAAAGCGACGCCGGGTCCGACATTTTGGTAGCGGCGCGTTCGCCAGGCGTAAGTCAGGGCTGACTTCCACCCGCCGCCGTGTATTTCGTAGAACTCAAGCAGTGCGCGCATCTGTGCCTGGTTCAATTTTGGCATGCGGATCTTATTCACGCTTCAATGCCCATCGTTTCGGTACGAGGACGCGCCAGCCTCAGCAACAGGGCGTCGATGCGGGCAACGATGGCATCGCCTGCCATGCGCGGTTTGAGGCAAAACAACTCGGTTGCCATTTTGACCTGCGTCTCAAGCCCGAAGTGATACCGGGTGAAACGTTCTAATTTGGCTTGGTCAGACCCTTGTCTTTGACCTCGCAACACGGCCTGAAGCGAAAGGTCAGAAAATGCGCCGCGGAGCTCAGCGTCGAAGGCGTCGAGCGAATATCCTTCCGGCAGCTTAAATTTGAGATGCCGGATGCCGCGGGTGACTTGGCTTCCTTTCATCTCACCGGTAATAATTTGCTGAAGCTCCCAGCGCGTGAAGCCTGGCTCGGCGATCAGATCGTCGCCCTTGCGCCAGCAGGCTGCATATTGATCCCGGCCGAGTTCCACGATCCGGCGGTCGAGATAGCCGCTGGCGCTGAGCCCAAGTTTAAAAATCACGCCGGGCTCGCCTAGAGTCTCCGATAAAGCCTTAAGCCCCGCACATCCTGCGATGTAGACATAGACATCTCGCGGCTTGGATACGGATTGCGGTGCTTGGCATGTAACCGCGTAGTGAGGCTTTGAGCCAAGACGGCTTTCGGTCTTTTTGTTCAGCACGTTCTGATGCGGCATGATTGGCAGACGCGCCCGGTAAGACGGACGGCTTCTGACGGGCCGGGGATATGACACCGGTGCAGGGACTTTTTTCTTTTTGATGATTTTGCGGGGCATTGAGGATCCGTGACTTTGATATTGAGATGCGAATGGGTGGAGTGATGGCGGCGCCCGAATACGACGTGTCTTCGGGCGCCGCATGCAGGCCGCGATTGTGATGCGGCCGGACGACTTAGAGGTCGATCTCGAGGTCGAGCTCCCGGCGAATGGCGATCAGCCGATCGGCGCAGATGCGATGCGCCGCCATAGCCAGACGGAAATCGTCAATAAGACTGTCGATATCGTCGGGGCCAGCCTGCCGCAGCTTTTCTGCGATCTCTTCGAGGAGGTGATAGGCCTCGGCATAGGTGGTCGATGGCGGCAGAGTGTGAGGATTACCATCGCCATTGTTCATGTTATGTTCCATAGCTATTTTTCTCTTTTTCTTGGGTTAGTTTACTGGGGTCAGCGAAAATGCCTTCCAATCAGCGCGGGACTACGCGCAAAAAACCGTCCTGGAACAGGATTTCAAAATCAGGGCAGGCGCTGGCGGCGGCCACAGTCTTAAGAACAACGCGCTCTTTAAGAGCGACCACAAATCCACGCCTCAGGGTTCCATCAAGGCTCAAGGTCCCGGCGGCCTCGCGGGTTATGGCAAGGCGTGTAGACGCTTCGTTGACAATACGGTGCACGTCTCGATCGATACTCGACTTCAGCGCCTCAATGGATGCAGCCTGTTGGTCGCAGGTCTTCCGAGCCGAAGTTTTAAGAGATTGGCTCTCACGAGTGAGTGCGTCCATGCGCTGATCGACGCGTAATCGGCAAGCTGTCAGCATGCTGCTCCGCAGACGATTGAGATTGGCATCGGCTGCTTCGAGCTTCTGCCAGACGTCATGTTTCGCCGTCATGAGGATTTGTGAAATCTGGTTTTGACGCACCGCCAATTCACGAGGCAAAGACTGGCGAGCGCCGGAGATCCGTGCGTGCAATGCCGCCAGGCCAGCCTCTGCGCGTTCAAGCGAAGCTCGAAGACCCTGAATGCAGTTTTGACGTTGCGCCTCGAGGCGCGGCCTGAAAGTGTGCTCGATCCGGTCATCCAAAATGTTGATGATTTGATGATGGGATCTGATGGCATCGCCGGCGCGCCGGCGCAAAATTTTGATCACCACTTGCAGAGCTTGGCTTGGCGTATGCGCCGCATGCCAGGCCACTTCATCGAGGATGTTTCGATTGATCGCATGGCCCGTTCCCGTCACGACGGGAGCTGCCATCAAACAGACCTGCCGGGCGAGATCAGGATCGCTTAAAGCCGCGAGGCCGGACGCCGCGCCGCCGCCGCGCACGATCAAAACAAGATCGATCGCGGCATTGATAATGAGGCGTTGTGCTTCATTCAGTGCGCTCTTTAAGGACGGGAGCGCGTTCGGCCCCTGGAAAGATGCGGTCAGGCTATAGACATTCAATATGCCACGCTTTTCGAAACGATCGAGTGCGCCAGCGATATCGGCCCATCCGGCGGATTCCGCTGGATGGATGACGACAAGCCGTGTGATGTCAGCTGGCGCGACTTTGAACGTCTTTTTCTGCCGGTCATAGAGACCGTCACGTTTCAAATCGGCGCGAATTTGCTCCAGTCGTTTCGTCAGGAGACTTTCACTGAGCTCTGGATCGATCCCGATGATATTACCTTGGAGGTGAAAGCGCGGATGAAATGATGGCTCGATCAGAAGCCTGGCTTCGATGCCTGCCAATAGGTTCGGATTAAAAGCGCAGCCAATTGCGGAAGCGATCGCGTCTTGACCGCGCTGCCAGATAAAGGCGTGAAGGCTCGCGCCTTGCGATGTATCTTTTGAATTTGGGTCCAACAATTCGACCGCGAAGCCCTTTCCCTTCGACTTGATGTCGAAAACAATGGCATCGATCCAGACAAGGGAAGGCAGGCCTTCTTGAAAGACTTCCCCGGCGAGGCCAATGAAGGCTTGCAAGCTATATGCTGGGATGAGTTTTGATGAATCGGGTTGAGGATTTGAGTTTATTGGCGAGGTTGATTGTAAAGGTTGTGAGTTGTTGGGCTGGTTATCTTTGGATGTCATCTGGGGGGAATCCGTATCTGATTACGACGCGAGTAATCTTGGATCCGGGGTGTTATTTGATGGGAAACTTTATAAACTGTCAGTCAGGAGCTTAATTGCTCAGAGCGAATCCAAAATCTTTTTCACTGCTTATGAATTAAAAAGGTTATGTTGAGCGAAGCTGCAAAAGTCGCAGGCAAAGTCGCTGAATGACGACAATGGGCCGGAAGGGAAAAGACTGCTTTGCTGAATTGCATGGAATTAGCGGACGATCATTTTATACTGTGGATCGTCCGCTTAATCTCTAGGATTTAGGATTTCAGTTCAGCACATAGTGCTAAACCAATATTGATAGCTGCTAATAATAGACCTGCTATCGGTTCATTGAGCCCGAAAGCGGTGGCTAAAGCCAGCAATGCAGCGGTAAAATTTAAATATTGTTCGATTTTTGTCTTCATTCTTGGTCCGATAGTGTTGGACCCTGGCCGGGTTCATTGTGGTTTGATGCGCACCTCCAATTTATGGCTTTTCCATCCGTAGCGCGTTCCCGGAGCAGTACGGAATGTTATCGAAAGTTACGGTATGAATTCCTTTGGAGCGAGGTTTGGAAAGCTCATTCTCGAAAAGCGGGGCATTGAAGGGCTTTCCCAAGATGCTCTTGCTGCGAAATCTGAACTTAGCAAGGCGCGGATTTCTGAACTTGAAACGGGAAAAATCGCAAAACCTCAGGCTAAGACCGTCGATAAGCTCTGCGTTGCTTTAAATATATCGAGAGAAGAGCGCGATGCTTGCTACAGTGCAAGCGGCCCACGTCTCCCACCACCCCTTCTTGAAAACATCGCGTTGCGTTTTGGTTTGAGCAACCCGGAGGTCTCAGAGGACGAACTCCAAAGTTTCTTAAGAGAGAAAGCCAGCGAATATTATGCAATGCAGCGGCGCTTAAGCGAAATAGATATGGCTGCGGGTGAATCCGCAAGCTTTCTCGCGGCTGCGAAGGCAGCCCTTGAACTAGGCAATTTTGAACTTGCGGACGCGAGTCTTGCGGAAGCGGAAAATACTTATCTTAAGTCTATAACGCTTCCCGCTTTAAACAAACACTATGACATCAGGCTTGAAAGAGGACATGCGGCTTTGTTGGCAGGAGAGATTGAAAAAGCGGCACTGCATTGGGAATCAGCCGTCAATTACTTCGGCCCGTTTGATGTCGGAATGGAAGCTGAAAGGCGGCATGACTACTGCACTGGCCTTCGTGCCTATGGATACAGATACAAAAATTCTGATGCTCTATATGCTGCGGAAAAAAGCCTCATAAAAAATTTAGCCGTTTGGACGAAAGAAAAAAATTTAGAGCGATGGTGCCGAACAAAAGTTGCGCTCGGCGGAACGCAGTGGCGCCTATCTCACTACGACGATGCAAAGAATTATCGAGAGCACATAGATAAAGCGAAGTCTTTATTTGAAGAAGTTGCCTCAGAAACATCGAAAGAGAAGCTATCTCTTTTGTATTCCGCTGCAATTTCTAATATTGCAAATATTTATTCCGACACTGAGTTCGCGATCTCCCCCGACGAATATGCGAGCAATCTTAAGAGAAGTTTATCACTTCAACTTTCGGCGTTGGAGTGTTCTTCGCAAACGGACCAACCTGACGAATGGGGAATTTTACAACACAATATAGGGCTTACCTATATTTATCTCTTTGGCAATGACGACCGAACTTCGATTGATTTAATTGATGCAGCCATCCGTCATCTCGAGCTTTCTTTTGACGTTCGGAAGCCTACGACCGCACTTCAATATTGGGTCGCGTCCTGTCGTTCGCTTGGGGAAGCATTGATTGACAGATCATTGTGCCCGAGTAATTCGCAATCTTGTTTTGATTTGGAGAGAGCGTCTCAGCTTCTCAGCGAAGCCGAATCCGCGATATCTGAACTTGAGCATCCAAACCAATGGGCAGAATTACAGACCCAAATTCAACGATGTTCCAAAAAGTAGGCGACAAGAATTAAATAGTGGAGATGACCGCTTTCGATAAAGTGGCATCGGGGGATTAACGGCTATAATGGGCGCTCCCCGGTACATGGCCGAGGAGTTTGGGAAGGCTCAGACCTCGGTGCTTTCAGCAAGGGCAAGCGCATCTTCGATGTCGACGCCTAGATATAGGACTGTGCTTTCGAATTTCGTGTGACCAAGCAGTATCTGCACCGCTCGCAGATTTCCTGTCTGTTTATAGATGATCGACGCTTTCGTCCGCCGCAACGAATGCGTTCCGTAGTCCTCTGCTCGCAGACCGATTCCAATGACCCATTCATCCACTAACCGGGCATATCGCCGGGTGCTGATGTGTTAGGCATGATCGATCCGGCTCGGAAATACAAAGTCATCGAGACTGCCTTCGCGACATTCTAACCAAGCCAAAACGCTGCTTCGCGCGGACTCAAGGAGTTTGAATTGCACAGGTCTACCGGTCTTCTGTTGGACAACGACGGCGCGCACACGGATTTGGCCACCGCTGACGAGATCACTTATTTTCATCTTAACGATGTCGCAGCCGCGCAACTTGCTGTCGATGGCGAGTTTTGCTTTCCATAACTGCAGACAGCACCCAAATCCTCGTGCAATCATTACCTTTGGACATGAAGGTGATGATCCAGGCCTGCGGTACCGATGTGAGGTTATTCTGCTCGGGCGTCGCGCCGGGAGGCGGACGGATCGCAAGGTGTCTTCAAGCGAATATCCAGAACATATCTGCGTCCTGTCACACCGCCATCGCAGCCTCTCTCAAATCGGCATGTGGTCCGGATTTACGTCTTCAAAGCTCCGGAACCGGCGCGTGTTCAAACATTTGGCCTGGAGCTTACCGTTGAAAGGCTCGATGAACGCACTGTCCGTCGCCTTACCTGAATGTAGCAGCAAGGCGTCAGATGTCTGCCGCCGAGTTTCGAGCGCGGCGGTGGCGGTTAAATCTGCTCTCTATGCAGTCAATGCTTCTGGTTGAGGGGGCGCGGAGAACAAGGTCTCATTCAAAAGCTCATGCTGCAACCGCCATTTGAGGGGCTCAATAAAGCTATTCTGCTGCGGCTTACCCGGCGCGAAGTAACGCCAATCGGCGCTGGTCTGCCCGCCCATGGCTGGTCTTTAGTCCAATGCCGCAACTTTTTAAGAATTTACGATCGAGATAACATTGGCGTTGCGTATATCGGATACAGTTTTTGTTGGAGAAACTTATTATAAGGAGTTTTTGTCTTGAGGACTTCGACTATGTGCCTGCGTTCCTGCCTGTCGTTTTTGATCCCCGTTTTTGCCGTAGGCGGATGCGCGACGGTGCCATCCTTGGATCAGCCCTTTCAACAACGCGAGAAGGTGCAGATTCAAAACGTCGTTAACCGGGTCCAATGCGAGATCCAAGAAGCGGTAGCTAAGGAAGTGCACGACCATAAGGAACTCGTTTGGTTGTCGGCTTGGACCGCGAGGATCCATTTTACGCTTATCGTCGACGATAGCGCGAGTCTGACCCCAGGCGTCCTTGTTACGGCTCCTTTCCAAAACGCCTATGGCGTCGTCGCGGGGCCAACGGCCCTCGGAGGTACGTCGATCGCTGCGATACCACAATTCTTCAGTCTTGGGCTCGGAGGAGGCGTGACGACTGAAGCGATACGAACCGAAGACCTTGAGTTCGATCTCTCGTTCAGCGAATTGGCCAAGAACCTCAAAGATCGCGCCTTCGTTCGCAACCTCCGCGGTTGTACTTTAGAAAACAATCTTCTGCTCGACAGCGATCTAGGCTTGTCGGACTGGATAGATGCAGCTCTAAAACCGGCGTACGGTAGCGACCAGATCCTGATCATAGGAAAGAACGTGCCGTTGGGAGCCGCCGCAGTACCGATCCCTGTGACGGAGGTGGCCAGGGATGTGCAGGCCCAGAAACATAATCTTATGACGCTGGCCAGCAAAGTCGGGAAAGAGAGTCGCAATGGCCTGAAACTGGTGGACCAGTTACTTACGCTTGGCGTGCAATCGAGTGACCAAACCGCCTTGGTGGGGGACGTGGAACTTGCAAATACGGTGGACGAGGCGAGGAAGCTCGTATCTGACAAGCTCGAGCAAAGTAATGAAGTCACGCGCGCCACTCGGAAGCTTTACGAGTCCGTCATCACGCCAGTAGATCGTGCTGCTTCGCATTTGACGTGTAGTGATAAGCTCGGAAAAGCACTCGCAAAGGCGGAATACGAGGTCTCACTGACGCAATCGCTTGCCGGCACGGTTTCGAGTGACGGGGATGCAACGAAGGACGTCGCCGATCTTTCGAATCTTTTCGAGGCTTACAAGAAGGCTGAGGGAACGCCGGGCTTCGACAATGCCAAAGCTGCACTTCTTGCTATGATTGTCAAAGTCAAAGCAGACGGGGCGCGCATAGGGCTTCTTGTCGATAAGCAATCACAGGAGCAGTTGTTGGCGGCCGACGCTGCGCAGGGCGTCCTGGAAGCGTTTACCGCTTGCCAAGTGCAAAGCGATACGCCCAAGACTGATGCACTATATGACCCGATGACGCTAATCTCGCATCAGGTAAGCTTCGTGATCATCGGCAATGGCAGTGCATCACCGTCTTGGAAGCTGGCCCGTGTAACAGCGCCTGCGACGGGCACCCTGGCCGCGGGGAGCAGAAAGAACACCAACACGCTCATCATCGCGATGGGCCGTAGTGGTGAGGCCGTCAAACAACAGGTCCAAACACAGCAGCTAAGGTCCGCATTGATGCAATAGAGGCGAACGCCGCTTGATTTCGGGACTTGTTTTGCCCGGACGCAAAGTCCCAGTGGCCGACATCGGGAGCGGGAGCGGCTCTGGAGGAATAGCTGGTTTCGAGGTGCTTGATTGGCACCCTGAATGGTGACAATGGGCGAAAAGCGGAAGCAAAGTCCGCGTTGCGCAGGTCCGTGAAGAGGATGGACGCCGACGTTTACCTTGGCATAATCGGCATCTCAAATTGGCGTATTAGAGTATCGCGGCTTCGGATTCGAGCCATCAATATGGTAGGTTCTTTTGTGGAAAGTCTGTCGACGATCGCTTTATTTGCGTGCGGCCCGCGGAGCTGGGTGAATAATATAAATAGACCTTTTGCGATCATCTCACGGCCGAATTCAATTCGGGCGGTTACCTGGACATTCCGAAATGTCTCTCGGCGAATCCAAAGAAAAACTGGCCCGGATGCTAAGCTCCGGAAAACTTGAGCCATTCATCAGGCACATCCGATTTCCTTTCTATAAAAATTTGACCAAAGACACGCGCATAGAATTCGAATTTCCGATAACCGCACTCGTCGGCCCCAATGGGACGAATAAAAGCTCCATACTTCGTGCGATAGAAGGCTGTCCCGGGCAAAGCAGCTTGGGAAACTACTGGTTTGCTACGTCGATGGATCCTATCGCAACTGCGGAACGTCCAAGTTACATCTACGGTTACCGACATGTCGCCGCGCAGCGACTCGTAGAAGTCCTGAAAACTCGAATTGTGAAGGGCGGCGATCCAGACTATTGGGAACCTTCGCGCCCGGTCAAAGCATACGGAATGGAAGCATTTCCTGCAGGCGGCGTTTCAGGTAACAAAAACAACACGCGCTGGGACACCGTGACGAAACCAAGCGTATACGTAGATTTCCGTCAGTCGTTAAGCGCATTCGACAAGCACTTTTTCAAAGATGAAGATCGAACTCCTGGGGCCCTCACGGACCGGAAAAATTTTATCCGAAGGCGCGCGCCATATTTAAAATATGCGATCGAAGGTGGGTACACGCAATACGAGTTTTATCGCGTCGAACGCGTAGTTGATCAGATCAATCGTACATTCACAGCGGCTGAATTGAAGGCACTTTCCGAAATATTGGGGAGACAGTATGGCGAGGTGCATTGGATTCGACACAATTTCTATAATGTGGATGCTTATACTTGCCTAATGAAGACGGACGCTCGGACCTATAGCGAAGCGTTCGCAGGAAGCGGCGAATTCGCTGTGGCCCGGCTTGTTGTAGAAGTCTTGGGTGCGCCTACATTTTCGTTAATTTTGCTTGATGAGCCGGAAGTCTCACTCCATCCCGGAGCGCAGGAGAAATTGGTTGAATTTCTCGCCCGACAGGCGGTTCTCAAGAAACTCCAAATCGTCATTTCCACCCAC
>Ga0116227_10016771_pt1 | contig 10414 bp, 4 predicted proteins | sample S1TSphgellanicum_FD_89693 | JGI IMG/M metagenome (GOLD analysis project Ga0116227, IMG submission 89693) | Host-associated microbial communities from peat moss isolated from Minnesota, USA - S1T2_Fb - Sphagnum magellanicum MG | ecosystem: Host-associated > Plants > Peat moss > Unclassified...
ATTAGTTGTATGTAGTTGCAAGGAAAGTTGCACATAAGGTGCAACTACATTGGATTGGTATGTATGTATGAACATGTATACTAACACCGTATATACATGTTGCATACATATTGTCGCATGCAATTGCATGTCCCATGCAACTTGTCTTATGCAACTACACAAATTTACAATTGCATGTATCGCATGCAACTAAATTTTAGTTGCATGTGACAATTGTAAAACCCAAAATTTCTAGTAGTGAAAATGACCAAAACAATGTGACATACTTCATGTATGTCTCTATCCCTTCAACTATAAAAAGGAAGATGATTAATATAATTTTGAGCTAAAATTTGGTTCAAGATCCATCACCATTTACGTAGACTACACCAAAGTTTACATTTTTATAGAATTGATCATTCTCTTTATATTATAAAGTGCATTGATCCTAAAAGGAGCTAGTAACATAGGCTCCTTGGTGAACATATGACATTGTTATGACAATGTTTAGACAATTTTTAAATTTAATTTAATTATTTGTTAAAGCTCAATAAATAGTCATTATAGGTTTTAAAACATGTTTTAAAATATTTCACATTTATTAAATTATTTTCAAATTTATCCATATGTTAAATCAATATATGAAAAAAATCCCCATACAAATACAACACACAATTTCAATATTATTTTAATTTTTGAGTCTTGCAAACATGTAAAAAAAACACTTATTATGCATGAAGTGGTTCCTTAAAGAGAGAACACATGTCCATCCATACTAGAACTACATTAGAATTTCCAAATTGCCAAGACCTCCAAAGTCCAATTCTTAAATCAAAACATTTTTGTGTACCATGATTATGGGTGTTCATAATTCCTTAAAACCCTAACCTATAATTGGGAAATCCAAAATTGTATTTTTATAATTTTCATCAAGAGATTTCCAAGGTCATATCAAGTTTTTTAATTGAAAAAAATTTGACTTTTTCAAATTAATGGTTGAAAATATTTTTTAGTACTTTATGTTCCAACTTTTGAATCTCATAAGGAAAATTTTATTTTATTTATATGCAAATTCAATTTTTTGTACTATGCTTATAACTAATGTTTAACATTAATTAATTCTCAAGCGGGCAAGCCAAAAATTACAATAAGCATCTAACCTCACACTACCAAAAACTTGAGAATTTGAAACTAATATATGTAACAATCCAAAACCTTGATTCACTAAAAGGCGCATCGACATTAAACAAAGGCAAAGTACAAAATGGTTAAGTGCAATCACAATCACATGAACAAAAAACCATCTCAAATGGCCGAAAAATTATTAAAATTTTCAAACATAAATATGTAATGCCATTTTAATGTCATGTTGATTAAGGAAATTTGTGTCAAATGATTTATATGGGTGTTGAAGGAATTCAAAAAAAAATTTAATTTAATAAATTGAGTTTTGGTTTTAGTAAAAGACTTTTAAACTTGAACACCCAAAAATTAATTTTATAAAGCTCTAGGCTAAGGACTCTTTTAATAAAGAAATTTTGATGGAATTTTATTGAAATGATGATAAGCTACCATCCACATATGAAAAGCACTCATAATTTAAAAAATTATGGTACTTGAAATTTTTAAAAATTCAAAATATCACTTCAAAATTTTCAAATTCCAAAATTCATTTGCTAGACGTAAATAGGTCATAATGTGTATGACATATGAACAAAGTTCTGGCTTATGATACAAAAAACTAAAGCTTAAAATATTTTCATATTTTAGCATGATTTGAAATTATGATCATTTTTCAAGAGTAAACATAGAATTTGGCAAAACTTGTACACTTTTTAAAAAATCATAGTTATTCAAAAAGAGTTAACATAAGGAATGTAATTTATTGGGGGACTTGTCAATATTTTTAGTAACATGTTGCAAAAGAAATCCTTCAAAAAATCTTTTTTATGAAAAAGTCAAAATGTTCAAAAAATGTCCACTTATGGTTGAATCCTTTATCATTGTTGGCTCATTTGATTGTGATTGCACCCAACTAGAAGTTGGAGGCAAGCCCAAAGTGCAAGGGAAACATTGGAAAAACCCAGTTGGAGCAAACCAATTGCAAGCACCAAGAAATCTTGCAAGAGTTAATTAAAGGCGTAACTTGCATAATACCCATGAAAATAGGGGGAGAAGTTCCATTGAACACCACAAATAACCACAAGCAAAAAAAAAATTGGAAAAAAAACCTTAAAAAGAAAGGGCAGGTGATGGTGGTGATAGTCCACAAACCTTGTGTTAATATGATCAAAGTGGGGATGGGTTGCAAGGTAGGAAGAACTAACATCCTCATAAAAAGGGTTTTGTCAATGACCTAGCCCATGTGGTTATTCCTGGAAGCTACAAGTTCTTAAGGAATAGGCGTTCCATTAGTAAGTGTTTTTTCGTAATGCGCATTTTCACCCAAAGTTTTGATTGCTAAAAAAAAATTCCACTAATTACCTTTAATCTTGAAAATGTATCAAAGCCAATGTTAATATTTTCTAAAGGTCCTTGACCAAAAGTGTTGGTCCTTATAGACCCATTGAACTTTCCATGACCAATTAAATTCCCTAAAGTCTCTTGCTTTTATTTTTTTATTGCATTGGCCATTTTAAGAGTACTCTTATCATGACCCTAGTTGGGGTGCAAGACCAACTCTCAAAATGGACAACAAAATGTTTTTCCTAAGATGAAAGAAATTGAATGCTTTCAAATGAAATCAAGCCCAAAAGGGGACTAAGATTTGAATTGAATGCAAGTAAATGCAAGCACATTTACGCATGTGCTAGAATCAAAGGAAATACTCCTAAGACTCCCAAGTTGACTCACACTTTGGGAGTTGGATGGGATTAAGGTGTCCCAAATATCTGCATCAAGGTTTGAATGACAAATCTTATTCAAATTGTGAATTATTCTTCATTTTTAAAAAGGATTTGAAAAATACCATATTAAGTTTTAGGGTTCCATTTTAAAAACAAAATTTACATTGAAGGGTTGAAAATCAAATTGTCAAAATGATTTGTATACACTTAATCATCTAACAAAGGGGCCAAATCAACTTTAATTGGTATTCTTTTAGAAATTTTTATCCAAGGGTTAAAGGTTTTCCTTTCAAATCTCTTAATTTGAAAGTGAAATTAACAACATTAATATAGTTATTTCTTTATTGATTTCTTAAGCTCTGCTACACTAATCACAAAAAATAAATGACATGTGCAATCATACTAACATGTACCACTAGCAATTGTAACCACTACTTAATTTTTTGAATTTTGAATTGTAAAAATAAATTATAAATTATAAATAGAGTAATTTTTTAATAAAAATTTATTGTGAATACATTATGTACATATCATAAAAATTTAAAATCAATCTAATGAGTGAAAAATATGTAATTTACACTTTTAAAGACTTACATAACCATCATTTAAAAACAATTTTGACACTAAAAGCACAATTTGAAAATATTTTCTTATGACGTATTTTTGGATATTTTTAATATACACCTTAACATAGTAGTATCAAGAAAATTTTAAAGGCTTTTAATGTTTTCTGAAAGACATATTAAAAAGATTTTAAAGAATATTCTTCAAAAAAACAATGAAAAAACAATGGTTTAAGGGGGGCACGTGTGGCTCCTTATAGCATGGTTAGACCTTGACTTCTTGTCTAAACTCACATTTCTCAAGCAAAAAACTTATCTAAACCCAAAAAAAACACCCACACACACATTAAATTCAATCTTATGTGACATTGATCTATTTATTATATAAACAAAAAAAATACTATTACAAATACATCTTGTGGTGCATAAATGATGAGTTTGTTTAATGCATTTTGGGAATTATGTCCAAAATTGTGTAGTACATAAAAGTCCCTATAAATTGGGTTTCAAATATTTTTCCATGAATTTTTCTCATTTTTAAAAATACTTTAAGTCATTGTTGAATGTATGTGTTCCATTTCATCATTTGCACACATAAATTGAAATGCACTACAATTAAAATTTTGAAAAATGTTGCTAAAATGTACTTTGTGACATCTTTTTGTGTTCCACCTTAGTTTGTAATGCAATTTTGTGATGTTGTGTGTTCCAAGTGTGATTTTGGAGTTAGGGGTTATGCATCACCTTTTATTGCATAACTTCTCCCATGGAGGAGTTTGTTGGGTCGTTGACTAAGGTTGTTCCATGGAGGAGGTTTTGGTAGTTCCTAAGATTGTTAAACACCATCAAGTGTGTGGGAAGTTATACTTACATCAAACCAATGTTGTGGTTCCACACACAAATGACTTTTAATTTTTTTGTTACACTTCTTGGGTTGTTGCTACCATTACAAGCAAAAATGTGTGTCAAAATCAATTTGAAGGCTTGGCAAGTCACCATTCAACCTCTTATACCATGTCAATGTTTATTAGGCCTTTTCTTCTATAGGGAAAAGGTGAAGGAGGACCATTTGTGGCTTCTCTACAATGAATAGATTGGGTGGGCCCATGTTGGGCTTGGCAAGTGTCTTGCTAATGAAGCAACAATCCATTGTGTTAGATCATGTGAACCTAATTTGGGTGAACAACCAACTTTTAAAATGAACAACAAGATGGAACTTCCAAGTGGAATTAGGCTTAACAACGGTTCGAAACTTGGAGTGAGTTCACAAGACTAAAAACATACTCCTACATGAAGTGGAAGTGTGTGGGAATCACAAGGAGGCACTCCAAAAGCTCCCAAGTTCTATTCCCATTTTAAAAGATGGGAATCACAAGTATTTTGAAATCTTTGGATCAAACTTTGAAAATTGAATCTTGTCAAGAATGAAACCTTTTTAAACCAATTAAAAGTTCTTGGAACATATTACAATATAGTCAGGTTATATTTTCAACGTAAGGTCTTGAATGCAAGTCACATGGCCAATAGAAAAGTCAAGGGTGAAATTGACCAATTATTTGTCATTTTAAAGAATCAAATCAACTCACGTAAAAGAATTTCTATGATATTAAAAAGATATTTTTGAGGGCTACAACTTTTCTATTGAAAGCTTTCAATTTGGATTGGTGTAGTCAAACTATAAGGAAATATAGGCCTTAGTGCTTTTAAAGGATTAAATTTTAGCATGTTTGAAAAGTGACTTCCATGTTTGGGTTAGGGCTCATAAGAGGATGATAATGCCAACTTCAAAAGTTTAATCCACATGTATTTCCATGAATCTTTTAAAAACATGCAATCAAATGTATTTATAGAATGATTATTTTAAAAATAAATCAAATGTGCACATTTAAACAAAAGTAAATGTTTCAAGTTTTGTTTTCAAAAAAATTGAATTGTTTGAATGCTCAAAGATATTTTATATGTTAAATTTATCAAACATAATTTTCTTCAACATCATTCTAAATACAATAATTCAAATCCACAATGTATACAAGTAATCCCACATAATGCATGTCCAATCTTCATGAAAATGTGACCTTGTTTTCTCATGCACAACCAAAAAACATTTTTCTTTTGAAAAGTTCTTCAAATTATGTAATTTTAGTAATAAAAAACATATTCAAATATTTTTAAAATATTATAATTTGGATAACCAAATTAAAATATACATTCAATTTTTTATCAATACCAAGCCATCATAATCATTTATATATGGCCATTAAAAAATTCAGTATTAATGGTTTAGTGTATGCAAAACAAAGATCCAACAAGCTATGAACTTATATATCAAAAAAATAGTAAGTACATACACTTGCAAACATGTACAAATAGAGTCTACTTTCATCAAAACACCACATCTCTTTGTATTCCAAAACTTTTCTAAAATACTTTTTTTTCTAACCTTCTCCAAAATTAATGTAAAAAGAATGTAGATTGAAAAAGGTTCCCCACTACCCATAAACACATGGGTTTCCTCATCCTTTCCTATATTTTCTAACCATATTTTTCCAAAGTCAATTTACCAACTAACTTTCTAAAAAAACAATCTTCTCTTAAATCAATGGGAATAATTTCCACATATTCACTTTTTGGAAGTTCAATCATTACAATTTTTTTAAATAATGAAAATGATCAATTATCCTACTAAAATAATGAAGGTAATTTTCAAGCACTCTTATCTATTTCTAATAAATTGGAATTATTGGATTATCACAATGTTATTTTCCATGATAATTTTATTTTAAAATTAAAATTTGATTATATGTCTACCCTATAGGTAATTTAAACGCAATAAATACCTTTTTAACAATTAATTAACATTCTAAAATTTCTCCATTAAATAGTTGTAGTTGGTTTAACACATCATATGAAATGTGGCTACTTCCCAAAATATTGTTTCTTGCCCTTGAATTTGTTGACTACATTTTGGGTTACTGCATTGCATTCAAAAACACATAAGGAGACTTAATATACTTATTATCTAAGGACAAAATTTGGATATATTCATATTAATGCTATTGAAAGCTACTCATTTTTTCAAAAAATAATTATTTCAACAATATTTAGTGCTAATTATCAATCAAAGGTGCAATACTTTTCATTGAAATATTTTTGACAATAAAATCATAACAAAGTAAACTTCCTAGAAAAGGAAGGAGGTTTGCAAAAGGAAAAATATACACATGTTAGATTCACATAGACAAAAAAATGTCAAGGTCATTTTTATCAATGAATGTATTGTCATCCATGTTGTGAAATTTTGTCCATGTCATTGAATTTATTCCATGTGATGCATTTCATATCCATGTTGTCAATGCCATTGAGATTGTGATTTTCAATTAGGAAATTCATTGTCATCCATGTAGTAGATATTAAATTTCATGAAACATATATTCATTTGTAAAGATGGTTCATCCCATCAATCCATTAAAAAACAATTGTGGTCAATTCCATTTATGAATAATGTCTCATGTATTTGCCATATTGTTGATGTTTATTTGAACTCTTTTTGTTTCATTTGGATGTTGTCAAAGTTCAATTTTTGGCAACTTTTCTTTCTTCTTTTGTCCCAAATTTTCTCTTTTTCATTCTATCACTCCATTTAATTTTTCCTTTTTCCATCCCAAAATACTTCTCTTTTAAACTAGATTACATGGATGCAAAGAATACATCCTTATTACATTTGCCAAGAAAGCCGATGATGAAAAATGTGAATGTTGATTCATCATAAATGATTCTATTTTATGTTTTGTGTGTGTTTTTAGGGATCCCCCCCCCAAAAGAACCCTAGGTTGAGGAGGAAATCCTCATATTTTTATATGTTCTTGGGTTCCCACAAAAATTCATTTATGTACATGAAGGTTCCCATATTTGTGGGTTCTAATCAGGTTCAAAAATACCCTTTTAGCTTTCGGCCTTAAGTGGCCCTTTTTCAAGAAAACACACAAAATGCAAAAACCTTGCCTACAATATAAAGTAAAGGCCACATAATAGGTAGGGCATTTGAAACTAGAAAAAAATTTAAGATGGGTGTTTTCAAATCGACTAGAGGGTACCAACTAGTGTTGTGTAATTGTGATTAATTGTATATACATTAAGAAAAAAAAAGGTGTTTTGCAACTAGATTGCAGTTCAATTTTTAAATTGCAATGATCATTTCCAACTCACTATATTTTTACACCTATGAGTGTTGTTGGACAAGTTATAAGAAATGCAATTCATTGTATATACAATCACATTCTAGTTCATTGCAATTTAGTTGCAACAATTCCTTTTCAACTAATGCAACTATTTTATGACTACAACTATAACATCACACACTAACATCATTTTTCATCCATTCATCAAAATTTTACATGTGGCATTATGAGGATTTTTTGGTGAGTTTTTTTGAAATATTGATATCCATCATCCATTATGATTATTCATTTCAAATGGTTTTTAATTATGACATGTGGCATAATCAAAAGTTGTCATGTGGCATATTAATTGAATTTTGAAAACAAATATATATATACAATTACCTAAATAAGTCAATACATAGCCATAGGTAAGTAAGTTGTTAGCTCTTATATACCAACTTACCTACTTACCTACTTATTTATGTAGGCCAGTAGGTAGGAAGGTAGAAGGGTAGGTGAATTAAAAAGTAGGCACATAATTTTTAAAAATGTTTTTTGTGTTTTGCTTTTAGGGTTAAACTTTTATGAATTCATCCCAACATGGCACATGTATTTTAATGTGAGAATATAAGAAAAGACAACTTTTTTATATAGTTTGTGAGATGAGATGGTGAAAACAAAACATATGGGTTGAATATTTTAATTACACCCTAGTTGCAATTGAGTTGCAATTACAAAAAACATTTTTTCACATTCTTTGTGTTTAATTTAATTTTTTAAATTAATCTGAATTTTATAATTAATCATCTAACATAATTATTTGTATTAAATATTTGAATTAATTAATATAGTTAATTAGTTAATTAATTCAGATAAATAATTATCAAAATAAATATAAGATAATTGATTATTGAAATAACTATCAAATAATTAATTACCAAAATAACTATGAGATAATTAATGATCTGAATTCATATAAAATTCAATTATTACTCACTTAAGTTATCAAATTTTATCATCCAAATTATTTGAATTAATTAATAAAATTTAAATAATTAGTTAGATAATGAATTTTGATAATCAGTTGTTAGATAATTAATTATCTGATTTTTTATATTTAGTTATCTATTATCTAAATTAACTAACAAAGTATTATTTAAATCTGATTATTGAATTTATATGAATAGTTTAATATTTAATTGAATTAGTTAGTTCATAGTAATTAATTATATTACATATTAATTATTAATTAATAAATTATTTAAAATTTTTATTATGAAATATTAGATAATAAACATGAATTTGAGTGAAAGACATTGAAGTATATAAAAACATACCCATTATGTACACCCTTATTGAATGTTTAATAGAATATACACATTGCTTTTAATTTCACAAATTGTTTGAATTAGATTGATTAATTTATATTAATGACTAATTATTTAATTTATTTTTTAGTTCATAGTAATTAAATAAATTAATCAGTAAATCAATATTTAATAAATTATTTTAAATATTAAATATGCAACAAGATGCAACCCTCATGGGTGCCAGGGAATTATCCGCAAACAAATCGGCTATTATCAATTCCGCATTTGCTTATGTAACCTAGAAATTTTTTAGGTGTATAAGTTTGAATACCTTGATGTACCTCAGATATGAATATTTTTAATATAATTTATGTAACATTGGGATCCAATTTGATGTCTACAAATTCACATTTTATATGGATAATGAATCAATAGTATTTTATTAGTGGCCAAGTAGTGACACCTTAATGGCCATCCAGTTGTAGAAAAATGTTAATTTTGTGGCCATGTAATGGCACATACGTAACAATTAGTGGCATCCAAGTGGCCACATAGTGGCATAGTTGTGACACAATAGTGGTAACTTAGTGGTAACATAATGGCCAACCAACTACACGAACAAATTTCATAGTTGAAAACCAATTACAAAAATTGTATTTCATGGATGGTGGGAATGTAGACATATGGTGTAATTGCACATGTGAAAGTTATAGGCTAATTGCAGAAAAGTTGTTCAATGTGTAGCTCATTTTTAATAATCTTAATTTAGTTGCATGTTACAACTACAATGCAACTTTTCAAAAAGTTAAACATAGTTGATTACATGCATAAATATGATGTGTATAAATTATCATATATGAAAGACATTTAAAATTATGATGTAATTATCTAATAATTAACTTATTTTTTAAAGTGAAAATTTATTTATTAAATCATTGTATAAAATGGAGTTGCATAGGAATTGAACTTTGAAGGACATAGTGTAACCCTAAATGAGGTCACATCAACTTCTGGGTGTCACGGATCAGGGAAATGGACGGTTGGTTAGTTGAGCCGTTTGTTTTCGTGACGGCTGCTTTTACTGTACTCTTGAATGGGAAGCTTGGTTGATTTGGGAGAGAAGTGAGGTACTGGGTGGTTTGCATGGCGGCTGCAATGAATGGGTAAGGAGCTTGTGTGGCGGCTCCAAATTATGGCTAGGGTCGGCGATGCCATCATGGAGAATGGCAAGCTGATTATGGAGGATGGCTGAAGCTTCTAGAGAAAGCTTACGATGGGAAAGGCGAGGGTATGGAGAAAAGAGGAAGGAGTTGTTGAGCTTAGCCGACTGGTGTTTTTTTTTTCCACTGCGTCTGAGGTCGAGTGGGGCTCTTATTGCAGAGATAAACGAGAGGGATTGGGGAGAACGAGGACGGGACTCAAAGAATGATCCCACCATCTCCTTTAGTTTTTGTGAACTGTTGATAGCTAGAACTGCTCGCGCTGTCGAGGATGTACATGTTTTTCTGTGAATGAGAATCAAATTTTCCTTTTGAGATCGCATCTGTATGGAAGTG
>Ga0116227_10016772_pt1 | contig 10414 bp, 12 predicted proteins | sample S1TSphgellanicum_FD_89693 | JGI IMG/M metagenome (GOLD analysis project Ga0116227, IMG submission 89693) | Host-associated microbial communities from peat moss isolated from Minnesota, USA - S1T2_Fb - Sphagnum magellanicum MG | ecosystem: Host-associated > Plants > Peat moss > Unclassified...
GATTTCTAGGCAAACGACCCATGGTGGTCCCGTCACCCCTTTCTTGCGCAGGCCTGAGCAAGGCCCGCGCCATTCCATGAGGCATCCCTTGGATCAGAAGAAGGCGCTGCGGGCCGGTTTGCGCAAGGCCCGGCGCGCGCATGTCGCCGCCCTTGACCCGCGCGTGCGGGCGCTGATCTTTATGCGGCCGCCTGCCGCCGTGGCCGCTCTGGCGCCCGATGGGGCTTCCGTGGGCCTCTATCACGCCTTGCCTGATGAGGCCCCGACGCGCGGCTATGCCAAATTCTTTGCCGAGCAGGGGCGCCCCATCGCCTTGCCGTGGTTCGCCGACAAGGATGCGCCGATGCAGTTCCGCCTCTGGCTCGATCCTTATGACGATGAGGGGCTGGAGGTCGGCCCGCATGGCGCCTTGCAGCCTGCCGCAGATGCGCCCGAGGCTGAACCGGATCTGGTGTTCGTGCCGCTGGTCGGTTTCTCGGCCGATGGCGCGAGGCTGGGCCAGGGCGGCGGGCATTACGACCGCTGGCTGGCAGCGAATCCGGATGCAACCGCTCTGGGGCTGGGCTGGGATTGCCAGTTGGTCGAGGATCTGCCGCTGGAGGCCCATGACCAGCCTTTGAGCGCCATCATCACTCCCACCCGCCTTTACGAGGCCTCCTGATGGCCGAGGCTCCGCGCAAGGCCCCGCCGCGTAAAACGCCGACATGGCGTATCCCCGTTGGCATTCTGGCGCTGGTGGGGGCTTTGCTGGTCTATGGCGGGCTGGTGGCGCGTTTTGTGGCGCCATGGATCGCATCATGGACGGTGCTGCTGCAGGTGCCCGTCTACGCCCTGCTGGGCGTGGTGTGGCTGCCGCCCTTGCGGCGTTATCTGATCTGGATGGAAACCGGGCGCTGGGGCTGAAAACCCCGGCGTTTTTTTGAGCGTTTTCAGGCGCACAAACAGAAACGGCGACCCGAAGGCCGCCGCTCTTGCTCTTCTCAAGGAAGAAATATCCCAAGGTGGCGCGAGTGACGGGACTTGAACCCGCGACCCTCGGCGTGACAGGCCGATACTCTAACCAACTGAGCTACACCCGCGCAATGCTGGGTACCTCTATATTGAAACACAAGTGGCGCGAGTGACGGGACTTGAACCCGCGACCCTCGGCGTGACAGGCCGATACTCTAACCAACTGAGCTACACCCGCTCACCTGTGTTTCCTAAGAGGCAGCGCCCCTTGGGAGACGCGCCTCTAGGCGGCAGCGCCGAGCCTGTCAACAAGGTTTGGCCAGCTTTCTTATTTTCTCGGGAAAGCTGTGGAAAACCAAAGGGTCAGACGGCCAGAACGCTCATTTCCCGTTGATCGGGGCATCTGCCAAACGGGGCGTTAACCATATTTTGCCCGGATCGGGCGCAGAATCATCGCATGACACCGTGATCGAAAGTTCACCTCATGCCTGCAAAGTCTGTCTCCCCTGCCCGTTTCCTGTTTTCGCTGCGCGGCGGCGCCTGTCTGGCGGCGCTGACACTAGGCTTCGCTCTGACCGCCGGCCCCGGTCGCGCGGCGCGTGAGAACACCCATATGCAGCCTGTTGCCTTGGGGGTTCAGCCCGATGTGATGCTCGAATCGAGCCTCTTCGTCGAACATACGCGCCAGAACGCAAACGGGCCGGTGCATCTGCTGGAGCCTGCCAGGCAGGTCAGCAGCGGCGACCGGGTGGTCACGCTGCTCAGCTGGTATCGTCTGGGCGGGTCCGGCGGCTTTACCGTCACCGAAGCGCTGCCCTCGGGCATGAGCTGGCAGCCGGGCGAGAAGGATGAGGCCGAGGTCTCCGTCGATGGCGGGCGCAACTGGGGCCAGTTGCGCCGACTGCGCATCGGCCAGCGGATCGCCGGGGCGCGGGATGTAACGCATATGCGCTGGCACATCTCTCCGGCGCAGGCGCTGGCCGGGTCTGGGCGGATCGCTTATGCCGGGACGGTCAGGTAGAAACGCCTTTCAGCACTTCTCATACTTCCAGTTGCGCTTCTTGCCCTCCGCGATCCATTCCACGGCCTGAGCAATGCGCTTGGCACGCGTGGCGGCCTGCTTGGCCTCCACGATCCATTCCAGATAGTCGCGGCGGTTGAACGGCGAGAAGCCATCGAACACGGTTTGAGCCGCCGGATCAGCCTGCAGCGCCTGCGCAAAATCATCGGGCACGGGAATCGCCTCACGCGGCGCCTTCTTGGGGCGGGCCATGCCGCCGCCTTGCTGAATGGCCTCGGCAGCGGCCTGCAATTTGGCCTTCATCTCTGCGGCAGGCGGCAGATCGTCGAGGCTGGCGATCTTGCCGTAATCCCCCATGCCCGGATCACGCTCCATGCCCTGACGGCCCGCGCCATGGATCACGAAAGCGCAATGGGCCTTGAAGGCAGCAATCCCGGCGAGGTTTTTACCGTTCACCGTGAAATGCGGCATGCCCCATTTGATGGTCTCGCCAAGGCCGGGCACCGCTTCATGCACCAGCGCGCGCAAGTGAGTCAGGATCGGGCGGGCGAAGGGCGCCGCTTTCTCGATATAGGCATCGATTCGCGGCTCCTTCTCCATCGCCTTCTCTCCTTACACCGCGACCGGCGCGGCCAGCTTGCCCTGAGGCGCGTAATCCGCGACCACAAAATCCTCGATCGCGTAATCGAAGATCGTCTCCGGGCGCCGGGCAATCGTCATACGCGGCTCGCCCGAGGGGGTGCGCTGCAACTGCGCCTCCACCAGTTCCTCGTGGTTGAGATAGAGATGCGTGTCGCCGCCCATCCAGACCAGCTCGCCCGGCTCCAGATCGGCTTGCTGGGCCAGCATGCGGATCAGCAGCGCGGCGCTCCACAGATTGAAGGGCAGCCCCAGCGCCACGTCGGCACTGCGCTGATAGAGCACACCCGACAGGCGCCCATCAGCCACATGGAACTGATAAGTCTTGTGGCAGGGCGGCAGCGCCATCGAATCTAGTTCGGCCACATTCCAGCCCTCGATGATATGGCGGCGGCTGCCGGGATTGTGGCGCAGGCTGTGGACCAGCTCGGCAATCTGGTTGACGCCCGGCCCCTTGCGGAACAGCCCCTCGCCCGCGGGCTGATAGGTCGGCCAGTCGACCCACTGCTTGCCATAGACCGGGCCCAGATCGCCCCATTGCGCGGCAAAAGCCTCATCCGCCACGATGCGCGCCGAGAAATCCTCGCGCGTGATCGGATCGCCGGTTTCCTTGCGATAGCGGTCGAGCGGCCAGTCGGTCCAGATCTCCACCCCCTGCGCGCAGAGCGAGCGGATGTTGGTGTCGCCGGTCAGGAACCACAGCAATTCGCGCGTCGCCGTCTTCCAATAGACGCGCTTGGTGGTCAGCAGCGGCATGCGGTTGTCGGAAAGATCGCAACGGATCTGCGCCCCGAAGACCGAGCGCGTCCCCACGCCGGTGCGGTCGCGGCGTTCGTCGCCATGGCGCCAGATATGGTCCATCAGGGCCAGATATTGCTCTTCCCAGTGGGCGGCGGACTCGGTGCGGACAGTGTCAGGCAAAATCATCGCCGCAGTTTGGCCCAAGGCGCGGGCGCCGTCATCCGATTTTCAGCAAGCGGCTCAAATCGGGGAAAAATCGCCCGCTCGCAAAAAAATGCGAAACGCCGCTTGCGTGGTTGGGAATCGCTGTCTATAGGCCCGCTCCTGCCTCGCAGAGACGCTTCAAACCGCCTCTGCAGCACCGGTCGGGGAATAGCTCAGCCTGGTAGAGCACTGTCTTCGGGAGGCAGGGGCCGGAGGTTCGAATCCTCTTTCCCCGACCATTTTATTCCCTGCGAAAGCAAGGAATTGAGAAAGCCGGCCTTCGGGTCGGCTTTTTTCTTTCCCGGTGTTATCCGGCGCTTCTCCACCTCACATCAACACATTATCCACAGGCATAAGCACAGGCGGCAGATCCTGCTGCCCCAGCGCCGAAAGCATGTCGCGCTCGATCACCCGCACCATCGCATCAAGCGGCAGATCGTTGACATCATGGCCAAACGGGTCCTCCAGCTGGTCCCCCAACGCATCCAGCCCGAAAAAGGTATAGGCCACCAGTGCGGAGGGCAGCACCGCCCACCAGCCCAGAGTCCCGGCCAGCGCGAAAGGCAGGCTGAGGCAGAAAATATAGGCCGTGCGATGCAGCAGCAGCGAATAGGCAAAGGGCACCGGAGTCGCCGCGATCCGCTCGCAGCCGGTTTGCACCGTGGTCAGCGCGGCGAGATGTTGCTCCAGCACCGACCAGCGCATCGGATCGAGCGTGCCCTCAGCCAGCAGGCGCTGGCTGGTCTGCCCCATCGCATGCACCACGCCATTGGTGGGGTTGGCCATGGCCTGCCATTCGCCCTCGCCCCACCAGTGACGGATGGCGGCGGGCTCGTCATCGCCGCGCAGCCGGGCGCGCAGACCCCAGGCAAAGGCGCAGAGCCCCATCACGAACGCCTCGCGCTCGGCCTTGGGCAGGCTGGCCACTTGCCGGGCGATGGTGCGCGCCTCGATCACCAGAGCGCCCCACAGCTGCCGCCCCTCCCACCAGCGCCCGTAACAGGCATTGTTGCGAAAGCTCATAAAGATCGACAGCGCCAGACCGATCAGCGTGAAGGGAAAGGCACTGATCTGCCCGAAGATGCCCGGATGGTCGCGCGCCGCCAGCACCGCCCCCACGCTGGCCAGCAGGATCAGCACCAGACGCCCGCCGATGCGCGGCAGGATCGTGCCCCTCCACGCGAAGAGAATGTCCATAAGGGTGGGTTTGGAGCGCTGGATCATGACATCGCCCCTGACACTTGCACCCCGGCAAATCCAGCCCCGCACCGCGAAACCGCGCAATTTTGCACCTTCCGACACTGGACGGCGCCCCCCCATGCGCCTAGAGCGCCCCCTTATGCGTGTTCCTTTCGTCAAGATGCATGGGCTGGGCAATGATTTCGTCGTGCTGGACGCGCGCGAAGGCACCGTACCGCCCATGACCGCCACTCTGGCCGCTGCTCTGGGTGACCGGCATCGCGGCATCGGCTGCGACCAGCTGGTGCTGCTCGAAAACTCCGAGATCGCCGATCTCAAGATGCGGATCTTCAACCAGGACGGCAGTGAGGTCGAGGCCTGCGGCAATGCCACCCGCGCCGTGGGCCTGCTTCACGGCAGCGCGGCGGCCATCGAGACGCTGGGCGGCGTGATCTATGCCGCGCCCACGCCCGATGGCATTTCGGTCGATATGGGTCGCCCCCGCTTCGAGTGGGACGCCATTCCGCTGGCCTATGCCATGGACACGCTGACCATGCCGGTGGGCTGGGAAGAGCTGAACACCCCCACCGCCGTCAATGTCGGCAATCCGCATGTGATCTTCTTCGTGCCCGATACGCATGGCGTGGAGCTGGATCGCCTCGGCCCGCTGATCGAGCATGATCCGCTCTTCCCAGAGCGCATCAACGTCAATGTCGCCACCATCACCGCGCGCGATGCCATCACCCTGCGCGTGTGGGAACGCGGCGTGGGGCTGACGCTGGCTTGCGGCACGGGCGCCTGCGCCACCGCCATCGGCGCGATGCGGCGCGGTCTGGTCGACCGCCGCGTGACGGTCACCCTGCCGGGCGGCCCGCTGGTGATCGAATGGCGCGGCGATGAGGGCATCACCATGACCGGCCCCGCCACCGAAGCCTTCCGCGGCGCGTTCGAGCTGTCCGCGTTTCAGGGATGAGCGTCGAGGTCGTCTCGCTGGGCTGCCGGATGAATCTGGCCGAGAGCGAGCATATGCGCGCGCTCCTTGCGGGCGAGCGCGACATGGTCGTCATCAACTCCTGCGCCGTCACCGCCGAGGCTCTTCGCCAGACGCGCCAGGCGATCCGCAAGGCCCGCCGCACCCGCCCCGATGCGCGACTGATGGTGACGGGCTGTGCGGTGGAGGTGGAGCGCGAGTCCATCGCCGCCCTCGATATCGACGGCCTGATCGCCAATACCGACAAGCTGGATGCGCGCGCCTGGAATGTGCCCCCCGCCCCTGCCATGCCGGTGCCCTCGGGCCAGCATACGCGCGCCTTTGTCGCCGTGCAGAACGGCTGCGACCATGCCTGCACCTTCTGCATCATCCCCGCCGGTCGCGGCCCGAGCCGTTCGCGCTCCATCGCCGATGTGGTGGCCGAGGTGCGCGCCCATGCCGAAGCGGGCGTGGGCGAAGTGGTGCTGACCGCCGTGGACCTCACCGGCTGGAACCGTGATGATCAGCGCCTCGGCGATCTGGTCGCCGCGATCCTGCGTGAGGTGCCTGAACTGCCCCGCCTGCGCCTGTCCTCCATGGATGGCGTGGAGATCGACCCGCTGCTGCGCGAGATCATCGCCAGCGAGGCGAGGGTGATGCCGCATCTCCATCTGTCCTTGCAGCATGGCGCCGATCTGATCCTCAAGCGCATGAAGCGCCGCCATTTGCGCGCCGATGCCGTCAATCTGGTGGCCGATCTGAAAGCCCGCCGCCCCGATATCGCCGTGGGGGCCGATCTGATCGCCGGCTTCCCCACCGAGGATGAGGCCGCCCATGCCGACAATCTCTCGATCATCGGTGAACTCGGGATCGTCCACGGCCATATCTTCCCCTACAGCGCCCGCCACGGCACCCCCGCCGCGCGCATGCCGCAACTGCCGCGCCCGCTGGTGAGCCAACGCGCCGCGCAGCTGCGCGCTGCCGTCGCCACAAGCCGCGCGCTCTGGCTGGAAAGCCTGATCGGCCAACCCCAAACCGTGCTGGCCGAACGCGACGGCACGGGTCACGCCGAAAATTTCGCAAGGATCGCCCTGCCCGCAGGCTCAACGCCCGGGCAGATGCTGACCATCACCCCCACACGCATCACCGAAGGATTGCTCTCATGAGCGCCGATAGCTGGACCTCCCGCCTGATGGGCGGCCTCGCCAAGACCTCCGAACGTCTGGCGGGCAATCTCTCTGGCATCACCGGTGCCGCGCGCCTCACCGAAGACCAGCTCGACGAGCTGGAGGATGCGCTGATCCTCTCGGACCTTGGCCCGCGCGCCGCCGCTCGCATCCGTGGTGCCATGGCGCAGCGCCGTTTCGACGGCGCCGCCGATGAGACCGCCATCCGCGAGGCCGTCGCCGAGGAAATCGCCGCGATTCTCCGCCCCGTCGCCAAGCCGCTGGAGGTCACCGCCTTCCCGCGCCCGCATGTGGTGCTGGTGATCGGCGTCAATGGCAGCGGCAAGACCACCACAATCGCCAAGCTGGCTCACCTGTTCCAGGAAGAGGACTATGCGGTGATGCTGGCGGCGGGCGACACCTTCCGCGCTGCTGCCATCGGCCAGCTGGGCGTCTGGGCGGATCGCCTGGGCGTGCCCATCGTCAAGGGCCCCGAGGGCGGCGATCCGGCGGCCATCGTCTTCGACGCCGTGAAATCCGCCAGCGAGCGCGGCACCGACGCGCTGATCGTCGACACCGCAGGCCGCCTGCAGAACAAGCGCGAGCTGATGGATGAGCTGGCCAAGATCCACCGCGTGCTGGGCCGCCTCAACCCTGCCGCGCCGCATGATGTGGTGCTGGTGCTGGACGCGACCAACGGCCAGAATGCCCTCGCCCAGATCGAGACCTTCAAGGAGGTGGCGGGTGTGACCGGTCTGGTCATGACCAAGCTGGATGGCACCGCGCGCGGCGGCGTGCTGGTGGCCGCCGCCGAGCAATATGGCCTGCCGATCCATGCCATCGGCGTGGGCGAGCGGATCGACGATCTGCGGCCCTTCGATCCCGATCTGGTGGCCCGCGTGATCGCCGGGGTGGCGGCATGACCGCGCCCGAACGCAAGAACCACTCGCCGCTGGTCAATCTGGCGATCGATTACGGCCCGGTCGCGGCCTTCTTTGTCGCCTATCGCCTGTTCAAGCCCTCGGGCGCGGCCAGCCTGAGCGATGTGGCCGCCGTCACCAAAAGCACCGGCGTCTTTATGGCGGCCACGGTGCTGGCACTGATCGCGTCCAAGTGGATTCGCGGCAAGGTCTCGCCCATGCTGTGGCTCTCCACCGTGCTGGTTTGCGGTTTTGGCGCGCTGACGATGATCAGTCAGGATGAGGGCTGGATCAGGCACAAGCCCACCGCCGTCTATGCGCTGTTCGCCGTGATGCTGCTGATCGGCTGGGTCAAGGGCAGGCCGACGATGAAATATCTGCTGGAAAGCGCGTTCGACGGGCTTTCCGACGAAGGCTGGATGAAATTGTCGCGCAATTGGGGCTGGTTTTTCCTGTTCCTCGCGGCGCTGAACGAGGTGTTCGCCTATAAGGGCTGGTTCACCTTCGACCAGTGGCTGCGCGCCAAGCTGATCGTCTTTATGCCGCTCTCGTTCCTGTTCACCTTTGCCCATATGCCGATGCTGTTGCGCCACGGTCTGGGGCAGGAAAAGCATCCCGACGGCGAAAAGGCGGAATGAAAAAAGCCCGGCTCCCTTCTGGAAGCCGAGCTTTTTTCTGCAGGCCTAGTTCAATGGTCGCATCGCTTTTGCGAAAAACCGGTTCCCACTTTTTCGCGCGATGCTCCGGGCCTTAACGCCAGCGGGCGCGTTCAGCCTCGATCTCGGCATCGGTGTAGGGGTCGAGCGTGTCGTCGAAGCGGGTCCAGCCCTGCCCCTGATACAGCGCGCGGCGCTCGGCTATGTCGACATAGGGCGTGTTGTCCAGCGCGGACTGGGCCGTCAGCACCAGATCATCATCGACCTTGGCGCTGACCAGCGTGCCGCCACGCCTCACGCTCTCGGCATAGACATCGGCCTCTTCGCGGCTGACACCGGCATGGGTCAGCGCGCCAACGATGCCGCCGGCACCGGCGACCACCGCGCCGCCAACCGCTGCACCGACCGCCGCCGAAGCCAGCCAGCCTGCCGCGATCACCGGGCCCAGACCCGGAATGGCCAGCAGGCCAAGCCCGGCCAGCACGCCGCCACCGGCACCGATCACCCCGCCCAGCGCGGCGCCGACACCGGCATCGCGCGCAGCGGCATCGCCAGCGGTGCTGTCACGCGGTTCACGCACATCGGCAGCGGCATGCGAGGAGCCATGGCGGTTGGACACCAGGCTGATGTCGCCATGGGGAACACCGACGCGCTCCAACTCGATAACGGCGTGTTCGGCATCGGAGAAATTGTCGAACAGGCGAGTGACGATCTGTGTCATGGGTCTATCCTTTACCGTTTAAAGGGGCTCGACGCTTAACGCGTGGCCACATTGCCCTTGTAATCCAGCGCCACCTTCACCGGCTTGCCGTGACGGGTCGCGCTGGCCTGCCACAGGCCGTCAGCATCCTTGTTGAGATCGCTGACATTGGCATAGCCTGCCTTTTCCAGACGCGACTTGGCTTCGCCTTCCGTGAAGGAGTTCGCGCCCTTGGCAAGCGGCGCCTTGGTCATGTGATCGGGCGATTTCATCGCGGGGTTGGGCGCGGCATTGTCATGCGCGACAGGCTGGGCGTGAGCGGCAGAGAGACCGCAGACAGCAAGGCTCGCGGCGCACACTGCGCCGATGGTCGATTTCAATGTCATGAGTTCCACCTCCTTGATGGCAAGGTTTGGAACGCCAGCGACGGGTGAATGTTCCGGTCGATATTTTACATCGACCGGATAGTATCGATCATGATTTATCAGTTACTTGCGACGTTCTTCCACGATGGGCAGCAGGATTGTGTCGATAGCCTGAGCCACACCATCCTCATCATTCGACGCGGTGACATGGGTTGCGGCCTCGCGCACCTCCTGCGGCCCCTGCCCCATGGCGATGGAGAGGCCCGCCTCGCGGAACATCGGCATGTCGTTGCGCTGGTCACCGATGACCGCAACCTGCGAAGGATCGACCCCGAAAGCCTGCGCCAGAGCGATCACGCCATGCCCCTTGTTGGCACGCGGCGCGGTGATGTCGAGGTAATAGAGCTGCGAGCGGCCCACCGTGGCCTGATCGCCCACGGCACGCTCCACGGTGGCCTCCAGATCGGCCAGCATGTCGTGATCGTCGGAGACGGCGACGATCTTGTCCACGCTGTCGGCATATGCCTCCAGATGGGCGTCATAGGTCGGTTCCTGGCTGACCGATTTGCGTTCGCGGTCGTCATAGGTGTCATTGGGGCGCTGGGCGATCCAGCGGCCATGGCTGAACAGCCAGATGGTCACATCGGGCCGGTCGATCAGTGCCAGCACCTGCCGCACAGCATCGGCGGGCACCTTTTCCGAATGGAGCACCGTGCCGTCAGGCTTGACGATGGTGCCGCCATTGAAGGCGCCGACGGGCTCGGTCAGGCCCAAGGTTTCGGCGATCCACAGCAAGCCGCTGGGCGGGCGGGCGCTGATCAGCGTGAAGGGCACGCCCGCCGCGCCGAGCCGGTGCACGGCGTCGATCACGGCGGGGCTGATGGTCTTGTCGCTGCGGGTGA
>Ga0116227_10016773_pt1 | contig 10413 bp, 14 predicted proteins | sample S1TSphgellanicum_FD_89693 | JGI IMG/M metagenome (GOLD analysis project Ga0116227, IMG submission 89693) | Host-associated microbial communities from peat moss isolated from Minnesota, USA - S1T2_Fb - Sphagnum magellanicum MG | ecosystem: Host-associated > Plants > Peat moss > Unclassified...
AAGACGAGACGCCTGAACAAAAGGCTGCGCGTCTGAAGAAGGAGAAAGACGACAAAGATGCCGCTGATCTGGCTGCGAAAGATAAGGCCAACAATAGCGAGCAGATGCCAGCCTGGGCTAAAGCTCTTGCTGATGACCTTGCTGCGGTTAAATCAGGCCTGACTGCTAACGCTGATCAAGAAAAGGCACAGATGCGTACCGCAGTAAAAGCTAAGTTCAACATGACCGACATAGCTGTAAACGCACTGGACGGCGAACCACTGAAAGAGCTGTTTGCTCAATGCCAAACCTCCACCGGCCTTAACGGTTCATTCCGCCAGGTCAACTCATCTCAAACTTTCAGCGAAATGCCGGAGTAAATAATGGCTAAAGATGGAAAGCATACAATCCACGCCGGTGGCGTATTCCCTAATCCACTACTGAACCGTGAAGGTGCCGCTGTAGTTGATACCCTGCCAGGGACCGTTGGCTTTTTCAGCGTAACCGACAAGTTCACCGCATCCGTCGCCGGTGCTGAATCTGCGATTAAGTACGTGGCAAACAAAGACTACCTGCGTTGCCTAGGCGTTGATGACGAGATCACCACCGGTAACCTGGTGGTTGGTATCCAGCCGCTGCCTGGCATGTTTCTCAATGTTCGTGCCGCTGCTGGCACCTACATTAAAGGCCAGCCTGTTGCATTGGCAAATGGTCAAATTACTGCCGTGGCTGACGACGCCGCTGTATTCGCTTATATCGAAGAAGATAAGTCTGTCACTGCGGTGGCAGGTGATCTTGTTCGTGTTGTGTTCAAGTAAGGAGCACTGAATGTTTGTATTCTCAAAAGCCCTCGGCGAGAAGACCGGGAACGCAGAAGTAAACGCATGGCAATTCGCGAATCTTCAACGTGAACGTCAGGCTAACGCCCAGTCCGTTGCTGATTTCATCGCCCGCGCCAGCATTGGTGAAGATGGTCAGCTCGACGCAGTAAACGCAGTGGACGATATACGCCGCCTGTACCGCGCTTTCGATACCACTGTATTGCAGCAGTTTGAGCCGAACACTGAATTCACTCTACTGAACGACCTGATGCCGCTCTCACGCTCTGTGCGTCTTGAGCAGTCTCGTTATGACTATGCCCGTACAGGCGGTAAAGGCTGGGCGCATACTTCCATGAGCGGCCAGATTGGCGCAGCTCTGGATGCTCGCACCTATACCTTTGACGGCACGATGGTCCCAATCCACGACTCAGGCTTTAAGTTTGAGTGGCGTGACCCGATCTTCAATAGCCCATCCGCGCTTCAGTCACAAGGTGATGCTCAGCGTGGCTCTGTTGAAGATGTTCAGCGTAAGTTCGTTGACTACATCTACAACGGTTTCCGTGATAAGGCTGGCAACTTCGCTTCCTTTGACAACCTCACCTGGAAAGGTCTGAAGGATGATGAGCGCGTTGCGCAGATTGATTTGGGTGCCTCTGGCCTTAATATCGACTTCTCATCAGCTTCTGCGACATCTCAGCAGATCCGAAATGGCGCTATTGCGCTGCGTGACCAGTTGCGCCGTATCAACAACCAGTACGCTAATCAGACCTGGTACGTGTCCGGCGAAATCATGTCCAACTTGGAGCGTTATTTCTCCGACAACTACCAGTCCGGCACCATCCTGGAAGAAATCCTGAAACTCAATGGGATTAGCGCGATCAAGGAAGACAGCCAACTCAGCGGCAACGAGATTGTCATTATTCCTCTGGGGGCAGGTGTAATCGCACCGATCGTTGGTCAGGGCGTCGGTACTGTTGCCGACCCCCGTCCGTTCTACAACAGCGATTACATTTGGCGCACCTGGGGTGCAATGGGGTTGATGGTTAAGCAGGACATCAATAACAAATACTCCGTCATTCACGCATCGAGCTGAGGATAAATCATGGCACTGGTAGAAATCGTAGCAAGTAATCTGCACGCCGGTGCCAACCTCGCGAAGTTGGAGGTTGGTTCCGTTGTTGAGGTAGATGATAAAACGGCTGCACGTTGGATTAGCTCCGGTAAGGCGAAAGAAACCGACAAGAAGAAGGGCGTCAAGCTCACTTCTTTTGAGGTTGCAACGCCTGCGGCCGATAATGGTGAACTTCAGGTAAAGCTTGATAATGCCCTGGCGCAGCTCCAAGCACTGAACGATGCAGCTACTGCGAATGAGCAGAAGCACGCCAACGAGTTAGCGGCAGAGAAGCAACGCGCAGATGTCGCTGAGCAAGCCCTGGCAGAAGCAACCAAAGGGAAATAACGATGGCAGCCCAAATCACCCTTACTGATGTGAAAGCGCTGATGGCTGAGTTGGGCTTCACGGTTCCTGACGCGGTCCTGAATCTGCTTATGACGAAGGTGTCAAAGGCCGATCCATGTTTGGACGGGGCAGGCTACGACGATGAGACGCAAACGCTGATGAAGCTGTATGCGGTTGTTCGTTTGGCTGCCCTGTCCGGGGCGCGGAAGTTGTCTTCTGAGTCGGCCCCGTCTGGCGCTTCCCGGTCGTTCGCCTATGACGCCGCTGGCACCCTTGGCTTGTATCAGCAGATCCTTGGCTGGGACACGAGCGGGTGCCTTTCTTCGCTTGGTCTGGCTGGTACGGTTGTTGGTTTCTTTGATGTCGTGGGAGACTGTTGATGAATTGGATCTCCGTCATTGAAAGACTGCCCAAGGCTCTGGTTCGCGTCTGGGTGCTTACCGATGCCGGAAACCAGACAACGGCCTACCTGAAGCGTGATGGCTCATGGTTCATCTTCTGCCGGAAGATTTCAGCCACTAATCCGACGATCGAGAGGTGGCGGGAATGAGCGCGACGGCAAACTGGAGCTATACAGCAAAATGCACCATTTGGCGCAGGGACACCGCATCACCGGCGAGCGAATTCCCCAACTCAGCGGCTTACCTGCCACCTGAAGTCATCATGTGCGATTACCAGGGTGGCCTGTCGAAAAAGGTCGGCGACGTTGGCTCTGAGCAGGTGGTGAAGAACACCATATGGACAGAGTATGCGCTGGCCGATACCGGCGATTTCATTCTGATCGGCGAATCATCCGAGTTGGACCCAATAGCAGCCGGAGCTGACGGAGTGATGGCCGTTATTCGTTACGCAGACACTTTTGACCGCGTTGCCGACGATTACGCCATTATTACTGGAGTCTGATATGGGTATTAAAGTTCGCGGTGTACAGGCTTCCAAGGCGTCACTGGATGCCTTCATCTCTGATGTGCAGGGCAGGCGTGCGCCTAGAGCGGTACAGTCCGCATCCATCATCATCGGATCAGAAGCAGCCATTATAACCCCGGTTGATACCTCGTTCCTGCTCAACTCCCAGTTTCGAGAGTTGATGGTGAGTGGCACGCGGATCACTGGCCGGGTCGGCTACTCTGCTGAATATGCGGTGTACGTTCACAATATGCCCGGAAAGTTGAAGGGTAAACCGCGTGCGCACTTCGGTAAGACTCGTGCCGGTAAAGAGTTCGGCGGCGGATCTTTGACGGGGAACTATTGGGACCCCCACGGCGAGCCTCAGTTCCTCACCAAAGGCGCTAAAAACGCGATGGAGTCCATGCATCAAGTTGTGCTTAAGGAAATGTCCAAATGAACCCCTCAATGCACATGCGCGTGCGTAACCTGTTTGTAAATGCTGGCCTGACGACTGGCTACACGACCCAGATGTTGCTCTGGCAGGACACCGGCAAGGGCGACGAGCGGTTTATCGTCTTCCGTCCAAATGGTGGCAGCAACATCGACCGAGACGTTGGCGGCCAGTATTACATCCTGGTAGATCTCATCACCGGAACTGGCAATGGTGAAGCCGCGAAATCGGAAACCGACGTGCAGGCAATCATCGATTATATCCAGAAGAATCCCACAACTGATACCTGTGTTGGTCAGATCACCAACATGGGCGGCATACCGTCACCTGTACTCAGTAACGAAAACCGACTGGTCTGGCGACTTCAGTTCGCCTGCCTGTTCGGCTAATACTTAAACCAAATCCAAAAGGTCGCCATTCGGCGGCCTTTTTTTTTGCTTAAAAGAGGCTAAAAGATGGCTCAATGTGATAACGACAACAGTAAGTTGTTTGGCCGCGTCGTCATTCTGGAGATTGCTGACGGCTGCGCCGACGCGGTCCCAAGTGAAGAGGAGTTTATGCTCCTGGCTGCGGGCACCAGTAAAACCTTTGACTTTAACCCGAACTCAACCAACTCCTCAGCCGACGACACTAAAGGCTATGTGGAAAATATCGTCACCTCTGCGGACCTCACCCTGAAGTTTGAAGGAGAAGTGCGAGTTAACGATAAGGCCGATCAGTACGGGGTTTACAAATTTATCAAGGCATTCGCCGCTGAGATTGCCGCTGGTCGTCAGCCTTCCTATTGGGTAAGGATGATGTTCGGACAAATTAATATCCAAGCATATATGGTGACTACCGCACTCAGCAATGACGGCGGTACCGATGATATCGTGACAATTTCCACCGAGTTTAAGGTGGCTGATGGCTCAACTGTGACAGTGGCAGATATTGACGATGATATCGCTGTAACCGGCGTAACTGTCACACCAACTATCGCGAGTATTGCCGTTGGTGCTACCCGCCAACTGACTGCTACCGTTGCGCCGACCGATGCGACCAACAAAGCCGTTACCTGGTCATCTTCTGATGTCACCAAGGCCACGGTCAGCTCCACCGGCCTGGTGACTGCCGTTGCAGCAGGTACTGCCAACATTAGCGCAACCAGCGTAGATGGTGCGAAGGTCGGAACCAGTGCTATCACTGTCACCGCATCGTAACCAATACAAAGGCTGCCCTTGGGTGGCCTTGATATTGATTATGGGGGATATATGACACCACTTAGGGAAATCGGCGAGTGCGTAATCAGCGCTGGCAACGAGGATTACTTTTTCCGGCCATCATTTGCAAACATGACGCGCATAGGCAGTCCACAAGAGATTGTTCAGGCATACGGCGATCTACATAACGATGAGGTCCAGAAAATGACGCTGGGTTTGATAGCGTCGATTGGATGCCTGCCAGTGTGGTTTTTGCGTTACGCAGACACCTGCTCAGGCGTGCAGCGTGCACTCGTGGCCGCCATGAGCATTATGGCGGCCTGCGCGGATCGTGATATCACGCCGTTGACTGGCGAGATAATCGTGGCTAAAACGCGAGGCCGTTCATTTCGCTGGAAAAAGGGTGCTATGGAGTTACAGGATATCCTGCTGATTGCATCCTCGCTCATTACCCACGGCGTCATCGGTAAGGCCAAGATAAGGCAACTTCAGCGGCATGAATCTAAACAGACAACCAACGAATTTAAAGCGTTCGACTACATCAGCGCAGCCCGCACGCATTTCGAGATGAGCCGTCAGGATGCTGAGATGCTCACCATGACCGAATTCATTCTGTTGCTCAATGCGAAATACCCTAACCAACAGGGCTTCACTCGCGAGGAATACGACACGGTTGTTGATGATTACTTTGCCAAAAAAGAACGCCGCCTAAAGAAACAATCAGCATAAATTGCTTACCTTTGCGTTAAGGATTCGTTAGGATTTATCCCATCAATAACTAATGGGATGGGGATATGAAAAAAATTATCATCTTGGTTATAGGAGGATTTATTTCATTTTCCTCAATAGCAGAGCAGGTACAACAAGAAGCTGAGGGAGCGATAAGAGCGTACCTGATAAATGCTGAATCAAAAAGCATGTGTAGCTATCTTGCAGGGCAAGTGAGATTTGATGTTTCAAAAAGAACTGCTGCTATCGCATCATGTGACAACGACTTTGTTGTCTCTGAAGGGCTGAAATTTTCTGAGGTGGGAATATTTACAAGAAAATCAGGTAAGTTCGCTTGTGGAATAGTTTCTGGAAAGACAGCAATCAGCAGAATAGGTGCTCGATTTGTCTATGACTCCAGTAGGAAGCGAGTTACTTTAAAATATTCAAAATACCCTTTGCTTTACTCAGGGAATACAGAATATTACAAGAACTCGGTCATTATTCAAACAAACATGTATCGAATGGAAAGTAGTAATTACTGCAAGTAGAATTATTCAAACCCCAGAACTCAGCCATCGTGCTGAGTTTTTTTTCGCCTGGAGAAAAGTAAATGTCTGACAAGCAGAACGCCGGATCAATTTATTACGATGTCGAACTCGAAACGGCGCAGCTTCTCAGTGGTGCTCAACAGGTTAATTCCGCCTTTGATGGTATGGAGGCATCAGCCAAGACAGCCAGCAAGGCTATAGACAGCATTGCCAAAGACACCAAATCTGCCTCTGCTTCGCTCAACCAACTAACCGGCTATGCCAAGTCCACTGATGGGTCAATTCAGACCCTAAACACCTCAGTAAGCGCCATGGCATCTGCTATTCAACAAGCTAACGCTTCATCAGCAGCGGCTAACATGACTTTAGCGCAGTTGAGTGGAGCGACGAATTCACTAGTTAGTGCGGTAACATCCATAGCCGATGCCATGAAGCAGGCAGGCTCAACAACATCAACCGCAACTAATGAGTTTTCTCGTGCTGAAACAATCATTGAGGGGCTGGGTAACCAAATAGCCATTCTTGATCAGGCTCAGGAAAATGGAGCCCGCAGTGCGGCGATTCACGCAGCTCAGCTTCGCGCTGGGTCCAGCGCGACCGATGAGGAAAAGCAGAAAATAGGCCAACTCACTGGGCAACTCTTCGACATGAAGAACACCACTGACACCGGAGCAAAAAGCCACGTCAATTGGAAAAATAGCATGCAGCAGGCTGGCTACCAGGTACAGGACTTTATTGTTCAGGTGCAAGGCGGGCAATCGGCTCTCGTGGCGTTTAGTCAGCAAGGTTCACAGTTAGCTGGGGCTTTTGGGCCATCGGGTGCTGTATTTGGCGCTATCATAGCTCTTGGTACGGTCATCGTAGGTACTCTTATAAAGTCGATGGGTGATGCCGAAGACACGATGAAAGATCTCGCAACTGCGACGAACGCTTTGGATCAGGTGGTCAACATATCCCAGTCTGGCGTCGCTGCTTTGTCAGATAAGTATGCCTTGTTGGCGAGGACTAATGCAGAAGCGGCAACAATCTTACGCAACCAGGCATTGATAGAGTACAACCAAGCAATTTCTAAGATTCCTGCGGCTGTTACAAGTGCCTCTAACTCTATTATCAGTTTTGGCGACGCCGTGCTATCTGGGCTAGGCGGTGGCTATGCATCTATTCAGAATTTTGGTTCAGCACTTGAAGCCCTAAGCATCAAAACTGGAGATTATGGTCAAGCAGTAAGCCAAGCTCAGGCGGCCGGAACAGCATTTTCCGCAACTACTAACGGTATGATCAACACTGTTGGCGCGATCGCCAGTCAGTTTGGAATCTCTCAGCAGCAAGCATACTCATTGGCTTTGCAGTTGGATAACGTTGCGAAGACAAAGTCACCTGAAGCACTCCAGGCGCTCGTGTTGCAGTTACAAAGCATGAAGTCCTCTACAGATGATGGGCAAGCTGCCATTACCACATTTGTAGGAAAACTTGTTGATTTAGTGAGGGAGTCGGCTAATGCAAAGGCCAATATTTCCGCTTTAAAGGGGGAGATGGATAACCTGACAGCCGGTCAGAAAAACCTGATCACACAGTCTCAGCGTGAGCTTGCACTATCCAAACTCCAGGGCGCGGCAAGAGCAAGATTGCAGGCACTTTACAAAGCTGAGGATGCTGGATTTTCTGGTGATAGTCCTCAGGCAAAGCAACTACAGAGCGAGGCCGAGGCAAGCTATAACAATGCTCAGGCCATAAGAGATCAAACAAAAGCCAAGAATGATGCAGCATCTGCCGCTAAGAGGCTTGCTAATGAGCAGCAAAACGTTGTTCAAAAGCTTCAGTCAATGACACAGCAGTCCCAGGCGGCGCAAGACTCTGCTGCTGATCTGGTTGCGTCTTACGATAGCCTCAAGGCGGGGCTGGCTAGTTATAACCGTGAGTTGGCTATCCAGAAAGCAGCCAGGTCTCTTGGTAAGGGAGCAACTGCGCAACAAATTCAGGAGGCCAAGCAACTCGCAGCAGCACAGTACGACGCCGAGCAGAAAGTCAAAGACCTTAAAGATGCGATCGCCGCAGACCCAGTTAGGCAGGAAAACACCTCTTTCAACGACACTACAGCTCAACTATCTAGGCAGTTATCCACAGGGATAATCACCCAGCAAGAGTATAACACTCGCTCTGAGAAGCTCGCGCAACAACATAAGGCTAAGCTGGCCGAGATCTCTGCAGAGCAGGTGGTCTCCCCGACTCAACAGGCTGTCGCTCAGGTTGATCCAATACAGCAATTGGCTGATGAGAATGCGCAGAAGTTGGCGCTCATTAAGCAATTCATGGCTCAAAAGGTGTTAACTGAACAGCAAGGTTTATTGCTGATGAATGCGGCAAACACCCAATATGAGCAACAGAGGGTTGCAGCTCAGTGGGCGTTGTTCACTCAGCAGAGCACAGGGTATCAGGCACTTGGGGCTGCGGTCGATGCATTTGGCAGCAACGCAGGTTCGGCATTGTCTGGAGTAATAACCGGGACGGAATCTGCTTCTGAGGCTGCAAGGAATTTAGCAAACACAATCCTCAGCAGTGTGATTCAAACTTTCGTTGATATGGGAATTCAGCAAGCCAAGTCAGCCATAATGGGGGCCAGCACTCAGCAAGCAGCGATTGCAGCTACAACCACAGCTCAGGTATCTGGACTGGCGACCACGACGGCGGCCAGCACGGCTGCTGCGGAGACAACGTTAGCATCTTGGTTACCAGCGGCATTGGTGGCTTCTGTTGGCTCATTCGGTGCTGCGGCGATAGTTGGCGGGGCTGCACTGGCGAGTGCTTTTGCTTTATCCAAAGTGCTTGGTGGTCGTAAAAACGGTGGCCCAGTAACCGGCGGCGGGATGTACCAAGTTGGTGAGTCTGGCCTGCCTGAAATATATCAGGCCAGCAATGGCAGCCAGTACATGATCCCTGGCGACAATGGCCGTGTGCTCAGCAATAAGGACTTGCAGGGCGGGAGTGGTGTCAGCGTGCAGATCAATATCACTAACACCTCATCCGGAGCGCAGGTTAGCCAGCAAGGATATTCTGACCAGAACGGGCAAGCCGTGATCGAATTGCTGGTAAGCGATTTGGAAAAGGGCGGCCAAGTATCTAACACCATCCAGTCCACTTTTGGGTTAAACCGTAGGGCAAATGGAGATTATTAAATGGCAAACGTAGCCTACCCTCAATGGCTGCCGCTGCCACAGCGTGCCAGCCAAAACATGACGCAGGATACGGGGTTTATAACCACTCAGCCCGCAGTCGGTCCTGCGATATTCACCCCGATAACCACTGATTTGAAAGCCACTTGGTCGCTGACATGGATATTCACTCTTGCCCAGGCTGAGATATTCAAGTCATGGCTGCGCAGCCCGAATTACTGCGATAGGGGACGGGCATGGTTCACTATGCCGATAGATCTTGGCGATACTCAGGGACCTCAAGATCAGACTTTGCATTTCGTATCGATGCCGGTGCAGACCAGCAAGGACGGGAATACCGTCACCTGGACCGCCAGCGTCATCAGTAACGGGATTAGTGACATTACTGAGGACTATGACGACAGGATAGTTGAGACCCAGCCTGAGTCTGGTTTCTGGATGGATTTGTTAGTTTCGGGGATCTTGCCTTATGACCAGTCTTAGGGAATGGAAAGAGCGGAGGCCAGCATCTGACCTTAAGCAAACGGTTGAGTTTTATCATCCTGCTTTTGGGTATTACCGGGTGGTGAACAACTTGTTTCTGCCCGCGTCTTTCGGAGGGAATGATTACGAGCCAGCCAGGTTTAGCGTCACTGAGCCAGCGCAGGATGGTACGGTAACGATCGCAATGACAATTACCTTCGTCGCGGCCACAGAGCATGTTCGCAAGACGCTGAAGTCATGGCGCGGGGCGTCAAGGATGACGGCCATATCCTGCAAATATGGTATCTGGGAGGCGATAGGCGATTTGTCTGCACTTAAGGCCTATACGCTCTATGTTAAGGACATCTCGATAGACGCAAATAACGTCACGATCTCCTCAGGCATGACGAACCCACTAACCCTGGCAAACCCCATCATTTACACCACCGAAAATTATCCTGGCCTAAAGAACCTATGAAGAATGATGAATTTGTTCGGCTTGTTAACGGCAAGCCGTGGAAGAATCGCGCCTGTACCTTTGAGGGAATGGACTGTTGGGGGCTTGTCGTCCTGTATTACCGGAGTGTGATGGGCATTGAGTTACATCACCTTGAAGGGTATGAGGCGGGCAAAGACTTCGTTACGTGTTACGAAGGCGAGAGCGAGTTTTGGGCTAACCAGCCAGTGGCCACCGCTGGATGTGTAGCAGTCTTTTACCGCGGTGA
>Ga0116227_10016774_pt1 | contig 10413 bp, 4 predicted proteins | sample S1TSphgellanicum_FD_89693 | JGI IMG/M metagenome (GOLD analysis project Ga0116227, IMG submission 89693) | Host-associated microbial communities from peat moss isolated from Minnesota, USA - S1T2_Fb - Sphagnum magellanicum MG | ecosystem: Host-associated > Plants > Peat moss > Unclassified...
CATTCATTTTTTCATCCATCCATTCATTTATTATTTAACCACGGTTAAAACATGGGTGTGCCATCTTTCATTTCATTCATTTTGTTGATTATTGGACCAAGGTTCAAACATGCATTCCATCTTTCATTTCATTCATTCATTTGTTCATCCATCCATCCATTCATTTATTATTTAACCACGGTTAAAACATGGGTGTGCCATCTTTCATTTCATTCATTTTGTTGATTATTGGACCAAGGTTCAAACATGCGTTCCATCTTTCATTTCATTCATTCATTTGTTCATCCATCCATCCATCCATTTATTATTTAACCATGGTTCAAACATGGGTGCCATCTTTCATTTCATTCATTTTGTTGATTATTGGACCAAGGTTCAAACACGTGTTCCATCTTTCATTTTCATTCATTCATCCATTCATCATTTGCAAACACATATTTCATCTTTCATTTCATTCATTTGTTCATTGATCAAAGATTTGTTCATTCATTCATTCATTCATTGACCTTGGTTACCCAGGTGGAACCTTGGTGGCTACATTGCGGTTAAAGTCATAACCGGAGTTTGGACATCACCACATTTGTTATTGGATGGTAAGAGTTAATGATGTGTTATATACATTCATTGTAAGTTTTAATGAACTTTTTTTTGGCTCATGGTCACCTCTAATCGCGGTTTAGCTACCATGATAATTTAAGAAGGATGTGTGCAATTTTTTTCTTCAACCTCCTCCTCTATCTCTCTCTCTCTCTCTCTTGTTCTCGTTAGGGTTAGGGTTTGCAAACCATTTTTCCTTAGTTCTTGGGAACTGTGAACTTATTATGTTCAATCGAAGCTCGATGTTGTCGGATTGCTTGATTTGGATTATAGCCACATTTGGCTAAATCCTTCTAACGATGATCATCATTTGGCAACGTAAAACAAATTCTTTAAAAAAAAAAACATTTTAACTTAGAACTTATGTAAGGCACTTGACGGTTACTAAGTAGGTAGATGATGCATGTGGATGATGGTCAGTACATTTGGGTACATATAAGCTAATGACTATGCTTTTAAGTAGGCTATGAGACAAGAATAGAATGAAAAACTGCTTTCTGTTCACACATCATCCATCTTGGCATGGCAATGAATTCTTACATGTACCCAAACATGTCCATAAATTTTTTTAGGGGGCTTTAATTTGACATGCCACTTACAAGCTAAATTTTTTAAAAATTATAATCTAATTTTTAAATAAATTATAATCTTTTTAAAATAAAATTACAAGCTAATTTATTTTTATTTTTAAATTCTTATTGCTTGTGGTGGGAGGGTTAGACTGGAGGCTGTACTTGGTGTGTACCATGGTCTTCACACTCTCCTAGCAAGCTAGTACCAAAGTTAATTAGCTATAACTACTAAGCTCAAGGGAATCCAAAGATTTGGGGCTCTCTCTCTCTCTCTCTCTCTCTTAAACCCTAAAATGGACATTTTGGGAATTTGAATTATCACTCCATGAAATTTGATTTGCTGTACTTCATCCAAATTTGCGGATTCAAAGTGTTTTAGAGTTGCTGCTAGAGATGCTCATAAAACCCTAAACCCAATGGGAGCTACCCATACTACTCCGTAACCTTAATTTGAAGGCCTCTATGCGGGCAACCCATGCAAGCCTAGCCCTTTTTGCAAATTAGTTGTCATTTTTAAAAATTTTATGTCATTTCTCTCATATTGCTTCTCTTGTTTGATTTGTTTTCTTGCTTTGTTACTCTTTGTGTTGTGAGCTTTTGTAATTTTGGCTATGGTTGAGAAGTGGTGTGCTAGGTTGTTGTTGCAGTTGTAGACAAATTTTTAAGATGAGCAATTTGTTGTGACTATGTTACAACTTGTTGAGAATTATGGTTTGTCGTGTGCATGGTGGAAGTGGGCCATGCAAACAGCCAAATGTTGTGAGTGTTTGACAATGAATGAGATTGCTTTGTGTCAAACCTTGTGTGTGATGAACATCATTTTAGATGTCATTTTCAAATGATGTGTTTTCGTTTTGTTTGTGTTGTTGTAATAGTGAGAATGCACAATGCATACTTCATCTCAAGGTAAGATGTTTGCAACACCATGGGCTTATCAATGAACCCAAAGTGTACTACGACAATTAGGATGCTAGCCTTTGGTACAGTACTTGATGCAATGGATGAATATGTTTGCATGGGAAAAAACACAACTATGAAAAACTTAAAGCATTTTTGCCAAATGATTAAGGAGTTTTCAAACCCATGTACCTTTGACAACCCACTAAGAGGGATTTTGAGAAAAGCTTTAAATAAATTCTAAACGTGGGTTCTAGGGATGTTTGCATCTTTAGATTGTGTGCATTATGTATGGAAGAATTGTCCAACAATGTGGTGCTTTCAATTTTTTGACAAGGATAATAATTGTAGAATCATCTTTCACACCATTGCAAATAAGAAATTTCAGCTCTAACATATTCATTTTGGATTATTAGTTGGGAATAACAATCTAAATGTTTTGAATCATTCACATTTGATTGTTAACTTGTTGACTGATGGAACCAATGATCTTGGGTTTAAAGTGAATGGGAAAAAATACTTGAAGTATCACCTATTGGTGGATGTTATCTACCCTCTTTAGTCAATATTCCAACAAGGAATCACGAGGCATAAAAACACAACATTATGCAAACTAAATGAATTGGTGTTGAAGGATGTTGAATGAAGTTTTGGGGTTTAATGAAATTGATTTGCAATTGTGTAAAACCTTTTTTGGTAGTGGGATAAAAATATAGTTTTAGATATTATCATCAGGTGATGTGTTTATCTTGCATAGTAAGGTCTAGAACCATGTTTTTATGCAACTAGCATTCACATAAGGTGAAAGCTCTCTTTTGTTGAGTATAAAAATGACATTTAGTGTGCACTTTAGATTACAAAATGATCTCATCAATAATCTATTACCTTTAAAGGGGAATAATGATTTCACATTTCAATAGAAATTAACCTTGCCTCAAAATTTTCATTGAATTGTCACATTTTTTATTGCATCAAATATATTTTAACATATTTCAAAATTCTTTATGCATTATTTAAAATTTGTTGTTAAACAATTGTTTCTTCTACCTATGCATCATTTGTCAAATCAATGTTGTTTGACGAAGGGATTGCAACGGTTGCAAATTGTGTAATTGAATTTGTTGGAAGCATTAAAATTGGGCAAGTTGTAACACTTGACACATTATTTATTTGAACACACAACTTCTTAAACTCATCAATCTTTCAAAACTAGAAAGTATTTATGAGTTTCACCAAACACCAAAAACATTTCCAATATTGTGAAAAGAACCATCGTGTTACACTTTCCATAATCATGGCCTTTTTGAACATGGCAATTGCCATGTTTGTTGTGGCCCTTGCTTGGATGTTGGTAGTGCATTTGTTCAAGTGCTATATTTTTAAATTTTCTTTAACCATCTTTGTACCTTGTGATCACCTTGATGCAAATGGTTCAATATCCATTATTTCTACTTTGTTTTCATCAAATTTATTGTTGGCATTAAACATAATGAAACATTTGTATTTGATGGGTGGCATTGTGAACTTTTGTGATTTTGTGTGCATATCATCCCAACATGGCACATCTCTTAGCACTAGTTAATAATGTGTAAATGTGAAGTGCAAGTTTTGTCAATGTTTCATTTTATACAATTTCAATGGCTTGTGTAAAATGTCTTTTGCATTTGTGACACAAAACTTCAACACTATTGAAAGCTCCAACAAATTTGTTGACATCATGTTTGATAATCTCCCATTTTGTTTCTAAAGATTTTGTAGGCCTCCCCATGCAACCAAGTGGTTGACTTTTGTTGTAATGTTTGCATGCCCTATCCCAAAATAGTAGGTTCTTGATTAGATTTTAATAAACATGCAACCAATCGGTATGTAATGTGTGCATACCATGTCCCAAAACATTAAGGTTTTGATTAGATCCTAGTAAATGTGCAAGAACAAACAAACAAGTTGTCATTATTTATTTGGGACAAAGTTTTTGCTTTTCTTTTTTGTACCAATCACAATTATAAAATATATATCCACAATGATGAATGGCATCATAAATGTTGTGTCATGAGATAAATGACATTAGTAAAAATATGTGAAATTGTAAGCATGGTATGTTGCTACAAATAGTCGAGTCAAAGAGAAAAAATTATGTGTTCTTGATTAGGCTTTTGAAACAATGCATCAATGGTGAGGTGCCATAAATAAAAACAACCTAGAAAGTGCCATTGGATGAACATTTCATATGAAAGTTGGAAATGGCCTATACACATATTGTGATACTTTTTAGGTTTATATGTTGAATAATTATTTTATTTTTGAAAATTCACTTCAACAACATAAATAATAATTTATGAAAATTTGGCAATAAATATAAGTAGGTTTTTTGAACTCATAACATAATGATTCTTAACATAATGAAACCTCTTACAACATTTTTCATTACCTTTTTGTTGCAAAAATGAAGAGACAATACTCCCCAAACTATAGGATTAGCTAAAAGCAAGAAATTTGGGCTATGTTTACACCAACTTTTATATTTTTTCCTCTTTTTTAACTTCCTTAAAATTTGACATTATAAGAAATAATTTAATTACACTAAACATGAAAAGGTGTTACAGTACAAGTATACTAGTTGTCATCTAGGACATAGCCTCCTCTTCATGGTTGTTGGAAACAAGGGGCTATTCATCATTGCCTATTGGCAAGTTCAAACCAAGGTTTTTCTTTTCAACTTTGTGGCATTAAAAATTAGGCAAGTTTTTCACCCCAAAAAAAAAGGAAAGGAAAAAAATTCAAATTTATATTAGGAAAACGCAATTTTTCAACAATGACAATTTTTGTTTAAAAACAAATCACTAGTGGTTCAAACTTCAAACCAAAAACATGTAAAAAATAGAAGATGTTGCAATGGAATGCCCCCAAGAAATGAACTAGTAATTCAAGGTTAATTACATCTATGATTGAACATAATATCCGTCACCAATGAACAAGGTTTGATTCATACAAAAATTAGGGCTAAAACTTGTCACCCAAGCCCTTTCAAAATTGCATTGACATCATATATATATATACGACAAGGGTGAAAATCCTTTAAGGTGTACCACATAGGACAAAAAAGGCCTAGTCCTCATTGCAATCCTTTTTTACTCTATATTTTGATCCCCATAAAAAATAATGAATCAAATTTTAAAATGACTATATTTTAAACCATTACAATTCTAGATTCCATCGTAATCATCCATAAATGTGTCTTTACATGATAAAAAAAGACTAGGTAAAAAGAAACAAAAATGGGTGACATTTAACAAGATTTTGGTACACTTAAATAAATTTAAACCCACAACAACATTGGGTTGATGACTTTACTCACACATTGTCGATGGATTTGAAGCAAAAGGACGATCTTTTGTCCTTAGATGGACATTGAAATGATTTACAAGGACAAAACATCAACCAAAAGAAAATTTTAATCATTTTACAATTATATGAAAAATAATTTAAAGGCTATTTTCACTTTACATGCACCTCTTTGTTGAGTTTGCATTCAAATTTTTAAGTTATCTTCTAAAATAGAATTTAAAATCCTCACAAAATTTTTTATGCCATGAATTAATTCTAGTCACTTCTTGTTGTAGTTATAATATTTTTTCCTATTATTGATTAATTTCAAATACAACTTATGCCAACAAAGAAACTCCCATTATTTCTTTTGTTCTTCAAGCAAGCAAGAAATGATTTATTATGAGTTGGCCAAGTAGTGATGTTTTTTTCAAATTTTAGATGTTGGGTCATTGACTAGCTTCCTAGGAGGGATTTAACATGAAATGATGAGACTATTTGAAGAAGTTGTTTAAATAGTTTAAAAAATAGTTTTAAAATTGTCACCAAACTAAAAGCAAAGTCGAAATGTGACAAAAAAAATTCCTCAAAATTTGGCAGATTATTTATAGAAAAATGAGAATATTATGACAAAATATTCCCTTTTATTTTGATTTTCCACATTTTGAAGAAATTTTGCAAAAATGAAATGTTGTGCCCAAGCATGGAAGTAACTACCTACATAATTTTCAAAACATTCCTAAATCCACAATATTTCATGAAATGATTTTGTTATGGATGTTAAACTGACTTTAACATACATAATAAAAAATCATGACTAAATGTTCAAATGAAGCCTACACAATTTCCTCACTCCCTTCCAAGTAAACCTACTTAGCTACCTCCTTTTTACAAATTGAAAGCTATGAAAATTTGAGAATTAATTTTCACAATTGACCACAAACTTAATTTTTCAAATTGTCAAATTATAATTTTAATCTAATATATGACATGATAAACATTGCATATTGTACATTGTAGTCGATAAAACCACAAAGGTTTACTTTACACATATGCCATAAATTGGAGCCTTTTGTGTAAAAAAAACCACATTCTCTCATAGTGTTTGGCCATCTATAAAAGAAATGCAAATAATTATGACAAAAAATATGAACAATGAAAGTGAGGAGCATGAAATACCATAAATAGAAGATAATTGTTAGAATGAGAATTTATTATGTCATTACACATGTTAAACATCTTATTATGCAAATTAAGATGTGATTCATTGATTATTATTTAACATGTTGAATTCAAGGTTCTTTTTTCCCTCAAAATCTAGTAATTTCGGTGCATTTTTTTCACAAAAATCCTTTACATGAGGTTGATTAAATTTCTCTTGGTGACCAAGGGATGAAAATTTTCCCCCAAAAAAACCTTTGTACAAGTCCCATTGGATTTCTTTTGGTCACCAAGTGGTGAAATTTTTCACCTCCAAAAAAAAAATCCATTGGTTGAATTGCCATCGTGTTGTGCTATGTTCCATTTGGACATTAATCACTTTCAAATATCCTTGCAAAATTGGGCTATTGCAAGTGCCACAAATATTAGAAGTTTTAAAACTAACAATTTTTTTTAAAAAAAATGTTGGAGGAGGAGTAAGTGATTTATGGTATACCCTCAAGGGTTTAGGAGTGCATTATGAGGTTGAATTCTATTGTCTTAAGTTGTTATCCAATGTGCATACAAGAGTGCTTGTCATGACATTTTCCGATAATGTTACTTTAGGCTCCAATTAGTATGTAGAATATTCATGGTGGCTTTCTCAAATGTGGTGCATACAAATGGAAAGAATGGCCTATACACCCAAAGCACTTAAAATTGAAGTCCTTTGAAAGGAAGAATAAGTTGTATAGGACACCTACATTGGGATACCATTTGTGGGTTGGTTGTGAAGTACCCACCCATGTAAACATCCAAGACAAATTCATAACTTCAACCCTAATTAGGGTTAAGAAGAAGACACTCATGTGTAAATTAGCATGCTTGGGTCATTACCGCAATGAGCCCAATTTTGTTTTCCCTTCCCAAGGTAATGAAAGTCAAAATGTTGTACACATATGGTGTGTCCTATCGGCCATGGCAAAATCTTTTTTGCTTCAAGTGCTGAACGTGGAAAGTGGGTACATAAATGTATGAACATCTTATGAGAAACTTTAACCCAAAAAAAAAGGAAAATAATTGACAAATTTTGTAACACCTTCAAGGCATTATTAAATAAATGGTAATAAATCTAAAAAGGTTCCAAAAGTATATATATAAAGAGTCTTGGTCAAGGTAATTTATGTAGTGAAAAAACATTAATGCAAATTTTTATTTTTATTTTTCAATTATATACCATAACTAGAAAAGATCTAATAACCAAATGCATTACTCTCTCTACTCACCTCAAAAAGCAATTCCTTTGCTTTGGGTGAGTGTAATCCTCAAATAAATTATAACGAAGTCAATATTTTTTTTTGCAAAAAATCATTAAAAAAATGTTTGAACCAAGCAAAGTGTTGAATGAATTTTCAATAAAAACACCTTAAAAGCAATTCCTTTGCTTTGGGTGAGTGTAATCCTCAAGTAAATTATAATCAAGTCAATATTTTTTTTGCGAAAAATCATTAAAAAAAAATTGAACCAAGCAAAGTGTTGAATGAATTTTTAAAAATATATATGTGGGTAGAGAAGAGTCAAATACTCACCCACCCAACATCGCTATGTACAAAAGACATCCCTTTTATAACAACTCTATGTCTCTCTTTGAAGTTTCCAATTGGTTTTTTCTACTCATACCTACATACATGTGTTATCAATCCATCCCGGATGATTGATGATGCCTTTCAACTTTGTCTTTGGGTTCAAGCTTTCTTGGGTAATGAGTTGTTTCATGAACACGCCATGTTTCATGTTTGCTCCTTTTCCTTCCTTTGCACAATTGACTAACTTTTGTTTGTTGTGCACTTTTTTTTTTTCTAATATTGGAAAAAAAATGGAAGTTGCCCTAAATGTGCCAAAGATAAGGAAGGAAGCTTAGGAGAGGAGGGGGGGGGAAGTGTAATTATTTGAAATATAATCTGAAAATATTAGGTTAAAATAGCTAATAAAATGACACCTTTAACTATTAAGAAATTGAAGAACTGGTATTATTTTCCTAGCCAATTAATTAATTATTTACATGCATAATAAAGGAAGCCCATTTATTTGTTCATTTCCAAAGTGCAACAACATAAATTATATACACTTGATGGATGTTTGGTATCCCTCTCTTGAAGGAAAGTTTTGATGATGAGCTCTCATGGGTAGCAAGTGTGATTATACATATAAGAACCTCCTAATCCCCCTTTGCATCCCAATGTTAAGGGTAGGTACTTCATAGATAGATAGAGAGAGAGAGAGAGAGAGATGGGTTGTATCCATCTTTATGATGTTGTTCTCTTGAAAGCTCACTAAACCCAGGCTATTTTGCATCCTATGATGCTACTAGATCTGATTAGATCTTGTGATTATATGTTCCATTGCAACTGGCCAGACTTTTTGAAGGGAAAAAAAGAGAGAGACCCTAAACCCTAGACCATAAACCCTAAACATAATAAGGACATGCATGGCTCTCTCTATATTACAACCACATTACCAATAACCTCACCCTTAGTTAGTTGGTGTCCCCACTTTAATATTATGTCCTAATAATATGAAATTATTATTAGGTCCTAACCACAATTGTTTTGCCCCCCCTACCAATTAAACACCTCACTTCATTCACTATACGAGTGTTTTAAGTTCAAAATTTTAGTTCGGGTAAACCCTAAACCCTAAACCTAAAGCCATCGCTAAGTAATATAACCTAGCATATATACAATTACTCTTGTCTACCCAACTTCACTTCCGTTGTTCCCCATTCATTTATTTATTCCAAGGTAACTAACTAACTTAGTTAATGAATTCCAACAAATGAAATGGGTCGCGGTTGTATGATTAGGGTTTACGTGTATCCCACCTAAACCCTAATGATTCCTACACATCCCCCCCCCCCCACTCTTGGAAGTTTGCGAGTTGTAACTTGTTACTAGCAAAGGAGCTTCATAATTGATATCTTCAAGTCGAGTTCACCCAAATTTTGAAAGGTAGACTAAATCACAAAACATCTGGGGGCCTTCTTGAGAAACCCTAAAAGTTGATTCTTCATTTGTAGGTGGTGATAATAATGCAAAATAACCCCCCCCACCCAACAACATATGTGTCCATAATTGGGGTAAAGAGACTGTCTTCTCTTCTTGCCTTGGTCTTTGCCCAAGGTGGACATCGTAGGCTCATCTTCCGTCCATTCATATTTTTATATTCAAAATGCATGGGCACCATCTCGTTGTTGGAGGGCATCGACTTACCCTCGCACACATAAATTTGGGTATCGAGCGAGCACCGTGGGGGAAGAAGAGGGTGGCCATTGGGATTTTAGCTTCTCCTTTGGCTTCAACTTCATCTTTTCCTTTGCATTCAAGTTCAAGTGAATTTTTTTATGCGAGGGGGAGGAAGGGGGGGGCCAAAATTTTATTTTATTTTTTCAAAAGGGAGAAAATTTAGTATTTTCTGGGTTTTTAGTCACCAAATTTGGAAATTTTTCTTTAAAATTGCCAAATTACTCCTCTAGGTAGCCAAAATGTAGAATGATATAAAAATATTTTTACTTTCATTTTTTGTATGGTATCACCAATTTTGAAAATTCATTAAATTTTTTTAAAAAAAGAAAAAAGAGTTTGAAACATATTGGGTATCACGCCCCCCCCACCCGCACCCACCCCACCCCACCCCACCCAATTAACATAAATATTGCCAATGTACATAACACCAACAACAACAACAATAATAATAACAATTCAATTACTAGTACGTAATTGAAGGCGGCAAGGGAAGACCGTTTGGGCGTTTCAAATCTCCACATACCAATAAATGTTTATAACGGGGGTGGGGGGGGGGGGGGGGGGGAAAATGGGGGGGGTGG
>Ga0116227_10016775_pt1 | contig 10413 bp, 9 predicted proteins | sample S1TSphgellanicum_FD_89693 | JGI IMG/M metagenome (GOLD analysis project Ga0116227, IMG submission 89693) | Host-associated microbial communities from peat moss isolated from Minnesota, USA - S1T2_Fb - Sphagnum magellanicum MG | ecosystem: Host-associated > Plants > Peat moss > Unclassified...
CGGCTACCTGACAGCGCTGGGGCTCGCGCGCAACTCGGAGCAGTTCGCGGCCGGCGTGGATCTGCACGGGGTGCATGATTGGCACCATTGGAGTCTGGATCAACGCGGCGGGCGCGATTATTATGTCCAAGACGTTACCCCGGCCGACTTGGCGACGGCGCTGGCCGCCTCGCCCATAAGTGCCGTGTCCACGTGGCGTTCCCCCGTGCTGCTGATTCACGGCGACGATGACCGCAACGTGGGTTTCTCCGAAACGATGCGCTTGGTAGAGGCGCTGAATCAGCGAGGTGTCGAGGCCCACGAGCTGATCTTCCCTGACGAGATCCATGGCTTTCTGCGCCACGAGACATATCTGCGCGCTTATCACGCTGCAGACGATTTCTTCGCCGCCAAATTGACAGTGCGTTGAGCATCGTCTACAGCGGCGCAAGCCGCGCGTCGATTTCACGTTCCGCCTGGGCAAAGTCCACATCCGTCACCCTGACCGTATCCTGCGTCAATGCGTCGAGGATGCGGGCTTGCACCTCGCCGCGCTCGAAGGCTGTGCGATACGGAATCTCGTGGTGAAACATCACCATGGAGTAGCGCGGAATGAATCGCCCCGGAAAGCGCCGCTCCAATTCCAGCGACAGCGCCTGCTGCATCTGGAACTTAGGCTGCGCCACCCGCTCGCGCATCTCCAGGTAATTTTCCAGAGCCATTGCCGAAATGGCGTCGGTGTTGGTCTTGCGAGCAGCACCGAACTCGGAAAAAACCGCCTGCCAGGTTTCATTGCGCCCGACGCAGGCGTCGAACTCGATGCAATCCTCGAAGCAACAGTTCATACCCTGCCCGTGAAAGGGCACCATGGCGTGCGCGGCGTCACCGATGAGTACGCAAGCACCGGCGTGATGCCAGGGAAATGCCGACACCGTACCTAAGAAGCCCACCGGATTCGCCTTGAACTCCGCCACGCATTCGGGCATCAGTTCGCGGGCATCGGGAAAGGTCTGGGTGAGGAAGCGATCGATCTGTGAGTCTTCGGTCAACGACTCGAAACTGACCGGTCCGCGCTTGGGTAGAAACAATGTGGCCGTGAAGCTGCCATCTTCATTGGGCAGAGCGATCAGCATGTGATTGCCGCGTGGCCAGATATGCAGGCTGTCGGCAGACATGACAAAGCCGCCGCGGAGCGCGGGAATGCTCAGTTCCTTGTAGCCATGTTCGAGATCGGTTTCGGTGGCCTCGATCAGGCGTGCCTGGTTCATTTGACGGCGCACGGGGGATCCTGCCCCGTCGGCGGCCAGCAGCGGGTTCATGCTCACGTCCAACAGCCGATCACCTTTGAGGTCGCGTATCTGCGCGATACCGTTCTCGAGGTCGAGGGCTTCCAAGCGATGTTCGAAGTGCATGCGAATCCCGGGCCGGCGGGCGGCGATCTGCAGCAGTTCTTGATTCAAGCGTAAGCGCGAAACCGAGTAATTGACTTCGTTCACGTGCTGGCCATAGGGCTGGAACACTGTGCTCTTGTTCTGATGATGAATCAGGCGGCCGCGCATGGGCAGCAGCGCCGCATGCAGGTCGTCGAACACGCCGGCGACGCGCAGGGCGTGAATGCCCCGGTCGGCCAGAGCCAGATTGATGGTGCGGCCGGATTGCGCACCGGCGTGGCGCGGATCGTTGCGCGATTCGTAGAGGTCCACCTGCGTGAAGCCGCGCCGCTGCAACAGAATGGCCAGCAGCGCGCCGGTCGGTCCCGCGCCGACGATAGTGATGGCGGCGGTCTTATCCACGCAGTGCCTGTAGCAACGCGGCCGCCGCGGCGACCACGTCACTGAACGAGTTGTACAAAGGATTCGGCGCAAGGCGCAAGATGTCCGGCTCGCGCCAATCGCCGATCACCCCGGCTGCGGCGAGCCGCTGCTGGCAACGCTGCGCTTCGGCCACAGGTCGCGCAATCCGCAAGCTCAGCTGGGCGCCGAAAGCCGCCGGCGCACCCGGCGTGATGATGTCGATGTCCTTTGCCATTTGCTCCTCGATCAGGCTGCGCAGCAGACCGGTCAGGGATGCCGATTTGCGTTGCAGGGCCGGCATGCCGGCACGCTGAAAGATACCCAGGGAGGCCAGTAGCGGGGCGGTTGAAAGAATCGGCGGATTGCTGAGTTGCCAACCTTCGGCGCCGGAAATTGGCTTGAAATCCGGTTCAAACAGAAACCGCGCCGACTTGTCGTGTCCCCACCAGCCGCAGAAGCGCGGCAGCGCGCTGTTCGCCGCATGGCGCTCGTGCACGAAACATCCGCCGACCGCGCCAGGTCCGGCATTCAAGTATTTGTAGCTGCACCAGACGGCAAAATCGGCATTCCAATCATGCAGGCGCAGCGGGGTGTTGCCGATGGAATGCGCGAGATCCACGCCCACGCTCGCGCCAACGGCGCGTGCCGCCGCGATGAGTGGTTCCAGTTGCAAGCTTTGGCCGGTGAGGTATTGCACGCCGGGCAGCAGGGCCAAGGCCAGGCGGGATCCTTGGGTTTCGATCTGCGCAATCACATCCTCGGTGCGCAAGGTGCGTTCACCCTCGCGCGGCGCAATTTCAATCAGATGCTCGTCGGGGTCCAAGCCATGAAAGCGCAACTGCGAGACGACGGCATAGCGATCGGAGGGAAAGGCCGCACGCTCGATGAGCAGGCGGTTGCGCACGCCGCTCGGCCGGAAGAAACTCACCATCATCAGGTGAAGATTGACCGTGAGTGAGTTCATGGCGACCACTTCCGAGGGGTGCGAATTCACCAGGTCGGCTAGCGGCGCTGCGGCTCGCTCGTGATATTCGATCCAGGGACGCGCTGCCACGTGGTGACCCAACACCCCCAAGCGGCGCCAATCCGCCAATTCTTGCTCGATGTACTCGGCGGCGGACTTCGGCTGCAGTCCCAGCGAGTGTCCACACAAATACAGCAACTTGCGGCCGTTGACATCGAAGGGGTGATGAAACTCGGCGGCGAAACCCGCGAGCGGGTCCGCTGCATCCAAGGCCAGCGCTTGGGCGAAACGATGCGACGTGTTCAGGGTGGCGCCTGCATCACAGCGCCGCACACGCTGCATGTACGGTGCGCCAGACTGGAGTAGAAACGCTCGAATATGGCGGGCAGTTCCGTTTCAATGTTGCGGACCGGCACGCGCTCCAGGTAGAGCTGGTGGCCGCAATTCTCGCAGTACCAGGAAAAACCATCGAGTTCATCGGGGCCGCGGCGCCTCTCAACCACAATTCCCACCGTTCCGGCTGGGCGCTGCGGCGAATGCGGCACCTCGCGCGGCAGCAAGAATATTTCGCCGGCGCGAATTGGAACGTCGACGATTTTCTCGTCCTGCACGGTCTTCAGCACCATCGTGCCCTCGACTTGCAGGAACAACTCCTCGCCGGGATCGTGGTGGAAATCCTTGCGCGAATTCGGGCCGCCCACCGCCATGACGATGAATCCGCTGTCATCGAACAACAATTTGTTGCCCACCGGAGGCTTGAGCAAACTGCGGTTGTGCTCGATCCATTGCAGCAGATTGAAAGGCAGTGCGGCGGACATGGCTGCATTATAGCGGTGCCGGGAAACTTCGCGGTCCTGCGGGAGGTCGTAGCAGTATCGGAGGTTCGATATGCGGGCGGTGTTGACAATTGCGGGAGCGGGGCTGCTGCTTGGCGCGCGGCTATGGGCGGCGGAGGCCGAAACCGGCGATCCCGTGGCGGCTGTCTGGAAGGAGCAGCACCTCACTTTTACCTATATGGGCCGCACCTCTCGTTATTCCTGTGATGGACTGCGCGACAAGATATTGGCGATGCTCATGGACTTAGGCGCGCGACGCGACATGAAGATTACGCCGGTCGGCTGCGTCGAAGCGCGGCCCTCGACGCGCCTTGGCGTGCTGAGTCCGAGTCTGGCGCTGGTTTTTTCCTCGCCCTCGCTCCCCGATCCTGCCGCGCAGCCGCTGCACGCCGGTGATCTTAAGGCGGTGAATGCCCGCTTCGAACCCTTCATTCTGACCAACGATGCTTTTCGCAATCTGAGCCTCGCGGATTGCGAGTTGGTGGAGGAATTTGCGCGGCAAATCCTGCCGAAGCTGGCGGCACGGGACGTCAGATCCGACATCACTTGCCTGCCCTACCAGGAAAGCGGCAGCCGCTTCCTGTTGCGCGGACGGATTCTGCGCGCTCTCAACTAGGCCGCTTGCACCCCACTTGGATGGGTTTGGCATCCGCAACGTCCAGCCTGATGGCCGTCAGTGTATCGCCCCACACGCAACCGGTGTCGATGGCCGTTACTTCTTCATTCTGGAAGAAGCCCAAGGTCGACCAATGACCGCAGATCACCCGCGCACCGTGCCCCCGCGGGCCGTGCCAGCGCGCGCCCGGCGCCTCGAACCAGGGAATCAGCGCCTTGGCCTTTTCTTTTTTCGGCGAGCCCTTGGCGCGCAGCGCCAGTCGTCCGTCGGCGTCGACGTAGCGCAGCCGGGTGAAGCAGTTGACGATGAACCGCAGCCGCGCTTCGCCCTGCAGTGCATCGTCCCATCGATCCGGCTCATCGCCGTAGAGCCTTTCCAGCAATTTCCGCGGATCGCGGCGCAGAGCCTTTTCATACTCGCGCGCGCATTGACGCGCGGTAGTCATGTCCCATTGTGGTGGCAATCCGGCATGGATCATGGAGACGCGCAGCGACGCATCTTCGTGCATCAGAGGCCGCGAACACAGCCACTCCAACAATGCATCGCGATCAGAGGCCGCGAGGATGTCCGACAAGGTGTCGTCGCTGCGCAGCTTCGCATCAGCGTAGGCCACTGCCAGCAGATGCAGATCGTGGTTGCCGAGAATGACGCTGGCAGCGTCTCCCAAGGAGCGGATTCTGCGCAGCGCCTTGAGCGAGCCTGGTCCGCGATTGACCAAATCGCCGACGAACCACACCGAATCGCGGTCGGCGGAAAACTTCAATGCCGTCAGCAGATCGCCCAGTTCGCTATCGCATCCTTGCACGTCGCCAATGGCGTAAACCGCCATCAGACGCCCGCGCTAATGCAGCACCCCGGGCATCGCCAGGCGGAACGGCGCAATGGGGGCATCGAACTGTTGGCCATCGTCCGCCACCATTTGATAACTGCCCTGCATCGTGCCCACCGGCGTTTCGATCACGGCGCCGGTGGAGTAGCGGAAACCTTGACCAGGCTTCAAGTAAGGCTGTTCGCCGACCACGCCATCGCCCCGGGTTTCCTTCACATTGCCGTTGGCATCGGTGATGATCCAATGGCGGGTCAACAACCGCGCCGGCATCTTCCCTTCGTTGCGAATCGTGATGGTGCAGGAAAATACGAAACGCTTGTCGCGGGGATCGGACTGCTCTTCGATATACGAAGTTTCGACCTCGACGCGGATGCGGTTGGTCTGGATCACTTCAGGCGCACGGCGGGTGAATGTTCATCAGCGTTCGAGTATAGCCGAGAGAAGCGGGTTGCGAGCAGGCCGAATTGCGCCGGGGTCAGCGTTTCCGGGCGGCGCTGCGGGTCGATGCCGCAGGACTCGATTTGTTCGTCGTCGAGTAAAGTTTTCAAACCATTGCGCAAGGTTTTGCGGCGTGCCGAGAAAGCCGCGGTCACCAAGGTGCGCAGCGCTCCGTCGTGACCCACGGAGAAACGGGGTTGCCGCGCGGGGGATAGTTTGACGATGGCGGACCATACCTTGGGCTTCGGTTGAAATGCCCCCGGTCCCACATCGAACAGTTTCTGCACCTCGCAGACCGCGGCCAACATGACTGTCAGGCGCCCATATTCCTTGGTTGAAGGTTGGGCCGTCATGCGGTCGACCACTTCCTTCTGCAGCATGAAGTGCATATCGCTGATGGCGGCACGCTGCTCCAGCAGTCGAAACAGCAGCGGCGTGGAAATATTGTAAGGCAAATTGCCGACGATGCGCAGCGGTGCGCCAGGGCCGCGAAGACTCACGTAGTCTGCTTTGAGCGCATCCTGTACGTGAACGTTCAGTCCATCGCCGGCGCGTGCGTCGCTACGAAGAGACTGTGCCAGATCGCGATCGATCTCGATCACGGTGAGCCCCTGGGCGCGCGCCAACAAATCCCAGGTCAAAGCGCCGCGGCCGGGTCCTATCTCCACGACGCGCTCACCCGGCGCCGGCGCCACGGCGTCGATGATGCGCCTGATCACATTTCGATCATGCAGGAAGTGTTGACCGAAACGTTTGCGAACCTGCACGGGCTAGGAGCGGCCGCCGCGCGCACTCGACAGGTCGATGGCCAGCGCCACCGCGGCCCGCAGGCTGCCGGTGTCGGCCTGGCCGCTGCGCGCCAACGTGAGTGCGGTGCCGTGATCGACGCTGGTGCGCAAGATGGGCAGACCCAATGTCATGTTCACCGCGCTGCCAAAGCCGACATGCTTGATGACCGGCAAGCCTTGATCGTGATACATGGCCACGACGACATCGACGCCCTTGAGGAAGCTCGGAGTGAATGCGGTATCCGCCGGCACCGGACCTTGCAGGTTCAGCCCGTCGGCGCGCAACTCGTCGAGGACGGGATTGATGACGTCTATTTCTTCGCGGCCCAAATGCCCCGCTTCCCCGGCATGCGGATTCAACCCGAGCACGGCGATGCGCGGCGAAGCCAGGTTGAAATGACGTTCCAAGTCGCTGTGTACGATGCGCAAGGTGGCGCGCAGGCGCTCGCGCGTGATGGACTTGGGCACATCCGCCAATGCCAGATGCGTCGTCACCAGCGCCACGCGCAAGGTGTCGTCCAGCAACATCATGACGGGCAGCGCCGCGCGGGTTCGCGCCGCCAGATACTCAGTGTGGCCGCTGAAGGCATAACCGGCATCCAGCAGCGTGCTTTTCTGCACCGGCGCCGTCACCATGGCCGCGAACTCGCCGTTGCTGCAGCCGTCGCAGGCGCGGTCCAGCATCTCGATCACGTAAGCGGAATTGGCGGGGTCCGGCCTGCCGGCGATCACGGGTACGGCGGTGGATATATTCATCACATCGAGGGTGCCGGCGCGATGGGTGCGAGCGGGCCGCGATGGATCGTAGGCTTGCAGCCGCAACGGCAGTTCCAAGCTCGCGGCCGTGGCTGCCAGCAGCTCAACGTCGCCAGCCACCACCAGATCGGCCTCCCAATCGGATTGCGCCAAGCTCACGCAAGCGTCCGGCCCGATGCCCGCCGGTTCACCTGATGTGATGACTATGCGCGGTACGTACACTACATCTTGGTTTCGACGAAGGCCTCGTCGCGAAGCCGGCGCAACCACAGCTCGGTTTCTTCGTCGGCCTTGCTTTCGCGAATAGCGGCAAAGGCCTTTTGACGGCGCACATCGTCGGTGCTGTCGTACGTGCGTGTGCCGAGCATCTGCACGATATGCCAACCATAGCGGGTCTTGAACGGCTCGCTGATCTCGTTGGGCTTAAGATCCGCGATGGCCTTGTCGAACTCAGGCACAAAGGTGCCCGGTCCGGTCCACCCCAGGTCGCCGCCGTCCGGGGCGGATCCTGGATCTTCCGAGGTGGTCGAGGCGATACCGGCAAAGGCCTCGCCCTTGAGAATGCGTTCACGCAGCCGCGCCAGCTTCTGGCGCACGGTTTCATCGTCATCGAGCTCGTTGGTCTTCATCAGAATATGACGCACGTGGATCTGATTGATGATGACCTGGGCTTCGCCGCCGCGCCGCTCGTTCAACTTGACGATGTGAAATCCGCTCGGAGTGCGCACCGGTTCGCTGACTTCGCCCGGCTTCATCTTGGTCACCAGATCCAATATGAACTGCGGCAGCTGTGCGCCTTTGCGCCAGCCCAGCGCGCCCCCGTCGAGCGCCGTCTGGCTGTTGGAATTGGCGATCGCCAATTGGCCGAAGTCCTCGCCCTTGGCCGCGCGCGTCGAAATATCCTGGGCCTTCTTGCTGATCTCCTCGAGTTGTTGAGGCGTCGCGGCAGCGGGCAGGGACAACAGAATATGCGACACGTTGAAATCGTCGTTGGAGGCAGCACTTTGCTGGCGCGCCAGATATTGATCGAGCTCACGGGGCGTGACGTTGATGTGCGATATCACATCGCGCTGACGCAGCGTCGTCAGCATCAGCTCCTTGCGCATGCTCTCGCGGTAGACCTTGTAATCGACGCCCTGCGCGCCCAAAGCCGTTGGCAGCTGATCGAACGGAATCTTGTTGCGCACTGCGATTTCCTGCAGCGCGCTGTTCAACTGTTCATCCGAAATGGTCAGGCCGACGCGCTTGGCCCGCTGCGCCTCTATTTCCTGCAGGATCAAGCGATCCAGCACTTGCTGCCGCAGCACGCTTTGCGAGGGCAGTTCGACCTTCTGATCCTGCAGCCGTTTGGTCACGGCTTCCATCTGCACGTCCAATTCGCTTTTCAACACCAAGCCGTCGTTCACCACGGCTGCGATGCGATCCAGCAATTCGCCGTGCACGCCGATGTCGCGCGTCTGCGCGAAACTCGACGCCGGCAGCAACAGCTGCGCCACCAGAATTGCGCAGGCGAGCCTAAGTATGTGCATAGTCGTTTCCAATCCTTACTGGGTATTCGGGTCGCGGGTCGAGTAGCCGCGGATCGATCTTTCGAGGAATGTATCCTCCCGCTTTCCGACCGAACTCAAGCCCGTCAGTTCCAATTGTAAAGCAATCGAGGTGTCCAGTCCGCCGATGCGGTTACTGACATAACGGCGTTGCACCAGTTGGACGCGGTAGCAGCAGCTCTTGTACTCGATTCCGGCCACGCGCTCGATGGTCTGGTGGGGGTCCTGGAGCGAGTAAACCCAGCGTCCGACTGCGTTCCAGTGGTCCGAGATAGGCCAGGCGAATGAGCCGTCGTATTGTTTGAAAATGCCTTCCTGGAAGCGATAGCCCAGGTTGATTACGCGGCTGGGATCCGGCCGGTACTGCACCAAGATCTCGGCTTTCTCGGTCTGGGAGGTATAGGGATTCCATAGGTAATCCAAGTTCACCGATAAGTGCTTGTAGCCGCTCAAGGCCACTTCACCGACGATATCCGAGGCCCGAAAGGCCGGGTTGCCCTGGCCGGCTTGCGAGGCAATGGCGCCCGGCATCCCGAATCCAGCGTACGGATTGAATTGATACTGCCCGGGAAGGGCTATGAATTGGCCCCGGTAGGTCGTCAATGCACCCGGAATGGCCAAAGGATTCATCCCGGGTTGGACGGCCAGGGCCTGCAAATAGGCAGCCGGGGCCTGGAAACCGGGATCGCCAGGCAACAGCGGAAGTCCCACTCGCGGTATCGTGAAATAGCGGATCTGACCGATGGTCGCGGAGAGGTACTGGGTGCCGCTGACGTTGTCGAACAGCCGGGTGGTGACGGCCAAGGCCACCTGGTTGGCGTCGCCGATCCGGTCGTAACCCACGTAGCGATTGGTGCGGAACAGTTCGGTCAGGTTCAAATCGGGAATGCCGCTGTCGAATACCGGCAACTCGTCTTGATTGCGATAGGGCACGTAGCTGTACACCACGCGGGGCTCCAGCGTTTGGGTGCGTTGCCCCTTGGAGCCGGCATCGCGTTCAAAGATCAGGCCCGTATCCAGGCGCGCATACGGCAGTGCGCGGGTCGGCTTGTCCGGGAGGCCGACTCCGGCGTTCGACAACTCGTATTGAGTGAAGTCGTAGCCCACGGCGGGCTCGAAGAAATACCCCGCGCCGCGCGCCGACCAGCGCAATTCGGGCGACAGGTTCAAGCGGCCGCCGGTGGGACCGATCTCACGCAAGAAATTGACCGCCTCGCTCTCGAAGACGAATTGAAAGTCAGTGTCGCCCAGTGGGTAGAGCGCGTTGGCCTGGATGCGTGGTACGCGGGAATAGGGGCGCGCATCGTCGCCGACTACCGCGGGCACCGATATGTCGATGGTTTGGTAGTTTTGCAGCTCGGTGCGAATCTGCCAGGCGTCGTCGTAATACAACAGATCGAGCCGCCGCTCCAGGTAAGTGACGCTGGTCTGATCCGACCCGACCGAAAAATCCAGGAAATAGTTGCTGTCGCTGACCGATGCCACATCCGCATCGAAGCGCAGGCCGGGCTGAATATCGGTGACGTCGGTGAAACGGAAGTAACTGCGGTCCGACTCGCGCTGTTTGTCGTTCGGCAAGAATGTCGCATCGAAGGTGCCGTGCGACGTGGTCGTCAGAAAACGAAAGGCCTCGGCCAGTTGCACGCCGCGCGCCGACAAATATCCCGGCGTGAAGGTCAGATCGTAGTTGGGCGCGAGATTGAAGTAGTAGGGAATTTCCAGCTCATAACCGTTGCTGCCGGAATGACCGAAGCTCGGAAACAGTATGCCGCTCTTGCGCTCATCGCCCAGCGGAAACGAAATATAGGGCGTGTAGAAAATCGGCACATCCTTGAAGCGCATGGTCACGTTGCGCGCCACGCCCAAC
>Ga0116227_10016776_pt1 | contig 10410 bp, 9 predicted proteins | sample S1TSphgellanicum_FD_89693 | JGI IMG/M metagenome (GOLD analysis project Ga0116227, IMG submission 89693) | Host-associated microbial communities from peat moss isolated from Minnesota, USA - S1T2_Fb - Sphagnum magellanicum MG | ecosystem: Host-associated > Plants > Peat moss > Unclassified...
GACCCTTGTCGTCAAGAGCTCCTTCGGCACGACCCGTAAAACGCGAGACATCGCGAGCCAGGGAAGAACCTCCACTTTAACCCACCGGCTACCACCTGGCACCACTATACTTGGGGTAGACCTCAGACGCAACAGGCCGTGCCAGCCTGTTATGAAGTTCCGATGAGACCGAAGGCCGGTGGCAGCGGCCGACGAAGGCACAGCGCAACGTGAGATACGTGGCGGCTTTGCTATTGTTCGGAGCGCTCTATGGCTGTGGCGCCGGCGGGTTCGTACCCGGTGGCCCACATTCGATGGATCAAGCGCTGCTGCGCGGCATCGTCACGGAGAACGCGCGTTCGAGCGGCCTCTCGCCGCAGCTGGTGAACGCCATCATCGACGTCGAGTCGCACGGCGACCCCTCCGCCGTGAGCCGGGCCGGGGCGCAAGGGCTGATGCAGCTCATGCCGGACACGGCCGCGACCTACGGCGTGGTCGACGCGTTCGACCCTGAAGAGAACGTGTCGGGCGGGTGCCGCTACATGGAGTATCTGCTCAAGCGCTACCACGGGAACGTCAAACTGGCCCTGGCCGCCTACAACGCGGGGCCGGGCGTCGTCGATGCCGCACACGGCGTGCCGTCGTTCGCCGAAACGCGCGCCTACGTCGCGCGCGTCTCCGCGGCCCTCCACTCCACGACGCAGTAAGCCTCAACCGAGATGGCGACTCTCCCGATCAACCGAGCTGCGCCGTTCGTCCGGACGCGCTTTCCGCGCTTACCGATCCTCGACGCCTACCTGCTGCGCGAACTCGTGCCGCCGTTCGCATTCGCGTTCGGCGCGTATCTCTTGTTCTGGTTCGTCAACATCTTTTTTCTCGCGGCCGACTACATCATCAACGCACACGCACCGATCTTTCTCGTGCTGCGCTTTCTCTTGTTTCGCGTTCCGCAGAGTACGCCGCTCGCGTTTCCGTTCGCGTGCCTCCTCGCGTCGCTGCTCGCATTCGGCCGCTTGGCGCAAGACAACGAGATCAACGCGCTTCGGACGTCGGGCATCACGTTCTTGCGGATCTGTCTCACGCCGCTTCTCTTCGGCTTCGCGATGTTTCTCGTTTCGTACGAGATCAACGAGACGATCTCGCCGATCACGACCGATCTCTCGACGCGAACGTTCTATCAAATCGTGTATCATACGGAGCAACTCCCGATCGTACCGGGCTTCTTCCGTAAGGACGACTCCACGGGAAACGTCTTCTACGTCGGCGACGTGAGTCAGGATAAGAAGACGATGCACAACGTGATGATCTTCGAGAACTCGACGAATTCGCCGTATAAGACGGTGATCAATGCGAGCGTCGCCGCGGTCGACGGCCAAGTGCTGCACATGACGGACGCGCGCGTCACGCAGTTCAAGCCCGGCGGGGAAGTGAACGGCGAGTCCACGATTCAGAGCGTCGACGTCGGCCTTCCGCTCGGCGAGACGATCGACCAGTTCGTCAACACGACGACGAACGATCCGTACACGATCAATTCCAAACAGTTGAAGAGCCAGATCAAGGCGATGGAACAAGGTGGCCAGGGCGGCCAGACGCTCGACATCTTGAAGATCACGCTCGCGCAACGCCTCGCGTTTCCGTTCGCGGCCTTCATCGCCGTGGTGCTCGCGTTGCCGCTCGCCGCGCAGATCGGCCGCAAGGGCAAGAGCCTCGGCACCGCGCTCGGCATCGCGCTTTCCGTGCTGCTTCTCTTCGTGTACTACATCATGATGTCGGCATTCTCGGCGCTCGGCAAGAACGACGCGATCGACCCGTACTTCGCGGCGTGGGCGCCGAACATCATCATGGGGACCGCCGGAGCGATCTTGTTCCGGCGCGTCGAGCGCTGAAGCTGCTACGACGCGCTCGCGTCGCCGTCGCATCGCTCGCGCTCCTCTCGGCCACCTTTAACTCGGTCGGAACGATCGCGGCCATCGAGCAACCGACGCCGCTCGATCCGCGCTTCGCAGCACTGCTGAAAGCGCGGCCTTGCGGTAGCGCGGAGGCGCCGCCGAAAGCGCGTGCGATCGAGGCCGCGGTCGCCGCGGCCACGGCCGCACCACGCGAGGCGGTCGTGGAAGTCGCCGACACCCCGGCCGCGCCGGCTCCGCGCGCCATGGGCGCGACGGGCGGCCTCGAGCGGATCGTCGCGAGCGTCGACGCGCTCTCGTCGACGGTCGTCGCGCAGGCGACGCCCGAACCGTCGGCAGCGCCGAACGGCGCATCACCGAGTCCGAGCCCCGCACCCAGCGCGTCGCCGAGCGGCTCCACGGCCACCGCGAGCCCGGCGGCGAGTTCGCCGGCGGCAGCCGCAACGGGCGGGCCCGCCCCGATCGCGAGCTCCGGCTCGGAATCCACGAATCAAGGTGTCGGCAGCGATCAGACGCCACCGCTCCCGCCGCCGCCATCGCCCTCCCCGTCAGCCTCCGCAACGCAGCTGCCGATCCCGCCGCCGCCCGGCTACGGCCCGGCGCAGATCATCCCGCCGACGCCGCGCGCCACGGGGCCGGCCACGGCATCGCCCGTTCCGCTGCCCACGCCCTCGGCGAGCGCGGCGGCACCCGGGCCCGTCTTCCTCGTCCGCCCGAGCGGTATGCCGACGACGCTTCCGCTCGTGGGCGGCGCGCCCGGGGCGACGTCGCCGCCGACGCCCACACCCGCCGGTACGCCGCCGCACGTCTTGCAGCCGTACGAGATCGTGACGATCGCCGACAAAATTTCGGGCAACAGCAACGAGCATCAGCCGACCGACCTGACCGGCAACGTGCACATCTTCTACGTCGAAGGGCAGATCGTCGGCGACCGCGCGCACTACGACGGCGACCACACGATCGTCGTGAGCGGACATACGTATCTCGTCAATCGCTCCGAAGATTCGATTCTCTACGCGGACAAGATCGTGTTCGACTTGCGCACGCATCGCGCGACGCTCGAGAACGGGCGCGGCGAATCGATCGAGGGCGTCGCGCAGGGCAAGCTTCACTTCAATGCGGAGACGCTGACCGCACGTTCGGACGGCACGACGCACGGCGACCATGCGTATTTCACGACGTGCGAGAATCCGCACGGCGGCTATCACGTCGAAGCGCGCACGATCGACGTGTATCCCGGCGACCGCCTCATCGCGCGGAAGGCCGTCGTCTTCCTCGGCCCGCTCGCAATTCTGTATCTGCCGTTCCTCGTGATTCCGCTCCGCGGCATCGACGATCCGCGCCGGCAATCGACGTTCTTCCCGCTCGTGGGTTACGATCAGACGGAAGGCGCGTGGATCAAGCTGCGCCTGGGATTCGCGCCGTCCGACACGTACTACGGCTACTATCGCCTCGAATATTATACGAAGCGCGGGCTCGGCGTCGGCTACGACTCCTATATCGGAGCGAAAGATCACCACCGCTTCACCACGATCGACTTCTACACGATCGACGATCACGTGGCCGAAGCGCGCGAGACCAATTTCAACCTGCAAGATACCGAGACGTTCAGCCAGCGTTTGCGCGGCCAATTCGGCGTCAACTATCAGGGCGATTTCGGCCCGAATCTGACGCTGCCCGCGAGCCTCGACATCACGGGCTCTTTGATCCACCAAACCGGCACCAGCAGCACGGAGAACCTGACGTTCTCGCGCTTCTTACAAGGTTCGCTTTCCGACAATCTCAATCTCGGATTCATCGACTCGATCACGCTCGGCCAGTTCGTGCAGCAGCAGATCGATCTCACGTATTCGAAATTCAATAGCCCGCTTTCGTCGAGCGATACGTTTCACATCGACCTGAACACGCACGTGTTCACGAAGGCCGCCGACTACGATTTCACCTACGACAAGACGGACTATTCGCAAGACCCGTTCGGCTACGACAGCATTCCGCAGTTGCAGATCCTCCCGCACATCAATTGGCACGGCTTCAAATACGCCCCGCAGATTCAATTTACGATCGGCGAATACGCCGAGCCCGAGAATCACTTCTCGACGTCGCGCTTTCAAGGCCAGCTCACGGAGTCGTACTACGCGAAGGTCTTCGGCAACAGCGACTTCACGGCGAACTACAACATCACGCAAGACTACTACGGCACGGGCGACGAGAAGGCGTTCGACCAGCAGAACGCGTCGCTCTCGACGCCGATCGGCAACCATCTCGTCAACTCGATCACGTACAACGAGCAGCACCCGATCGGCCCGTCGGACGTGCCGTTCCAATTGCTCGACAATCTCTCGCCGGGAGCGCACTCGGCGCAAGACGTGATACGCTTTTACAACAAGGACGTCTACTCGCTCTCGCTATCGGACGGCACGAACTTCAACGAGCAGGGCCAGCCGATCACGTATCAGCTGAACTACAAGCCCTCGACGCGCAGCTACATCGTGGTCGGTGGCTACTATCAGCCCGGCCCCGGCAACGGCTTCACGACGACGAACGTTCAGGCGATCACGCCGCTCGGTAAGGACTCGACGCTCGAGCTCACGACGAACGTCGACTGGAAGAACCACATGCGGCTAGAAGACAAGAACGTCTATCTGAGTCAGATCGTCGACAACTGCTACCAACTGCAGTTCTCCTACAATCAAGACCTCAAGCAGTTCTCATTCCAAATCGTGATCCTCGCCTTCCCCACCGCGGGCGCGGGCGTCGGTTTCGGCGGCAGCCAAAACAACTCGATCATCCCGCAAAACCTGAACTTCTAGCAGGCGCGTCCGCGAGACGAACGGCGTTACTGGTAGTTCTGGATATCGCCGCCGCTGAGTTGCGCGGCCGGGTTGCTCGGAACCGTGCCGCCCGTCGCCTTGAAGAACGGCGTATCTTGCGTGATCTGCGTATCGATCGTCGAGCTGCTCCACGTGGTGTCGGTCGGGCCGCCGAGGCCGAGCGAATCGAGTACCGTGCTGCCCTGAATCGTAAAGTAGTTGAACGCCCAATCCGCTTGCGCCGCGGTCGTGGGGTTCGCGTTCGGCGTGGGCGTGGGCGAAGGCGAGGGTGAAGCGCCGGGCGCGAGCGTTGCGATCGCCGTCGCGGTCGCCGTCGGGGAGGCTCCGGCCGTACCGGTCGGCGTGGCCGTGGCCGTCACGGGCGGGATGTTGGGGCAGGGCTGCGCTTGGTTGAGGGGATTGTCGAGCTGCGCGCGATTGAAGACGAGCTCGAATTCGTTCCCCTGACCGTTGTCGTTCGGGATGAACTGCTCGAGCGACGAGCTCGCGGGCACCGTCACGTACTGGATCGTGCCGCTCGAGTTCGGGCTCACGAAGTACTCGACGAGTTGCGGAAGTCCGGTTCCGAACGAGGCGCCGACGAAGAAGCCGTAGGAGTAACTGTTGAACGTCGTCTTGTAGGCTTGCGGATACGGCGTTCCGTTGCCGCACGTGTCGATGATGACGGCATACGTATAGTCGTTGAAGTCGAGCGTCCCGTTCACGCGGAACTTCAGGACGACGTCGCCGGAGAGGTTATTGAAAGTAGGGCTCGGGGTTACTTGGTGGCCGCACGCGACGACGAGACAGGTGGCGACGGCGAAAGTTGCGATGGCGACGCGTCGTAGCAGCATGGTTTCCTCGTTGATTCCCTTCGTCGCGGCGACGCTCGGCGCGATCGCGATGGCCCTCGCGTTTCCGCGGGCGAACGCGGTGATACTCGCGCCGCTCGGTGCAGCCGGACTCTTTTGGGCGTGGTTTGGGATGTCGCCCAAGCGCGCCTTCTGGACCGGATGGCTCGCAGGGACCGTCTACTTCGGCATCACGTTCTGGTGGTTCGGCGAGACGGCGGGCGCGCTGATCGCGCCGTTCGGATTCCTGCTCGCGATGGGGCCCGCGATCGGCGATGCCTTCTTCGGGTTCGCACTCGTCGGCGCGCTCGTTTCTTTCGCGGCGCGCACGCTCGCCGATCGTCATCGCACGAGCCGCGCCCTCGTGCCGCTCGCTGCTGCGGCGATCTTCGGCTTCGGCGAATGGTTCCGCAGCGAAGGCCTCGGCGAGATCGGCGTCCCGTTCGGAAGTCTGGGATACACCCAGGTTCGTTCGCCGCTCGCGCCGCTCGCATCGTACGTCGGCACGTACGGCGTGACGTTCTTCGTTTGCGTGGTCGCCGCGTACATCGCGTACGCGATTCGCATGCGCGCCGTGCGCGGAAGCGGCGTCGACACGTTCGCCGGGATCGGTGCCGTGCTCGCGTGCACGCTGCTCGCATGGGGATTCTGGCCCGCACGAACGATCGCCGAGCCGACGTTTCGCGTGACCGCGATCCAGGGCAACGTGCCGCAGAGCCTCAAGTTTGCGCCGGGATCGCTCGAGCGCGCGACGACGCGCTACGACGCGCTTACGCGCGAAGCCGCGGCGACGCATCCGGCCATCGTCGTGTGGCCCGAAACGGTCATCCCGCTCGCGTTCGATCGCTCGCCGGCATATCGCGCGCACTTTTCCGCGCTCGCAAAACAGATCGACGCGGAACTGGTGGTTGGAACGTTCCTCGATGCGCCCGACGGCGAATTCAACGTGCTCGCATTCTTCAAACCGGATGGGTCGCTCGATCGCCTCTATCGCAAACGCCAACTCGTGCCGTTCGCGGAGCACGTTCCCTTCGGACCTCTGTTCACGTGGATTCCGTGGATGGCGAACGCGTCGCATTTCAGCGAGGGTACGCGCAGCGAAATCGTCGACGTCGGCGCGATGAAATTCGCACCCGTGATCTGTTGGGAATCTGCGTTCTCCGGAATCGTACGTGGCGACGTGCGTGACGGTGCGACGGCACTGATCGTTTCGACCGACGATGCGTGGTTCGGCACGACGGCGGGCCCGTATCAGCACGCGCAGATCGCACAGATGCGTGCCATCGAAACCGGGCGCTGGATCGTGCGCGCCGCGTCGACCGGCATCAGCGGAATCATCTCGCCCGACGGGCACTACACGATCGCGACGCACCTCGACGTGCCGGCAATCGTCGCGGGCTCGATCGGCGCTCCCGTCGACACGGTGTATGACGAACTCGGCGGCGCCGGCGTGGCCATCATTCTCGCCGTCACCTATCTTGCGATCGTCGGCTGGACGTGGCTTCGGATTCGGCGACCGTGAATCGGCGCGCCGTCGTCGTGCGCGCCGTGAAGATCGCGGGCGTCGCGCTCCTCGCATACGTCGGATACGGCATCTATGCGGCCGGCCTCGACGAGCGGCCGCCCCCGCCGACCACCACGAGCATCGTGTTCAAGAACGGCACGGCGACGGGGCATCGGATCGTCTCACGTTCGTGGTCGGCCGACTACGACAACATTCAGAGCAACAGCGATCAGACCGTGCTCGAACTCGACAACGTGCGAAACGGCATCATCTACAAGAAAGGAAAGCCTTACCTGCACGTACGCGCGAACCACATGAGCGTGAACACGGAATCGCGCGACTTCAACGTGACGGGCCCGCTCCACGTCGAAACGATCGACGCGAAGCCGCATCGCTCGTTCGATACGACCGCAGCCGCCTGGGACGATGCGCTCCAACGACTAACGCTCTCGAAACACGTCACGGTGAACACGGCCGGTTCCGCGCCGCTCTCCATCGGAAGCATGACCTTCGACGTGAAGAGCGGCGCGATCGATATCACCGCGATCGACGGTCCCGTCCGATTCAAATAATCGGGGAACCCTCAGTCCTTGGCGGGCGTCTTCTTTCCGTTTTTCGGCGCGGTCGTGGGAGCGGCGGCGCTCGCAGCGGCGCGCTCGGCCTCGTCGGCCTGGTTCTTTTTCGCTTCCGCGATCAGGGCTTTCACCTTCTGGCCACCCTTATGCCCGATCTCTTCGTAGAAATCCGAGCCGTACTTGTCCTTGACGACGCGGCCGCCTTTTTGACCGATCGTCTCGTAGAACTGCGCGCCGTGACGTTCGCGCGTCGCCTGGCCACCCTTACGGCCGATCGTTTCGTAGAATCCGGAGCCATAGCGCTCGCGAACGGTATCTCCGCCCTTTTTGCCGGCCTCACGAACGGACATCTCACCGCCCGGAGCCTTTGCTTTCTCCGATTCTTTTTTCTCGGACTGATCAGCCATCAACAAAACCCTTTCCAGTATGTAGGGGTCGTACCCAGGCCGTCCGAGCCTAAACTCGTATGATCGATACGATCGTCGCGGGGGCCCGCATCTTTGACGGCGTCGATCCCACTCCGTTCGTCACGGACCTCGCTATCGTGGGCGAACGCATTGCCCTCATCGGCGACCTCTCCGAACGCGACGCACGCGAGCGAATCGACGCACGCGGCCGCACGCTCTCGCCCGGATTCATCGACGTCCATTCGCACTCGGACGAACTGTGGCTCGCCGACGGCCGCTGCGAAGGAAAGATCCGGCAGGGCGTCACGACGGAGATCGGCGGCAATTGCGGCACGAGCGTCGCTCCGCTTCGTGGCGAAGCCGAACGTCGCAAGGCGGAGGAAGCCGCAGCAGTCGGCGTCGAGATCGCATGGCGCGATTTCGACGAGTTCTTCGCGATCGTCGAACGAAACGGTGTCGCGCTCAACATCGCGAGCCTCGTCGGCCTCGGTACCACGCGGCGTGCCGTGCGCGGCGATCTCGAAGGTCGCCTCGACGACGCGGAGCTCGAAGCGGAGTGCGCGCTCGTGCGCGAGAGCATCGAACGGGGCGCGCTCGGGATCTCGAGCGGGCTCATCTACGTACCGTCGCGCTATGCGGACGAACGCGAACTCCTCGCATGCGCGGCCGCAGCACGCGATGCGGGCATGTCGCGCTACGCGACGCATCTGCGAAGCGAAGGCGACGACCTTCTCGCGGCGGTCGACGAGGCGCTCGATCTCGGCCGCGATGCCGACGTCGCCGTGCAACTCTCGCATCACAAAGCTGCGGGAAAAAAGAATTGGGGCAAAGTCCATCGCTCGCTCGATGCGATCGCACGAGCTCGCGCGCGCGGCATCACGGCGAACGCCGACGCGTATCCGTACGTCGCGATGTGGACCGACCTCGACACGATCTTACCGGAAGACGCGTTACACGGCGGCCGCGACGCGACGCTCGAACGCTTGCGCGATCCGGAGACGGCGGTCGCCCTCGCTCTGCGTTTGCAACTCGAACGCGCGGACGAATGGCACGATATCCAGATCTCGACCGTCGCGAGCGAACGCAACGCATCGCTCGCCGGCATGCGACTCGACGACATCGCATCCGCATGGCGACTCTCGCCGCCGCGCGCAGCGCTCCGTCTTCTGCTCGAGGAACGGCTCGCGGTGGAAGCGATCTTCTTCGCGATGTCCGAAGACGACGTCGCGTCGGTGCTCTCGGCGGGTTTCGTTTCTATTGGAAGCGACGCATCCGCCCGTTCCGATCGCGGTCCCACGGCGCAAGGCGTTCCGCACCCGCGCACGTTCGGCACGTTCCCGCGCGTGTTCGGTCGCTACGTCCGCGGCCGGCACACGATCGAAATCGGCGAAGCGATCCGACGAATGACGTCGCTCGCCGCCGATCAATTCGGCATTGCGGAACGCGGCCGCATCGAAGTCGGTGCGTTCGCAGACCTCGTGCTCTTCGACGCGGAACGCATCGTCGACACCGCAACCTACGAGCGCCCGTACCAATATCCGATCGGCATCGACGACGTGTGGGTCAACGGCCGCGCCGTCGTGCGAAACGGCGAGACGACGGGAGCACGCCCCGGCAAAGCCTTACGCGGCGGCCGCTCGTGAGGCACGCGCGATGAACGTCCTCGAATTAGAGGCGGAGGTTCGCGACCGTCTGCTCACCGATGCAAAACGGATACCCGTCGCGCGCGGCGACCTGATCTACACGCCGGGCGACGCAGCCGACTGCATTTACGTGGTCGATAGCGGACGCGTGAAGATCGTGCGTTCGAACGCGAGCGGGTCCGAATCGATCGTCGCGATCCGCAATCCCGGCGACGTCTTCGGCGAGCTCACCTGGATGTTGCCCGAACCACGACGCACGACGAGCGCGATCGCACTCGACCCGGGCGACGTGTGCCGCATCGACGCCGCAGCATTCGAACGCCGCTTGCGAGCGGACCCGGCACTCGCCGCCGGCTTCGCGCGAGGAATGGCCGCGCGCCTAAGTGCGATCGAACGCGAACTCACTGAGCTCGCAGGCAAGAGCGTGCCCGGCCGCCTCGTCGACGCACTGGGACGGCTCGCAAGCGAACACGGCGTACGCGAACCGGACGGCACCATCCGCATCGGCATCAGCCTCACGCACAAAGACCTCGCCGACCTCATCGGCACGAGCCGCGAAACACTCACGAAAGAACTGAGCGTGCTCGCCGACGTCGGCCTCCTACGCGTCGCCCACCGCACGATCGTGCTGTTGCAACCGCGCGCGTTTCCGTTTGCGGCCAATCGCGAGTAACGGGATCCATCCAGTTTCAGGCGGCTCGCGTCATGGTAACATGTAGACGAGGCGGTGTCGC
>Ga0116227_10016777_pt1 | contig 10409 bp, 11 predicted proteins | sample S1TSphgellanicum_FD_89693 | JGI IMG/M metagenome (GOLD analysis project Ga0116227, IMG submission 89693) | Host-associated microbial communities from peat moss isolated from Minnesota, USA - S1T2_Fb - Sphagnum magellanicum MG | ecosystem: Host-associated > Plants > Peat moss > Unclassified...
AAAAGCCGCTTGGCGATGATTTTTCGCATCGAGGAGTTTGGAATTTTGGTATGCGGCGCTGTGATGACCGGAGCCGCCGCCGGCGCCGCCGGTTTCGGCGCTGGTGCTGCCGGCGCGGGCGCTACCTCGGCTCTCGGCGCTGGTGCGGCCTTGCCCGCCCCGGCTTCAACATCCGCCTTCACAATCCTGCCGTTCGGACCAGAGCCTTTCAGCGCCGACAGATCAATCCCGGCCTGCTTGGCCATGCGGCGCGCCAGCGGGGAGGCAAAAATCCGCTCGCCATGGTCGTCATGCCCATTCGCCGCCGGCGCAGGTGCTTTAGCCTCAACCGGCATTGGCGTCTCTTTTGGCGACTGCTTCGGCGTCTCCACGGATGTGTCCACCGGCGCTGCCTTCGGCGCGTCAACTTTCTCGCCGGCCGTGTCGGTCAAAATCGCAATCACCGCGTTCACCGCCACGCCATCCGTCCCATCCGGCACCACGATTTTGGACAAGAATCCCTCATCCACGGCTTCTACTTCCATCGTCGCCTTGTCGGTCTCAATTTCCGCCAGCACGTCGCCGGATTTTACTTCTTCGCCTTCCTTCTTTAGCCAGCGGGAAAGCTTTCCCTCCGTCATGGTGGGTGACAGAGCGGGCATCAAAATATTGGTGGCCATCTTTCCGTCCCCTTCAAAAAAGTTTTTTGACCGCGTCCACAACCCAGTTTGGCTGCGGCAGCGCGAGCTTTTCCAAATTCGCCGCGTAGGGCATTGGCACATCCAGCCCGGCCACGCGGGTGGGCGGCGCGTCCAGCCAATCAAAGCAATGTTCCGTCACCGTCATGGCAATCTCGGCGCCGATGCCCGCAAACGGCCAGCCTTCCTCCACGCTCACCACCCGGTTGGTTTTTTTCACGCTTTCCACAATGGTCTGCACATCCAGTGGCCGGATCGTGCGCAGATTGATCACTTCCGCCGAAATCCCCTGTTCCGCCAGCGTTTCGGCCGCCTTCAGAGCGACGTCCACCATGATGGAAAAAGCGACGATGGTGACATCCGTGCCCGCGCGCTCAATTTTGGCCTTGCCGATGGGCAGCACAAAATCGTCGCTGGTGGGGCAATCAAATGTATGCCCGTACATAATTTCATTTTCGAGAAAAATCACCGGGTTCGGGTCGCGGATCGCCGCGCGCAACAACCCCTTCGCATCAGCGGCGGACCACGGTGCCACCACCTTCAATCCCGGGCAATGCGCATACCAGGACGCATAACACTGCGAATGCTGCGCGCCGACGCGCGATGCCGCCCCATTCGGCCCGCGAAACACAATCGGGCAGCCCATCTGCCCGCCGGACATATACAAGGTTTTCGCGGCGGAATTGATAATCTGGTCAATCGCCTGCATGGCAAAATTGAAGGTCATGAATTCGACAATGGGTTTCAGCCCGTTCATCGCCGCACCCACCGCCATGCCGGTAAAGCCATGCTCGGTGATCGGCGTGTCGATCACCCGCCGCGGGCCGAACTCATCCAACATGCCTTGGCTGATTTTATACGCGCCCTGGTACTGCGCAACTTCCTCGCCCATCAAGAAAACGTTTTCGTCGGCGCGCATTTCCAGGCTCATCGCCTCGCGCAGCGCCTCGCGCACCGTGGTTGGTTTGGTTTCGCCCCATTCCGGTTCTGATTTTTGCTCCTGCGTGGCGGGCGCATGTTTTGGCTGCGCGGGGGCGGCGGCTTTCGGCGCCTCGGCCGGTTCCGGCTCCGGGGTTTTTTTAGCTTGCGGCGCCAAACTGTCCCCATCGGCGCCCAGTGTCGCGATCACCGTATTCACCGCAACATTTTCCGTGCCTTCGTCCACAAGGATCGAAAGAATTTTGCCCTCATCCACCGCTTCCACTTCCATGGTCGCCTTATCGGTCTCAATCTCGGCGATCACATCGCCGGATTTCACCTCTTCGCCCACTTTTTTCAGCCATTTGGAAAGTTTGCCCTCCGTCATGGTGGGGGAGAGGGCAGGCATCAAGATTTCCGTCGGCATATTATGCTCCCACCAGAATATCGGTCCATATTTCGGCCTCGTCCGGCTCCGGCGAGGCTTGAGCGAAATCCGCCGCCTCCTGCACGCGGATTTTTATGGCGTCGTCAATCTTCTTCAAATCCGCCTCGGCCACGCCCAGCTCTTCCAGCTCTTTCTTGGCGAGGTCCAAACAATCATGCTCGGCGCGCATTTTTTGCACCTCTTCCCGGGTGCGGTATTTCGCGGGGTCGGACATGGAATGCCCGCGATACCTATACGTCTTCATTTCCAGCAAAAACGGCCCCTTGCCGCTGCGGCAATGTTCCACCGCCTGCACGCCGGCCGCCTTCACCGCCATCACATCCATCCCGTCCACATGCAGGCTCGGCATCCCCCAAGGCACGCCGTTGAGAGATAGATCGCGGGAGGCTGAGGACCGCTCAATGCTGGTGCCCATCGAATACCGGTTGTTTTCGATGATAAACACCACAGGCAGCTTCATCAGACTGGCGAGGTTAAAACTCTCATAAACCTGCCCCTGGTTGGAAGCGCCTTCACCGAAATAGGTCAGCGCCACCCGGTCACTGCCGCGGTACCAGTTGGAAAACCCAAGCCCGGTGCCGAGCGAGACCTGGGCGCCGACAATGCCGTGGCCGCCAAAAAACCCTTTTTCCTTGGAGAACATATGCATGGAGCCGCCCTTGCCATGCGAATAGCCTGTGGCGCGGCCCGTTAGCTCCGCCATCACGCCTTTCGGGTCCATCTCGCAGGCCAGCATATGGCCGTGGTCGCGGTAGGAGGTGATGACCTGGTCGCCCGTATCAATGGCGTGCTGCATGCCCACCACCACCGCTTCCTGCCCGATATAGAGATGGCAGAACCCGGCAATCAGCCCCATGCCGTAAAGCTGCCCGGCTTTTTCCTCGAACCGGCGGATGAGCAGCATTTTTTCGTAGGCTTTGAGGAGTTCATCCTTGCCCATCGAGGGTTCGGGTTTCTTTGCCTTTTTGGTGGTTTTGTCCTGGGTCGCGGCCATGCCTCACTCCCTTGGGTTGGCGCGCGGCATTGGGCGCGCGCGGTAAGATGCTAACCCTCTCTAGAGGCAGCTTCAAGCCAAGCGTCAAGGCTGACCTTAAGGAAACCTGCTATGCTGCACTGCAAAAATTTTGATTAACCAATTTGTGGTTAATCACGTTTCTTGCAAACGCCCGGATTTTCGGAAACGCAAGAAAATGTCGGCGGGAGCCAAAAATTCGTAACCGAACCCCGTGACGGTTGCGAAAATTGGCTGTTTATTTTGCGCGCGCGGGCAAATTCACCACCAGATCCGACGGCCCTGCGAAGCTGAGGACTTGCCGTGCCTCGGCATCCAGCATGTCCGGGTCGATGGACTGGTTGCCCAGTGCTGCGATTTTGGCCTCCCATTGCGCCCGCGCCGCATCCACCGCCGCAAATTGCAGTTTTGCCTGGGCCAGTTCGGTCCGCTCCGCCGCCTGCGCTTCCAGCCCGCGGGCGCCATGCACCGCGTTCCAGGCAAAATACCCGGTTATCACCAAAAATATGGCCGGTGGTATGCCAGAAACGCAGCGGCGTTTGAGTTCACGAAGCAAATGGATGACCTTGGCGGTTAGATTACAGTTTTGTAGCAACCGGCAGTGGTTTCGCAAGCACTTCGCGCCATAGGGCGATGATTTTTATAAATAATTTTGTAGCCGCCCCGGTTTCAGCCGCGCCTGCAAATCGCCGTGAGCCGCCATGCATGCCTTGTTTTTACCTTTATGCCGCCCTGGCTTTGCCACGCCCCAGCGCCCATACTCTGCGTGAGAGCTTTGGAGGCTCGGTATCATGCAATTCAAGAAAACGCTTTTGCTCGCCGGTATTGTCGGCTTTGCCCTGGCCGGCACCCATACTGCCCGCGCGGACTGGCACCATGACGATGGCGGGTATGGCGATGACCATGGTGGTGACCGCCATGGCTATTTCGACCCATATCATCACTGGCATTTTTACCCCGGCTATTACGGTCCGCCCCCGGTGTATTACGCGCCGCCGGCTTACTACCCACCGCCGCCAGTCTACTACGCGCCGCCCCCGCCGCCCGTGTATTACGCACCCCCGCCAGTCTATTACGCGCCGCCACCCATCATCACCTTCGGCTTCCGGCCGTAAATTTCACTTTGTTCCTGGCCAAATCCGGCTAAAGTGACCAACGAGTTGGTCAGGAGTAAACCATGGAAACGGTAAGCCTGGCGGACGCCAAGGCACGGCTTAGCGAACTGGTCGACAGAGTGGAGGCCGGCGATGCGGTGACAATTACGCGCCGCGGAAAGGCCGTGGCAGTCCTTACCTCTATCAAGCCACCGAGAAAGCCAATCGACGTTGCGGCTCTGCGTGCCCTGACCGACTCAATGCCAATGCAGGCGGAATCAGCCGGCGATTTCATTCGCCTGTCGCGTTCAGGCGCATGACGAAAGAAAATTTTGAAATGCTGCCGATACGGCCACCTGAATTTCGGTCGGCGGCTTTATTCGCCGATAACGAGCGTCTTGGATTGCGTTCAGATGATGCTCTGCATCTCGCGATCGCGGCTCATAACGCCCTCACCCTTTGTACGCTGGACCGCCGCATGCATACCGCCGGCGCGGCGCTGGGCGTCATGACGTTGCTGATTTAAGTCTGGCCGCTTATGGCCATTTCACCTCCGGCGGCAGCGACATCAAAATCGCCTCGGTGTTCCCGCCGGTTTTTAGCCCGAAGGTTGTCCCCCGGTCATAGAGCAGGTTGAACTCCACGTACCGGCCGCGCCGGACCAGCTGGGCCTCGCGGTCTTCCGGCGTAAACGGTTCCGCCATACGCCGGCGCACAATTTCAGGGTAGGCCGCCAGAAACGCCTCCCCAACATCCCGGGTGAAGGCGAAATCCGCCGCCACGTCGCCGGAATTCAGATAATCGTAGAAAATTCCCCCTGCTCCACGTGGCTCCGCCCGGTGCGGCAGAAAAAAATACTCATCGCACCATTTTTTGTATTTTTCGTAGTAATCCGCGCCGTGCTTATCGCAAGCGCGCTTTAGTGCCGCATGAAAAAATGCTGCATCCTCCGCGGCTTCCGGCGTTCCCGGCTGCAGCGGCGTCAAATCGCCGCCGCCGCCGAACCAGCCTTTGCCGGTGAGAATCATCCGCGTGTTCATATGCACCGCCGGCACGCGCGGGCTGCGCAGGTGCGCCACCAGGCTGATGCCAGAGGCCCAAAACTGCCCATCCGCCGCGGCGCCATGCATCTGCTTGGCGAAATCCGGCGAAAACGCGCCCGAAACGGTGGAAATGTTTACGCCAACCTTCTCAAACACCTGGCCCTTCATGAGGCTTATCACCCCACCCCCGCCTTCGGGCCGGTCCCAGGGGGTGCGGACAAATCGGCCTGGATTCGGGCCACCTGCATCCTCAATCGCCTCAAACGCCGCGCAAATCCGGTCTCGCAGGGCCGCAAACCATTCCCGCGCCACGGGCTTTAGCGCCTCATGCGCCGCCGTTTCGTTCATTTCGCTCATTTCCCCCTCCCTTACCGGCTTACGCCTGGCTCATCCACCCTTGAATTTTTCAGCCGATCCGGCCATGCGTTCTCCGCGACTGATAGCGTAGGAGACAGCATGGCCGAAAGCCTCGGCGAAATCGTTCACGAGACAGAAGTTATTGTCAGGCGCGATTTCCTTAAAATCCTTAACGCCGCCGCCGGTGCCGTGGCCGTGGGCGCGATTGCCTGGCCGTTCATCGACGCGCTGAACCCCACACGGGACGCGCTTGCCATCGCCCAGCCTATTGTCGATGTCAGCGGCATCGCCGCCAACACCGCCCTGCGCTTTGTGTGGATGGGTACCCCCATCTACATCCGCAAACTAACGCCCAAGCAGATCGCGGATAACCAGTTCGTGGTCACATCCACCCTGCCAGACCCGGCGAGCTACACGGACCGGGTAAAACCGGGCTACGAGACATTTGTGGTCGTCATCGGCCTGAACACCGCAACACCTTGCGAGCTGCTGGGCAACGACCCGGCGGACCCGCGCGGACCCTTCGATGGCTGGACCTGCCCTTGCGACGGCAGCGTCTACGACCCGCTGGGCCGCGTTCGCGGCGGCCCGGCCACAAAGAATCTGGTGATTCCAAAATTCACATTCCTGAACGACGCGCAAATCCAATTCGGCTGAGGGCACGCAAATGAGCACGTTAAGCAAACCCTGGCTGCAAAGCAGATTTCCCCTCCTGGACAGTTTTCGGACCTATCTGACCGCGCCGGTCCTGCCGCGGGAAAAACCCTATCTTGCCTCCTTGCCCGTGCTCATCGCCGGCGCGCTGATCTTCCAACTGCTCTCCGGCCTGGTGCTCTCACTGTTCTACAACCCGGCGGACGCCTTCAATTCCATTCAGTTCATCGACCGCAGCGTGAATTACGGCTGGCTGATCCACGCTTTTCATGAAACCGGTACGACGATGATTTTCGGCGCCGTCTATCTGGGAATTTTCCGCGCCTTGTGGCTGAGAAATTATAAGGCACCGGGGGAACTCCTCTGGTTCCTCACCCTGGGGAAATTTTTGGTCCTGCTCCTCATCGGCTATCTTGGCTATGTTCTGGCGGATGGGGCGGTGAGCTATTGGAGTCTCGCAAATTCCATCGGCGGCGCGTTCGGCCTCTCCGGCGTACCGGGCGGTATCGGCGTGTGGTTTTTTGGCGGCCCGGATGGCGCCGGCACGCTGCCCCGCCTGGCGGTGTTTCATGGCGTGCTGGCCGTCGCCATGATCGGTATTTTGCTCCTGCATCACGCGGCGCGGCGCGGCGCTGAACCGCCGGTCACGCGCGGCGTCAGCTTGCACCCGTACTACACCTCGCAGATTTTCGCCGCCTTCGTGATCTACGCGCTTATCTTCGCGGTTCTCGTGTTTTTCGCGCCGCATCTGGGGGAAAACCCGCTAAATCGCGGCCCGGCCAACCCGCTGGTGCTGCCCGTCACGGTCAGCCCGCCCTGGTATTTGTTGCCGCTCTCCAATGCTGGCCATGTTTTTGTCTCCGCCTGGGGCGCATTATTCGCTGTCTTGGCGCGCATTGCCTTGCTGGCGGCCCTGCCCTGGCTGGACCGTTCCGCCCCCGGCAAGCCGCCCGGCTTTCCGCACAAATGTTTGAGTCTGGTCCTGGCGTTGGATGTCATCCTCCTCTGCGTCTGGGCCATGCAGCCGTCATCCTTTATCGGCGGGATTCTACTTGTGCTTTTCACCGCCTATTACTTCTTCCACTTCATCGTGCTGCTGCCGCTCACCACCGCGTTGGAGGCCAGATAATGCGCCGCTTGCTTTTGGCCGGTTTTGCCCTGGCCTGCCTTGCCGCCCCGCGCGCCCAGGCCGAGGACACACTCAACCCGCCGCATTGGCAATCCGAAGGCGTGTTCGGCTCTTACGACAAAGCCGCCCTGCAGCGGGGTTTTTTGGTCTACCAAACCGTCTGCGCCGCCTGCCATTCCGCCAATGCCCTGCATTACCGGGATCTTGATGGAATCGGGTTTTCAACCGAACAGATCGCGGCACTTGCCGCCGGTGTAAAACTTTCAACCGGCCCGGCAACGCTGGATGACGCGTTCAAAAACCCCTACCCGGACCCGCAAGCGGCGGCCGCCGCGTTTGGCGGCGCGATTCCGCCGGACCTTTCCACCATCGCCGCCGCCCGGCCCGGCGGGACGCGCTATATTTTCAACCTGCTCACCAGCTACGCCGCCGCGCCCGCCGATTTTTTACCCCTCCCGGGCCATTATTATAACACCGCGTTTCCCGGCCAGCAGATTGCCATGCCACCGCCCTTGAAGGACAACCAGGTGACCTATGCGGATGGTGTTGCCGCAACCTCCGCGCAGGAAGCCTCGGATGTCGCCGCTTTCCTGACCTGGGCCGCCACGCCGAACCTCGACGCGTCCAAGGAAATCGGCCTGCGCGCCGTGCTGTTTTTGATTTTCCTGGCCTTCATCGCCATCGCGACGAAACGGAAGATTTGGCGGGAGACGGTTTAGGCCAGCGGCGGATAAGCCACGCCGGTAAGGGCCTCGGACACCGCCCATAGCCGCGCCCAGGCGGCTTTATCCTGGGCATGCGGCGAAATTTTTGCCAAGGCCGGGGCGCCCTTCATCTCGCGCAGCCCATCCGGCCCCCAATATTGCCCGCCCGCCACTGGCATTGTTGCGGCATAAAGGCCCGGCAGCGCGCCATGCTCGGCGTCCTGACCCAATAGACTCATCACCGCGCCGCCGATGAAGCGCTGCCAGCGGGGCATTTCGGACGCCGCGATAAACCCGGTCGTCGACAGCCCCGGATGCGCGGCGACACTCACCAGCCTTGACCCCGCCAGCCGCGCCCGCCTGTCCAGTTCCAGCGCAAACAGCAGGTTCGCCAGTTTTGACTGCGCATAGGTTTTGCCGCCGCGATACGCCTTCTCGGACTGCAAATCATCAAAATTTGTGCGCCCGCGCCGGTGCGCGAGGCTGGCGATGGTCACCACCCGCGGTGCTGGCGCTTGCAACAACAGCGGCATCAACCTCCCGGTGAGGGCAAAATGCCCTAGATGGTTGGTGCCGAATTGGCGCTCAAACCCGTCTTTCGTCAGGCTACGGGTTGGCTGGAAGCCAAGGCCGGCATTGTTCAGCAGAATGTCCACGCGCGGCAGGGCGGCGGCTCGTTCCGCGAAACTGGCAACCGAGTCCAGGCTCGCCAGGTCCAGCGCCATAACACGCACCTTCGCCGCCTTGTGGCGCTGCATGATTTGGGCGGCGCATGCCGCGCCGCGCGAAGTATCCCGCACCGCCAGCACGGTCTCCGCGCCCTTGGCCGCCAGGGCTGCCGCCGCCTCAAAACCAATGCCGCTGGTGGCGCCGGTCACAATGGCGATGCGGCCTGTGAGATCGGGGATGTCGATGGCGGTCCACAAGCTCATCTCTGGTTCCTTTTGTTTGGCCGAAACCTTTATGCGCGAGACAATGTCTTTTTTCGACTTCCAAAATAAAAATATAATTCCACAAAATTACAGATCCAATGATTTTTTCCTAAAATTAGAAAAACTTTTTGATGCTTTTACGATAATTATTCCAATTCAATGAGCATTGAGGCGATGTCCGCGGCACGCCCGGATTAAGGCGATCTGAACGAATGACGACAGGCATAACCGCCGATCACATGCCCAGTTTCCGCATCGGGATCAGGATCTTGTTGTCTGGCAAAACGAGCGCGTTTTCTCCGAACTATTCTTAACAAGGAACTAAAAAGTGGGTTTTCTCTCCAATCTTTCGATCCGGAAAAAAGTCGTTCTCGCCTTCACGCTGGTCTTGATTTTCACCGCCGGTCTTGGCGTGTTTGCCATTACCAGGGTCAGCCTGTTGCATGCCGATACCAACGGCGTCGAGGGGCACGCGATGGCCTTAGAGCCGCTCGGCCTTATGGACCGTGACCATCATGAAATTATTGCGCTTGCCGCCATTGGCGTCTTTGCGCCGCCGGCGCAGATTCCGGCCATTACGGCCAAGGAAGAGCGGACTCGGCAGGAATACGCCCAGGCCTGGGGAACCTATCGCCCGACGATGGACGCCGGCGACGAAACAACGGACGGCAATACGTTTAACGATGGCTGGAACAAGCTCAGCGATACGGTCTCGCAGATCAACCAAGCCGAGCAGGCTGGCAACAAGGCTGCCGCGATTTCGATGATCACGAACGACCTGCATCCCGCAGTGAAGGAATTCGAGTCAGGCATGTCGGCTGACCTCAGCTATCAGGACGCACAGGCAAGCGACCTGACCAACCACGCGGAAGCGTCGGCTTCGTCGAGCATATTGTGGATCGGCATCGTGCTTGGCGTGATGGTGCTTGGCACGCTGCTCGTGGGATGGTCGATGGTGAAAGGCATTTCCGGGCCGATTACGGCGATGACCGAGGCGATGCGGCGGCTGGCGAATAAGGATTTGCGGGTGCAGGTTCCGGGCATTGGCCGCTTGGATGAGATTGGCGCCATGGCAGGCGCCGTGCAGGTTTTTAAGGAAGGCGCCGAGCTACAAGTAAAACTGGAAGCCGAGGCCAAGGAATTCCAGGCCAATCTGGATCGCAGGCTGAAGGAAATGGAAGAGGCCTTCGCGGCTGCCGGCCTTGACCAGAAGAAGGTGGTGGACAGCATGGCCGCGGCCCTTGCCCGCCTGGCCAAGGGCGACTTGCAGGTGCGCATTCACGAGCATGTTTCGGCTGCCTATCAGGGCCTGAAAGCGGATTTCAACGCCGCCATGGACACGCTGCAGACCACCATGAAGTCGATTGCCGCCAATACCCAGGGGGTGCATCTGGGCGCCGGTGAGATTACCCAGGCCTCCGACGATTTATCGCGGCGGACC